>Ga0194116_10001238_pt1 | contig 37589 bp, 34 predicted proteins | sample TA2MahsurfametaG_4_FD_148617 | JGI IMG/M metagenome (GOLD analysis project Ga0194116, IMG submission 148617) | Freshwater microbial communities from Lake Tanganyika, Tanzania - TA2015008 Mahale S9 surface | ecosystem: Environmental > Aquatic > Freshwater > Lake | place: Tanzania: Lake... | reverse complement strand
ACAGTACAACTGTTTCAGCCAGCATGATTACCAGTGACTGGAATCAGGGAGACGGACGCAAAAGAAATCTCGGTTGCGGAAGTGTAAGTGGTAAATGGTATAGAAATCTGCAGCTGAATATTGGAGGTGTAACATTTGATGCTGATGCGCAGTTATTGCCATTTGTTAAATATAAGTTTGGTACAGATTTCACTATCACAAACAACTGCTATCCATCTTTGGATACCGTAAAATTTCAGAACCAACAGAAATTTAATGTAAGTGGCCACCCGTATTACAATTATTATCAATACTATAATTTGCCTCAATATTCACATCGCTGGTCTTATGACGGAAGTTTTGGGAGTACTTATAGCGTAGAAGGCAAATACAAACCAGCCACCAAAAAGAATTTCAATGTGCAATTGATATCTACTGTATATTCTTACAGATCAGGAACTTGTAATGACACTGTTATAAAAACCGTGTATTTTAAACCAGCCAATCCTGCATTGAAAAGGCCTGCCAATACGTGCAAGGGTGATACCGGCAGCATAGATTTGACTACCGATGCCGGTGCTGTTATCAAATGGTATAGAAAACTTACCGATACTTCATTCTTTTCAGGCAGCAGTTATCCTGTTATCAATGCCCAGAAAAATGATTCATTCTGGGTGAGGGCAGAAAATGGACCTTGTAATTCAGGCTATGTAAAAATTTATCTGAATGTGAATGATTATCCCGACAAACCTGTCGTAAAGGATGCCTTTGTTTGTCAGGGTGCGGCTGCCAATCTGCAGGCCTCAACCAATATTGGGCTCATCAACTGGTATCGGGTTTCTACGGGCGGAAAAAGTGTTTTGACAGGTAAGGTTTATCAAACCGTTCCACTTTTCAGCGATACTGCACTTTTTGTGGAAGCTAATAACAATGGATGTCTGAATAAAGGCGGACGGGTAATGGTAACAGCTTTTGTAAGCAATAATTATGCTCCCCAAAAGCCCACAGTGGTGGCAGATACCTTTGCGTGTTACAGTTCTGGTAAATCATTCACCCTGGGTGCATCCGGAAATGATACGATTCGCTGGTATAACCAGCCCACGGGCGGAACGCCTGTTGCTTTTGGCAAGGATTATACGTTTGTTCCCGGCGGCAGAGGTACCTATGATTATTTTGTGGAAGTATGGAACGGAATCTGCGCCAGCAGCCGCGAACATTCTACTTTGCATGTTTATCAGCCACCGGCTGTTTCGGGTAAAACCAGTCCTACTGTGTGTGCCGGCGACTCAGTAGCATTTGCAGTTAGTATACCCTGGGGAACCTTAAAATGGTTTGATAAAACCGATTTGCAAAAACCTGTTTTCATAGGTCAAAAACCTGTTTTCCAAAATCTTCAAAGCAATACGACCTACTACCTAAAGGCATCCGAAGAACAATGCGAGGCATCCAATTTCGACAGTGTGAAGGTTAGTGTTAATGTACCACCTGTTCCTTCCCTGGTAAAATCTGATCCGGTTTGTTCGAAAGGAGCAGGGGTGTTTCAGGTGAATGTGACCGGTGGTAATGTATGGTGGTATTATGAGGATACCTCATCTTTATCTTTCTTTAAAGGAAGTCAGATTGTAACCGGTTCATTGTTGTCTCCCATGACCTACTACTATGCCACCGAGAAAAATGGATGTTACAGTGCACGCAAACCATTAACCGTAAACATAAAACCACGCCCAACTGCCGGTTTCACCTGGCAGCTGCGCTGGCAAAGGACCCTCGTTTGCACGCCCATTACCACAGCCGGTATCACCTTTGAGTGGAACTGGGGGGATGGTAGCAAAACCACGGGTTTACCTGGAACACATCAGTATGCAACGGAAGGAAATTATACCGTAAAACTGGTAGTAACCAGCAATAGTAATGCTTGTAAGGACACTGCCGATATTCCCGTATTGATAAGCCATGTGGGCACGTCTAAATTGGCAAAAACGAATGTTAATGCCTATCCGGTTCCTGTAAAAGCAGGTTCAGACTGGTTTGTATCTGTACCAACAGGAAAGCCATACAACTACACCGTATTCTCGGTATCGGGCAATGCTTGCTTTGGCGGACAAACCGCGGATGGTCGTATACGTATTCCGACAGGCATAACTGCAGGTTTGTATTTTGTGAAGCTGGAGAATGGCCAGGAATCCTACTCGGCCAAAATGCTCGTTACAGAACCCTAATCTCAACGGGGATTAGATGCTGCTGAAAAGGGAAGAAGAAGGGCAAATAGCTGAGCAGATTTTCTCTGTTTTATTGTTGCTATTTTCATTTTGGGTGCTTTGTTACCGGCTTGATGCGGTTCCCATGTATGTGTGGGATGAAAGCCGGCAGGCCAACAATGCACTGGAAATGCTGAATTCAGGCAACCTTTGGTACACTACGTATGATGGCGCACCTGATTTTTGGAATACCAAACCACATTTACTGATTATCCTGCAATGGGTATGTATGAAACTGTTGGGCCCCGGATTGCTGGCAATACGTTTGCCATCTGCTATTGCAGGTTGCATAGTTTTATACATGGGTTTTGTTCACTTGAAAAAACGGAATGGTTTTATACCGGCAGCGGCTTGGATTGCCATTATGCTTGGCTGTGGCGGATTTAATACCTATCATGTGGTAAGGACGGGAGATTATGATGCCTTGCTTACATTATTTATATTTTTGACTTCGCTTTCCTGGCTTAATTATCTTGAAAACCCCAAGGCTGAAAAATTTTTAAAATATTCAGCCATATGGTTTTCGGCAGCCCTCCTCACCAAAGGTGTTGCGGCGGCTATGTGGCTTCCTTGCTGGTTTGCAATGGGATTTATAATAAAACCCCGGGCAGAATTAACAATGAGAAGCATTGCATTGGTTTCGCTCATTCCCATATCATCCGTTATTGTGTATTATGGGCTGCACGAATGGCATACTCCCGGTTATTTACAAGCTGTTTTGGATAATGAATTTTCAGGACGTTATCTGAAGCCTAATGAAGGACACGATTCTCAATGGTATTATTACATAAAAACATTGTGGAGTCAATACTTCACAGGTTTTTTTGTACTGTTGTTTATGGCAGGATTTATCCTCAAAAAAGAGAGATTTAAAACAGTTTATAACCGATTATTGATTGGCATTCTGCTCTTTCTAATCATTGTCAGTTTGTCGGCTACCCGTATTTACTGGTATTTGGCGCCTGCTTTGCCGCTTATGGCCATGGGTGTTGTTATGCCATTATGCGAAAATTCCCATATTCGTTTTAGGATTGTGGGTTTGATTCTAATTGGGGCCATGGCAACATTTGGATATTTCGAGAATTTTCATCACAACACAACCAATATCGGTGTTAGCCCCGCAGCCGTTTTGCAGAAAGCTGAAAAAAATGCCAAACTTCCTTTTAAGGCAATCTGGCATGTCGGTCATTATCATCCAATAGAAAAGTATTACAAGGCAGTAATGTCGGAAATGGGCGTTGAATTAAAGATTAGCAACCGCTACAACTACAATAGCGGAGATACCCTTGTTGTGAGCAATATGGCTCATCTAGATACATTAAACAGGTGTTTTTTTATGCGTCAGCACCATTACCCAACCGACGAAATGCCAGTTTGGGTAATGGTGGTAGACAGCAGCCGTCTCTAAAGTTCAAATTCTCGGCTGTGTATGATGTTTGTATTGTCATCCAGCACCAGTATTTGGTATTTTCCTTTGCTTAAACCTGCTACGGGAAAGGATATGGGAACATTCTGTTTACCGGGTTGCTGCGGTTTGTTTTCCAGCAGGGTTCTTATCAGCATACCATTAGTGTTTTTCACAATAATTGTCACGGAAGTATTGGTGCTTAGTTTGTAGTCAATTTTTCCGGACAGAGTTGAAGCTTTGTCAGAAAATACCATTCCCGGAACGCTTTTGTAGCTGATATAATACCAGGGCATTTCTATGCCTGCCAGCTCTGCTGTAAGCCTTCGTAAATCTGCATTTTCCTGCTGGCTGCCTTCATGTACGCTGCTGAGGTTGTGTTTATCTGACAGAACCCAGATAGAATTCTGCACAGCATCACTCGAAAAGTTATTTGTGCTAATAAACTGGGCCAGTTTTACCAATGCGGCTGATGCCATGACACCCACCTTAAAAGCATGACCTTTCGCAGGTGAACGGTCTTTTTTCTGACAACAAAATGCAAAAATCTTTCCCAAAAAAGTTTCCCCTGCCGCCAATCTGATAGTCTGATCTTTTACAATCAATAAATCTTGGTCAGCCGAATCCGTAGCGGCTTCCAGGCGTCTGCCAGGTTCCACATCTACAATCACGGGACTTGCCGTCATGTTTTTCATTTTGATTTCTATACAGCTCTCCTGATGTCCGCCTGTTGACCTCAGCAGTACTTTTACTTTGCCGGTTTCAATCAATTTTTTAATAGACTCCGCCGCAGACGGGCTTGCGGTGCTCAATAATAACAGTGTTACAATAAGGGTTCTCATAATGTATTTTTTTTGTAACGATTATAAACTAACAATTATTGTGCGGCTTATTTGATTTAGGCATAAATTAAGCCGTAAATTTGCTGTGCTAATAAATCTTTCCCGACCATGTTATTGCACAACAGAGTGAATCGGGAGGAGCTGAAGGCACGTATGCAGGCCGATAAAAGGCCCTACACCACCATCTCCTTCTATCGTTATTCTCCTATAGAAATTCCTGCAACTTTCAGAGATTTTTTATACCAGTCTTTAAAAGAATTAGAGGTTGTGGGTCGTATTTATGTTGCAGAAGAGGGGATAAATGCCCAGATTGCTCTTCCTTCCATACATTTAATTGCATGTAAGGAGTTGCTGAATCAGATTGATTTTCTAAAAGACATTCGGTTGAATATTGCCATTGAGGAATCACAGTTGAGTTTTTACAAGCTTGACATAAAAGTAAGGTCTAAGATTGTAGCGGATGGCATTAATGACCCCACATTTAATCCATCAGACACCGGTTATTATCTGGAGGCAACAGCTTGGAATGAAATGCTTACTGATCCGGATACAGTGGTAATAGATATGCGCAATCATTATGAGAGTGAGGTTGGCCGGTTTGAAAATGCCAGGTGTCCTCAATCTGATACCTTCAGGGATGAATTGCAAGGAGTGATTGATGAATTTGAACAGGAAAAAGACAAACGAATTCTTATGTATTGCACAGGCGGAATTCGATGTGAAAAGGCCAGTGCTTGGATGAAACATAATGGTTTTAATGAGGTTTATCATCTAAAAGGCGGTATCATACACTACGTAAATCAGGTAAAGGAAACAGGAATCGAAAACAAGTTTCATGGGGTAAATTTTGTTTTTGATCAGCGATTGCACGAGCGGGTGAGTGATGAAATCATTTCCTGTTGTCATCAATGCGGCAAACCTGCAGATGTGCACACAAACTGCTCCAATACGGGCTGTCACATATTGTTTATACAGTGCAGCGATTGTGCTGAAAAGTGGGAGGGATGCTGTAGTGATATATGCTGTGATGTTATTAAAATGCCCTTACCGGAGCAGGCTGCCTGGCGTAAAAACAGGCCAAAACCAGCAGTTTTTTCAAAGGGGAGGTTTCATACGCCACAATAAATATACAATTTGAACGTTTATTTTATTGCACAATATTGACAATGTGGACAAAGATAGATTACCACTTTACCCGCTTATCGCTTTCGATGAATTTATATTCGCAGCCAAATTCGGCACATCATTTGAATTTGAGATAGAGACACATGACAGAAATGAGTACTTTTAAAAAGGCATTGGTTCCTTTTACTATTATTATGGTAGGATGCTTTCAGACGGCATCGGCGCAGGAATGGGGCACAGATCTCAGAAGCCCCGGAGTAGCTGACACTGCCGCCAGAGATACAGCAGCGTCTTCAGGCGGTGGTTGGGGTGAGGAGCCGGGGACCCAGGAAGTTAGTGTAAAGCCCCGCGTTCCTTACAAGCGTTTTGTGCCTCCTTATGACACCCTGAGAGAAATTATCTACTACTCAGGTGTTATAGATGATGAACTGTGTGAAACATGCGGTGCCGATAGCCTTTACTGGAGGGCTATGCGTTATTTGACAAAACGCTTTGGCAAGGAAAAGATGAAAGATAAAACCTGGTTGCTTGAAAATGTGGTAGGAAATAAAATCGTGATGAAAATAACTGTACCCATGATGATTCAAACCAATCAGTTCAATAAAAAGCAATCGGGCATGATGGAGTATCGAATGGCCTTGCGTTTCCAGGAAAGCCGCTATAAATATCAGTTTGGAAACTTTGTGCATGTGGAAGTGGAACGAGGCGCCGAGGCCAGAATGATACGTACATACCACGAATATTACATGCGCGTTAAGAAGGGTTTTCAGAATACGGATGTTTATCTGCTGGCCGCTGACAGAGACGTTAAAGCGTTTGTGGAAGGGCTAAGAAAATCATTGCGCGGTCCTTACCAGCCCGACGAGGATGACTGGTAGGAATTTTATATTTCTGTTTGCCTATTCTCAAGTGAATTTGCGTCTTATTTTTTCCTTTCCTAAAAAAAGTTGGGGATAACTTGTTTTAGCAAATGTTTTTGGCTATTTTTGCAACCCCAAAAATAGAAGGAAACGCACAACGTGAATCCGTTAAGTACTTACAAAACTGTATCGGCCAACAAGGCAACTGTTAACAAACGCTGGTTTGTTGTGGATGCTGATGGTCAAAATCTTGGCCGCATGGCAACAAGAATTGCCTTCGTATTGCGTGGCAAGAACAAACCCGATTTTACCCCGCACGTAGACTGCGGAGATAATGTAATCGTTATCAACGCCGAGAAGATTCAGCTCTCTGGCAACAAGATGGGCACCAAGGAGTATCTGCGCCACACCGGTTTTCCCGGAGGTCAGCGTTCTACTTTGGCCAAGAATGTGAAGCCTGCCAAGCTGATTGAAATGGCTGTTAAAGGAATGCTCCCAAAAAATCGTCTTGCCAGCAGGTTGTTTACCAACCTCTACGTATACGAGGGCACTGAGCATCCCCACGAAGCACAAAAACCTGAAAATCTGAAATTCGATATCTGAGCCAGACTATGCAAAATACCTCAGGAAGAAGAAAAGCGGCAGTAGCCCGCGTTTATCTCAAAGAAGGAAACGGTACAATTACCATTAACCACCGCAGTTTTGAAACTTATTTTCCTCTGCCTTGGCACAGGACTTCAATATCAAGCCCACTGTCGGTGACCGATAACGAAGGCAAATATGATGTGAATGTGAATGTTCGCGGTGGCGGTATCAGCGGTCAGGCTGAAGCCATCCGTCTAGGCATTGCCAAAGCACTCACTGATTTGAATGCTGAATTCAAACCCGCCCTCAGGGCCGCCGGTTTTATGACCCGCGACTCTCGTGTGGTTGAACGTAAGAAAAGCGGTCAGAAGAAAGCCCGTAAACGTTTCCAATTCTCCAAGCGTTAATAATAAATCATGGCCTATACCCAACAAGATCTTCTGGATGCCGGTGTTCACTTCGGTCACCTTACCCGCAAGTGGAACCCCAAGATGGCTCCCTATATTTTCATGGAGCAGAATGGTATCCATATCATCGATTTGAAAAAAACCGAAGCCAAACTGGAAGAAGCCAAAGCAGCCATACGCAATATTGCCAAATCCGGCCGCAGAATTCTTTTTATTGCTACTAAAAAGCAAGCACAGGAAATCGTAGCTGAGCACGCTAAACGTGCCAACATGCCTTACGTAACTGAGCGCTGGCTTGGTGGTATGCTTACCAATTTTCAAACAGTTCGCCGCAGCATCAAGCGTATGCAGAACATCGATAAAATGGCTACCGACGGAACTTTCGAGCGCATCAACAAAAAAGAGCGTCTGATGTTGGACCGTGAAAAAGCCAAACTGTCACGCATGCTGGGTGGTATTGAAGATATGAGCAAATTGCCTGGTGCCATTCTCATGATTGACGTTAAACGCGAGCACATTGCTGTTGCTGAGAGTCATCGCCTTGGAATACCAAGCTTTGGACTTGTTGATACCAACTCCGATCCTACAGTGGTTGATTTTGCAATCCCCGGAAATGACGACGCGTCAAAAAGCATTAACCTGATTATTTCAGAACTTGCCGATGCAATCATCGAGGGAATGCAGGAGCGCCGTCGCGAAAAGCCTGAGGAAGAAGCTCCTGAAAACAAAGAGGCGGCTACTTCTGAAGCCTGATCTGAATTTTAAAGTACATACCCATTATTTAATTTTAATACTAAAACTATGAGCATTAGTGCTGCTGATGTAAATAAACTGCGCCAGATGACCGGAGCCGGTCTTATGGATTGCAAAAAAGCCCTTACTGAAACCAATGGTGACTTTGAAGCGGCTATGGATTATCTCCGTAAAAAGGGAGCAAAAATCTCTGCCAATCGCGCTGACCGTGAAGCGTCTGAAGGTGCTGTCATTGCGGTAACTTCTTCAGATGCCAAAAAGGGTACAGCTATCAAACTTACCTGTGAAACTGATTTTGTAGGTAAAAATGAGGCTTTCGTTGCTTTTGCCAAAGAAATAGCCGAAGCTGCTTTAGCTGCTGAGCCTGCTACCCTGGAAGACCTCAAGAATCTTGCTATCTCCGGTGGAACTGTAGCAGGTCGGTTGATGGATGAAGTTGCCAAAATTGGTGAGAAGATAGATGTAACTGCATACGCACTGGTAAAGGGCGAAAACGTAGTATCATACATACATGGTGCAAACCGCATTGGTGTATTGGTAGAATTAAACAATGCGCCTTCAGAAGCAAACACTGCTGCCGGTAAGGACGTTGCCATGCAAATCGCTGCTATGAATCCCATCGCTGTTGATAAGTCTGACGTTTCTGCTGATGTTGTAGCCCGCGAAATGGAAATCGGTCGCGAACAGGCCCGTGCTGAAGGCAAGCCTGAAGCCATCCTCGATAAAATTGCTCAAGGTAAAGTTGAGAAATTTTACAAGGAAAGTACCTTGCTCAATCAGGAGTTTGTAAAGGACAACAGCAAGTCTGTTGGAAAGATGCTTACAGACATTGAAGCAGGATTGACTGTAAAAGAATTCAAAAGAATTCAGTTAGGATAATGACAATTCAAAAAAATCCCCCAAATTTGGGGGATTTTTTTTGCATCAATAAAAACACCAATATGAAATACAAACGCATACTCCTGAAATTGAGCGGTGAAAGCCTACAGGGCGATCAGCAATATGGAATAGATCCAAAGATGCTTGAGCAATATGCAGCAGAAGTTAAAGCTGCGGCAGAAATGGGTGTTGAAATAGCCATCGTTATTGGAGGTGGTAATATTTTCCGCGGTTTAAAAGGAGCTCAGGGTGGTGTGGTTGATCGTGCAACCGGCGATTATATGGGTATGCTGGCCACCATGATTAATGCTATGGCATTGCAGGGTGCATTTGAAAAGGCCGGACTCGTAACCAGGTTGCTTTCAGCCATTAAAATGGAACAGATTTCTGAACCTTTTATCCGGAGAAGGGCCATGCGGCACCTCGAAAAGGGTAGGGTGGTAATATTTGGCGCCGGAACAGGCAACCCTTATTTTACAACGGATACGGCTGCTTCACTTCGTGCAGTGGAAATAGAGGCCGATGTGGTGATCAAAGGAACCCGGGTGGATGGTATTTATTCTGCAGATCCTGAAAAGGTTCCTGATGCAAAAAAATTTGATACCATTTTATTTAAAGATGTATATGAACTCGGGCTTGAAGTAATGGACATGACTGCCATTACCCTTTGTCAGGAGAATAAAAAGCCCATCATTGTTTTTGATATGAACAAGCAGGGTAATTTTGCGCGTCTGTTAAAAGGAGAATCGGTGGGTACACTGGTTCATGGCGAGTAACAATATAATTAGCGCCCCCGGCGTTTTAATTGTATGAAGTTTATTTACTGTCTTTTACTCCCGGTAATCGGGTTGCTTTCCTGTGGCTCAGACACAGCTTCAACCTTACAGAAAACGAAAAACGATTCGTCTGTGACGGCGATTTTGCCTTTGGGGCAGATTGATGACAGGCAGGTACAGTTATTATCAAAGGAACTCGCTGCATTTTACGGTATGAAGCTTTTAATACTCCCCAAAAAGACAATGCCGGAAAGCTGTTTGCTGAAAAACACAAAACGATACAGTGCTGATAATATGCTGAAATGGCTTCTTAAACAAAAACCTGCTCAATGTGACAGGATTTTAGGTGTTACAACTTACGATATTTACACGAATAAGAATCAAAACCCGCATTGGGGTATTTTCGGGCTGGGATACAAGCCAGGCAAAGTATGCATTATTTCCGATTTTCGGCTGAAACAATTTGGAAACAGGCGGGATACTTTTTTAACACTGGTAACCCTTCATGAAATTGGCCACAATCTCGGGTTGCCGCATTGTGATAAACATTCTCACTGCTTAATGAATGATGCCAAAGGGACAGCCAAAACCTTGTTTGCTGAGAAGAAATGGCTCTGTTCGAATTGCAGAAAACTTCTGAAAAAGTCATAAAAAAAGCCACCCATAGGTGGCTTTGATATAGATTTATTTTTTAATTAGGCCAGCGAATCAACGTGCTTTTTCAAACTGCTCTTCAGATTGCCGGCTTTATTTTTATGAATAATGTTTTTCTTAGCCAGCTTGTCGAGCATGCTGAAAGCTTTAGATAACAATCCTTGTGCTTCGCCTTTGTTTTCAGCTTTGCGGATTGCTTTTACCACGGTACGGGCAGATTTATGCTGGTAGCGGTTCAAGTCCCGCTTGGCTTCGTTAGCCCTGATACGTTTGATTGCAGATTTATGATTTGCCATTTTCCGAAAAAAGGACTGCAAAAATAATGAAAAATATTAGATGAATCAAGAAAAACTGAAAAAATATCAGCTTTCCGGGGCCAGGCGAATAATTAATCCCTCCAGCGCTTCATGGATATGGATTTGGCAGCCCAGCCGACTGTTGTTTTTTACAAAAAAAGCCTGATCCAGCATGGCAAGTTCGTCGTCAGAAGGTTCGGGAATGGAATGATTGCTTTCCACATAAACCTGGCAGGAGGCGCACATGGCCATACCGCCACATTCCCCTGCTACAGGCAGTTCTTGGATTTTGCAAACCTCCATCAGGTTCAGGTTCATGTCTGTTGGGGCAATCACATGGTGTACCTGCCCTTCACGGTCAATTATGCTGATTTGGATATCGTTGCTCACGGTTTGCAAAATTAGCACATCCTATCCCAGATGTGTATTGGAGTTGTTAAGGAGAATCCGGTAATATGCTTCGTCGCTGTTTTTTTCAAGGATATACAAACAAACGTTTGTGTGCTCGAAATCATCCATCAGGTGCAGTGGGTGGTTGGTGAGCAAACACAAAAAACTGCGCATGGCCCTGCCGTGCATACAAACCAGCACCGGTTTGGCTGCTATATGCTTCTCGAGGGTTTGCAAGCCTGTTTTTTGACGCCCATACAATTCTGCGGGTGTTTCTCCACCTTCTACTGCAGTATGTAGGTTTCCCGATCTCCATTCAGCGACCATTTGGTGGAACGAAGCATGGCTTTCTTCTGTGGGTACAACGCCCTCCATAATGCCCCAGTTTATTTCATCCAGTTCGGGAATGATAATATGGTTTGCATTTTTTTTATGGATAAACGGGGCAACCGTTTGGTGGGTTCTTTTGAGGCGGCTTACAAATACTGGGTCAAAGTCTATGTGATGGTAGGCATCGAAAAACTGTTGAGCCTGCCAACGACCTGTTTCATTCAAATCAGTATCAACGCCGCATCCCTGAACAATCCCCTGCAGGTTAAAATCGGTTTGGCCATGCCGAATTAAATAAATTGTTTTTGTGGTGCCTGAGGCTGAATTTTGCGGCTTAGTGAACTCCATTTTTTTTGACCCTGCAAATATAACCATGGCTGCGCTCAATGAGCGTTGTGAAAATACCTTAAATACTGCTTTGGGTATTGTTTTTACTGAATTGGGAACAGATTATCTGTGTGCTGAAATGCCTGTGGATGAGCGAACCATTCAGCCGCTGGGAATGCTTAACGGAGGTGCATCTTTGTCACTCATTGAGACGCTTGGCAGTATGGCGGGTAATCTTTGCCTGGACCGCGAAAAATATGTAGCTTTTGGACAATCTGTAACTTGTAATCATATTAAGCCCGCATTCAGGGGAGAAATGGTTAGGGGAAAGGCCATGTCTGTTCACCTGGGCAGAACATCTCAGGTTTGGGACGTAAGTATTTACAACCAAAAAGGAAGCAGGATCTGTAAGGGCTCTATTACCCTGGCGGTGGTATCAAAACCATGAGTAAAGGTTTTGCAATATGGCAGGAACCGGGAACCAATCCGTTAGGTATCCAGGGTGAGTTCCATACTCACGAAATTTCAGATCTTCAATTTTATGACGGATTCGTATTTAGGCCATGGAATAAGGTTGCTGAATGCCATTGTCTGAAAGGTGATAGTGTATCAGAAATTGAAACATTACAATGTTGGGCGAATGAAGCCAAGCCCATGCATCCCGGAGAAATTACTGTGATGAACCGGCCTGAATGGGAAGATTATATTGGGCATATTCAACATGAAATTGCATTGGGGCATGTGCAAAAGGTGGTTGCTGTCAGACAAAGTATACATCCCGCGGATGTTTCGCTGTTTGAGGCATTTACAGCGGCCTGCAGCCGCTATCCCGATGCATTTGTGAGTTTGGTTTATCATCCTGAGTTTGGCATTTGGCTGGGAGCTACACCCGAAATTCTTATTCAGCCGGTAGGTACTGACTGGAAAACCATATCCATGGCGGGTACCTTACTCAACGAGCAAGCCGTGTGGACGGGAAAAGAAAAGGAAGAAAATACGGCAACCCAGCAGTTTCTGGAGCAAACACTGAATAAAATGGGCGCTCAGATTCTGGAGTCAGGCCAGGCAGATGCTGTCAGGGCTGGAGCCTTGCGTCACTTGGTTAAGCAATATCGCTTTTCATTGCAGGATGCGAACGTTAATCAGCTTATAGCCGAATTGCATCCTACACCCGCAGTGGGTGGGCTGCCGCGTGACAAAGCCTTGTCCATTATTGCCACCCACGAAAAACAGTGCAGAAATTTATTTGCCGGTTATATTGGTTTTTACCGCCGTGGCAAACCCCATTTATGGGTGCACCTGCGTTGCTGCGAATGGAGAGGTAACGATGCTGTACTTTATGCAGGTGCCGGTATTAATGCCTTAAGCGATGCCGCAATGGAGTGGGAAGAGACAGCTGCTAAGATGCAGACTATTTCCGTTTGCCTGTAAAAATCATTTATCTGATGGTGCAGGTGGCATGGGCCTGGGAACGGGTGTTGGCCTCATTTCCCCTTGCCCCAGGTCCCAATCTTTTAGATCTCGGCGAACCCAGGTGCCTTTGCGGTTTCTTTTGTAAATATCATAGTCGCCGCTGGGTATGTAGTAAAAGGGATTGTCTTTTGCCTCCGGAAATGAGGGGACAAGCTTGTCAGCAATCACTATTTGCTTATCTGCCTCGTAGTAAAATGACAACTTCACATCGTTATGGCACTCCATGATAACCCTGCATTCGGCGCTGGGATCATCATCGCCCTGGCGAAAAGCCGGATAACCAAAGACCGGGGCTGATTTTGATATCCACAGCACTTCCATCACAGCCTTGTTGCTATTGGCGGTATTGCCGTCAAAACCGAAAAGCAAATACATCTTTTTACCATTTTTCTTGAACGGAATTAAACGATAATATAGCGCTCCAAACCAAGCTGCCGGATCCAGTTCTTCATCAACGATATCTTTGCTTTGCACTGGTGTTGTATCCAGCAGAGGATAGGTTTCTATACTTTTTTTTCTGCGTGTTTGAAGAAACCCGAAATGCTTAAAGCTGCCGTCTTTCAGTATGAGGTTCCAGGTATAGAGTTTTACTTTTTTATCCGGCGAAACCAGAATGGAAATGGTCCTTGATTTTAACGAGTCCCAGCCATATGAGAAGCTTTCAGGCAGTGACAGCAGTGTATCAAGGGTTCGGTAAACCAGCCAAGCAGCTTCGATTCTTGCTTCATCTGTTTTGGCTGCAATAAATGCCGGGGCAATAATTTTCAAACGATTTTCACCCTCCTGAAGCTGCCTAATAGCCGAACTGTCGGTGTTTACGGCCCTAAGTGAAATACCGTAAACCAACAGAAAAGCGAGGGTAAAACTGCGAATTAACATTACAGGATAAACGATAGTCAGCGGCGGTTTATTGGCCATCCACCATAATTAGTTTTAGCAGCGCTCAATAACCATGGCACTGGCACCGCCGCCACCGTTGCAAATACCGGCGCCGCCCCAGCGTGCATCTTGCTGTTGCAAAACATGCACCAGTGTTACCAGAATACGCGCTCCTGAAGCCCCCAGCGGGTGGCCCAGTGAAACTGCACCGCCATTTACATTTACTTTCTCCGGGTTTAGTCCTAGGATTTTGTTGTTGGCAAGACCTACTACAGAGAATGCTTCATTAAACTCAACATATTCCAGTTCAGAGATTGCTACGCCAGCGCGCTGTGCTGCTATAGGCAATGCTTTTGATGGTGTGGTTGTGAACCATTCGGGAGCTTGTTCAGCATCGGCGAAGCCTGCAATGCGGGCCAGTGGTTTCAGTCCCAGTTCTTTCAGTTTTTTGCCACTTACCAGCACCAGTGCGGCAGCACCGTCATTCATGGTACTGGCATTCGCTGCTGTGATGGTTCCGTCTTTGGCAAATACGGCTTTAAGGGCGGGTATTTTATCGAAGTTTACATTCTTGTATTCTTCATCCTCTGCAAACTCTGTATCACCTTTGCGGGTGCTAATAGTAATGGGTGTAACCTCGTCATTGAATTTACCGGCAGCCCATGCTGCGGCAGATTTTTTATAACTGCCAATGGCAAATGCATCCTGGTCTTCGCGGGTGAAGCCATATTCTTTTGCGCAAAGCTCGGCACAGGTTCCCATTACGGTGTTGTTGTAAACATCTGTGAGACCGTCATGCTGAAGCCCGTCCAGCATGGTTATGTTGCCGTATTTGGTGCCTGTTCTGCTATTTGTGAGGTAGTGAGGAACCATGCTCATGTTTTCCATACCGCCGGCAACTACTACGTCATTGTGTCCCAGCACGATGCTTTGGGCAGCAAGTGCAACCGATTTCATGCCGCTGGCGCAAACCTTATTGATGGTAGTAGCAGGCACATTGTCGGGAATTCCGGCAAATTTTGCGGCCTGGCGTGCAGGTGCCTGGCCTACGCCGGCTTGCAGTACGCATCCCATATATACCTCCTGCACTGCATCGGCAGAAACACCGCTTTTCTCAAGCGCTGCCTTGATAGCAGAGGCACCCAACTTCGGCGCACTTACAGTGGAAAGGGTTCCGTTAAAACTTCCCATGGCGGTGCGCATGGCACCAACGATATAGACTTCTTCAGACATAATGATTTTTGGTTTGCAAAGGTAACCCAAAAGGCATTATTCCACTGTCTTTTTCAGTACATAGCGTGTGATAACAATGCCATTCTCGCCGCTGCCGTTTGTTGATGCCCTTGAACCGAACGTACTGGAGCTGCTAATCAGTTCCCAGCCGCTATTGAGGTATTCTTCGAGTTTCAAGGCAACGGTTACATCGTTAGAACGGATATTTTCAAATTTGATACCAACCATGCTGTAAAAATTACCAAGCTCCTGTTCGTTGATGCTGCCATCAGCGGTGGAAGAGATGAGTCTTGAACGTGCCATGCCTCCGCCCACAAGGCTTTCAATGGCTGTTAATTGCATCACCTTTACTTTGGGAGCAGCGGGTTTGGCTGTTTTAAAAGAAGAAAGAAACAAGGCACCTGAAACGACAAGTGCAACAAGGCTGAAGATGGTTAATTTATTATTCATGATTTTTTATTTAGAAACTACAAAAATAACGCCAAACAAAATTTGGTTTAGCTTTGCAGTCGTTTATGAAGTATCTGCCTCTCTTTCCGCTGGAGCTTATTGTTTTTGAAGGCGAAAAAGTGCGGTTGCATATTTTTGAACCCCGCTATAAACAGCTGATTAAAGATGTAATTAAGGAAAACTCCTCTTTTGGACTGCCTGTAGTTTTTGAAAAAAAGCTGGAAGGAACGGGTGCTGAACTTGGGAATGTGGAAATTATTGAAAAATGGTCCGGGGGAGAATTGGATATTGAATGCAAGGCCCTGTCCAGGTTTGAATTGCTGGATTTTCATCAGGTTTCTCAAGGCAAACTGTATGGTGGTGGCATAGTGAAAGATATATCTTTCACAGACAATGAGGATAAGGAACTGAAACTACGGATTTCAGATTTGCTGGGCGAACTATACACGCATACCCGCTTTGAAGGTGGTAAATTTCCCGATCCGGCGGATGACTTTCCGGTATGGGTGCACAAGTGCGGTTTACTTCCCGCACAGGAAATAGAGCTGGCCGCTTTAACATCTATGGCCGAGCGACAGTTGTACGTTATTCAGCACTTGAAAAATCTGCTTTCATCACTTTCTGCCGTAAGTGAAATGAAACATAAGATTATGTTGAATGGTCATTTTAAAAAATTATCCAATCCATTATGATTCTTTGCATTGAAACCTCAGGTGCAACAGGATCGCTGGCTTTAGCCGATATGGAGGGAAAATGTATTAGAAAACTAACTGCAGATTCTACAAATGCCCATGCAGAGCAGATTCCGCTGATGGCAAAAGAACTGATGGATTTTGCTTCATCAACAGGAGAAAGCATTTTGGCAGTTGCGGTAAACAAGGGGCCAGGTTCCTACACAGGCCTGAGAATAGGCGCCAGCCTAGCCAAGGGAATTTGTTTCGGACGTAAGATTCCCCTTATATCCTGCGATGGGCTGGAATTAATGGCGCGGCAGGCTGCCATTAACGGTTTTGAATCTGATGTTTACATATGTATGCTTGATGCACGCCGTGATGAGGTGTTTTTTGCCATTTACGACGCTTCCTTTGGAGTTTTAGAGCCCTTGGGTTCTATTATATTGACAGAAGATGTCTGGAGCGAATACAGGGATAGAAAAGTGGTTTTTTGTGGTAATGCCGTAGGTAAAATGAAAGGGCTTATTCCGGCTTTTATTGAATATCCTGAATTTACTGAAATACTGGATGCCGGGTGGTTTTGCTCAACGGCTGCAGCATTATACCAAAGGGAGGAATGGGCTGATGTGGCGTATTTCGAGCCCGATTACGGCAAGGCTTTTTATACCGGTACTTTCAAAAAATAATACCATGAAGGTGCTTCTTGTCGATAACTACGATTCGTTTACCTGGAACCTTGTTCATTATCTGATGCTGGCCGGAGTAAATGTTGATGTGCGGCGCAATGACGAGATTTCTGTGCAGGATATTAATCAGGGGAACTACAGTGGACTTGTGATTAGTCCGGGGCCTTGTACACCGCAGGATGCGGGTAGTTTAATGCCTTTGCTTTCACAAGCGATGGATAAACTTCCCATACTTGGTGTGTGTCTGGGGCATCAGGCCATAGGCATGCATTTTGGTTACAGCCTGGGGCATGCTGCTGAGCCTGTTCATGGCAAGTCTCATCTTATTAATCACGATGGATTAGGTGTTTTTACCGGTTTGTCCAATCCTATGCAGGTTGGGCGCTACCACAGCCTTGTGCTGGACAGTAATACAGTTGATTCAACCTTGCTTGTGACAGCAACATGTGGTAATGAAATAATGGGTATTCGCCATAAGTATCTTCCCGTTGAAGGCATTCAGTTTCATCCTGAAAGTGTGCTTACACCTCAAGGACAATCATTAATCAACAACTGGACTGCAAGCCTTTTGTAGCTCTTCGGCAATTTTACGGGGGGAATAACCGCCCAGATTATACAAAATATCATTGCTGCCGTGTGTAATGAATTGATGGGGAATGCCGAGGTGTTGTACCTTTCCCTCAAATCCTAAGCTGTAAAGCTTCTCAGACCAGGCCTCGCCAAAACCTCCGGCAATGGCGCCGTCTTCTACGGTAATAATATGGGTGTGCGTTTTGCCAATTTTCACAGCCATTTCATCAGAGATATGATTAATAACCGGGAAATGGTAATGTGATGCCTGGGATTGGGCTAGCTGAAAAGCTTCATGAGCCATAGCCGTGGCAATACCTGTGCTGAGCACGGCAACTTTTTCACCTTTTCTAAGGCAGATGCCCATGTTTTCAAGGGGAGTTTCATTCCTTGTATTTATAGATAATTCAGGAACTGGTCCTTTTGGATAGCGGATAGCTATGGGATAATCTGCCTGAACTGCTGCGTGCATCATGGTTTGTAATTCTTCAGCGGTGGCCGGGGCAAGTAATTTAATGCCCGGAATACAGCGCAACATGGGAACATCAAAAGCGCCATGGTGTGTGGGGCCGTCTTCTCCCACCAATCCTGCGCGGTCTATGCAAATAACCACTGGCAGATTTTGCAGGGCAATATCATGGATAACCTGATCATAACCACGCTGCAGAAACGTTGAGTAAATAAACAGAAAGGGTTTTAAGCCTCCGGCGGCCAGTCCGGCGGCAAAAGTAACCGCATGCTGTTCTGCAATGCCCGTATCGAAAAATCGGTTGGGGTAAGTTTTAAAACAGTCAATCAATCCGCTGCCACTGGGCATGGCTGGTGTAATGCCCGCAGTGTGATGATATGTGGAGGCAATTTTTAGCATGGTGTCACCGGCTACTTCATGCCATTTGCGGGCAGGCGTGGTTTTTTGTGCATCAATTTTTACAAACCTGGAAGTGCTGTGCCATTTGGTTTGTTCTGTTTCAGCCGGCCCGTAGCCTTTGCCCTTGATGGTTTTGATATGTAAAACCCTTGGATGTTCCAGAGACTTAAGTCTTGTTAGTTCATCAAGCAGTTTGGGTAAGTCGTGCCCGTCCACAGGGCCGTGATAATCGAGGTTGAGCTGGCTGAAAATATTGGTTTCACCGGGTTTAATGGTTGCCAGGTGTTCGTTCATAGCGCCGGTACCGGCATCAATGCTAATTTGGTTATCGTTTATAATGATGAGGAGATTGGCTTGAGAAGCTGCTGCATTATTAAGCGCTTCAAACGACATCCCACCGGTCAGTGCGCCATCACCTACTATAGCAATGTGCGTACTTTTATTGTTATTTTGAAGTTTTGCGGCCACCGCTATGCCCATGGCGGCTGAGATGGCTGTGCTGGAGTGGCCCGTTCCAAAATGGTCAGCCGGGTTTTCGCCGCGCTTTGGGAAGCCTGCAATACCGCCATAGGTCCTTATTGTGGTAATCTCCTCACGCCTGCCGGTAAGTACTTTCCAGGCATAGCTCTGGTGTCCTACATCCCATGTTACACTGTCAGTATGTGGATTAAAAACCTTCAATAACGCTACTGTAAGTTCCACCACACCCAGATTACCGGCAAAATGTCCCCCATGCTCCAGAATGGTGTCGATCAGGTATTTCCGACATTCATCACTGAGCATTTGTAATTCACGCTCAGAAAGGCATGCTACATCAGCGGCGTTGTGTATTGTATTCAGCAGTGTCAATTCCCGCACAAAATTACCGTAAGTATGGGGTAAGATGTTTAATATAAATGTGTTTTAATTATTTGTGTTAAATAGAATTACTTGTAATTATGAAAATAAGAGAATGATTTAAGTCATCTGTAATATCAATTTTTTAATTATGTCAGAACAAAAAATCAAAAAAATAGTTTTTATTTTAACCTTAAAAATTTCAATCTGCAAAAGATAAAACATTAAAAACAAAAACTCAAAAGATACAAAATCAACAACATACAAAATTTAATGATTTTAAATATGTCGATTTACAGTAAAATATTTATGTATTTTTAAATAATTATTTTGATATATAAAAAAATAGTGCAATTTTTGCAGTACCATTTAATCAAATAAAAAATATTATGGCACGTAAACCAAAAGCAGTTGCTAAAGCTGCAAAACCTGCTCCGGCAGTGGCGGAAGCTCCTAAAAAAAGGGGTCGCAAACCGGGATCAAAAAATAAAGTTCAAGGTAAAAAGCGTGGCCGCAGGGCTGCAAAACCCGCAGTTAATGTTTTCGAGGCAATCGAAAAACAAATGAAAGCCATGGCAGTTGCCATGAAAAAAGCGAAAGCGGCTGCTGAAAAGCAACTGGCTAAGATTGAGGCTAAAGCGGCTAAATCCATAGAAAAGGCAGAAGCCAAAGCAGCTAAAAAAGTTGAAAAATTAAAAGAGCGCATGAAAGCTAAGCGCCGTCGTCCGGGTCGTCCTGCCAAACGTGGCAGAAAACCTGGTCGCCCTGCTGCTGCCAAGCCCGCTGCTCGCCGTGGAAGACCACCCAAGAATGCTAAAAAGCGCGGTGGCAGACCCCGCAAAGGTCAGCCTACCAAAAAGAGTATGATTCTTGATTATATGAAATCAGCACCTAAAACTGTAAAATCTTCGGAACTGATAGCTGCAGTTTTTGCCAAAAGCGGTGAAACCGATAAAAAGCGTTTCTCTCAGGGTATGTACACAACCCTGACCCAGATTTATAAAAGTGGTGAACTGAAAAAGGTTAAGGACGGCATCTCTTTAGCTAAATAATACTTTTCATTATATAAATAAAAAAGGGGCACAAGCCCCTTTTTTATTTTACGGCATGAATGAATCGTTGTTTACCACTCATGTCTTTTATTAATACTTTTTCAGAAAATTCCTTAAAAATCAGCAATGTTTCTTCTGCCAAAGCAGGATTAATTTCTGCCCATAGATTACAGCCGGCTGATTGTGTTTTCAATAATTCTGCAAGTTTTTTATAAAAAATGAGGGGGTCTTTACCCTCCGGAAACAGCGCAGCATGGGGTTCCCATTCCAATACATTTTTTAGCATTTCAGATTGTTCTGCAGAATCTATGTAAGGTGGATTTGATACGATTATATCCCATTTATCCGACGTAATAAAATCATTGATAAAATCTGTTTGAATAAATATAACTCTATCCAAAATGCCCTGTTGAATGGCGTTTTCTTTGGCGATTTGCAAGGCCCCTGCTTCTATATCTAACGCTGTGGCTTTCCAGCAGGGTTTATTTTTTAATAAAGCAATAGGGATGCAGCCACTGCCGGTTCCTACATCAAGTATTTTCAGGGAGTTGTTAGTGGTACTTTTTATGATTAATTCACACAACTCTTCCGTTTCAGGTCTTGGTATCAACGTATTTTTATTTACCCTTAATCCCATTCCGTAAAACCAGGCTTCGCCAAGGATATACTGCAATGGCTCATGTTTCAATAACCGTTTAAGCACTTTATGCATGGCTTTTTCTTCCAGTTCCTGATTGTTATCCGAAAGCCATAAGCTGTAAGTTCTGAAACATGCCTCTGATTCCAGCACATCCATAACCGGCAGGAGTGCTTTTGTCCAATCTTGCCTGAATAAAGATGTCATTATATTAACGGTTAACAGAGAAGGTGAGTTTGCCTCTGAGTGTAATTCCGTTTTCCCGGAAAGCCTCTATTTTAATTACATAATTACCAGCTGGAATTATATTGCCATTTACATTGCCATCCCATTGAATTACCGCATCTGTTGACACTGAATAATTGCTAAAGGGTGCTGCAACCTGAAATCCGTTTTCATTAAAAATTCTTGCAGTTAGCCAATAACCTGGATCGGGCAACTGACATTTAATTTTTAATAAATCGAGGTCGCCGTCATTGTTAGGTGTAATGGTTTCAGTGAGCAACAAAAAATATTTTTTTGTGTCGGTTACGAAAGTATTTAACTGAGAATTGGGTAAACCTGGTGTGCCGTATCCGGAGGATGATGCGGCTGAAGTCCAGTATTGCTTGTTGTTTGACGGTGCGTCAGGCTGTGTTTTTTCCAGCGCAATACCGTCTTTGTTGCTGATAACCGGACTGTGAAAATCATCCAGATAATACAAACTATCTAAGGTTTTTCCCAGCCTGCTAACCAGTTTTATTTTTCCTTTGTCATTAGACATGGTTGGTAAATCCGCCAAAAAATGCAAGGCTTTTTTATCGTGGTTTTTATATTGTTTTATTATATCAGCTGTGTTTTCGGTCATCGCCAGATACAGACCGGGCAACAATAACCGGTTTTCAATGTACGAAGAAACCGAAGAAATAGCTCCGGTATCGTTAATGCCGGCAACAGAAACATTTTTTAAATCTATAATTGTTTTTCCGGCATTGTATATTTCCAGATAGTCGTAGCCATCTGCCATGGGATCAAATAAAATCTCATTGATATACATGCCTTTTATAACAGATGATGTATCCGGTCTTCCGAAACTAATGGTTTCTGGTGGGAAAGCTATACCTCCGCAACTTTTTAAATTATTAACCGAAATTTTTTCTATGCGGTTAGGTATAAAATTATTCATCCATTTCAGGGAAATAATTTTATTGTTTTGGCTAACACCCGCAATTCTAAAGGGGTTTTCTCCGCTAGATTTCAGGGTGTAATTGGTGAGCAGAAACGCTGAAGCGCTGTCTACCGGTGCGCTGAAATGCAATGCTGTTATGTCGGGTTCGGGTGCATAAATGTGGCTCAAATAGGTTTCTGGAGTACCGATGCTGCCTGCTATTGAGTTGGGTTGTCCGGGCGTCCCCCCGTTGCTCTTATTGCTGCTCCAGTTATTGTCATCTATACAATAATATCCGGTGTCTATCCGCTCTAAACTCCAACCGCCTTTGGATTTCAGTGCATCGGTGTGCCAGGAAGAAAAATATTCAACAGAACATATCTTTTCATTTCTGTGATTCAATAAGGTTAAATAATCACCATCGTTATTTAACGATGGCAGGGTGTTTACACCTACCCATGCGCCCAGTGAATCCAGTTTTTTGGCGGTATTTTTTGATATGGTAAAATAACTGTATGGTGCAATTACCGAATCGGGCAGTGCAATGCTGCTGCTGCGGTCGCTGAATTTGTAATTTTTCAGCGTAATCCATTTGGCAGAGCGATTGTAGAATTCCACATATTCTTCTTCCGGGAGAGTGCCTGCAGCGGGGGAAGGGGTGGCCATGACTTCTGTAAAGATTAAATCATTGAGCCTGGCTGTATCTGTAAACAGGGAAATAAAACTTTTTGTATTGAGTAGAGAAATATTATCGGAATTGTCAGCGGTCCCCTGGTTTGTTAATATGCAATTTGCATTGGTTTTAATATTTTGGGTAAATTGTAATGTGCACTTTTCCGGTGCGGTGAAATCAGGGATAATTAATGCAGGATTTCCCTGAGGTGAACCATTTACCGATAATGAAAAATGCGTATTTTGTATATTTTTAACCGGTTCATTAAAAGTTACCGCAATTTTATTGGGATAAATAAAAGTGGCGTTTGCCATTTTAGCCGGCAACGTATCTCTTATCTTATTTCCAATATATATATTATCAAAAAAGTGTTTGCCAATGGCAGTAGTTCCGTTTTGTATAATATGGATGCCTACATATTTTCCACCTGTCAAACTCTTATCATATATAGTTCCTTCCAGTACTGTTATGGTGGAGATCAGGTCTTTTCTGTATAGAGAAACAGAATCGCCCTTTCTTTCAATCCAAACTTTATAATAATTATTGGTTTTATTGAGTTCGCCATCGGCGCCCGAGATAATTTCGGTGGCTACACCGTTCACCATTTTGTATAAACTGATTTCGTCTTTGGTGTTGCCGGCACGCACAAAATAGCCGTTTTTGGCTTTTTCGGCAAAGCTGTCTGCTGCAATCCAGAATTCGGTATAATTGGCACTGCTGGGGTTAATGCCATATTGAAATTCCCAGGTATATATTTCTGCAGAGTCATAATTAGCCAATGAGGAAATGCCATATTTTACCGCACTTCCACTTGCATTCAGCGTTTTTAATCTGCCTGATAAAACTTCAAAATCACCTGCATTGTATATCCATTTGGGATTATTGTTTAACTCTCCATCACTAAAACTATCAGAAAACTGAGCATTAAGGTTCAGCGAGAAAATCGCCATTATTCCCAAAACCAACCTGCGCATATCTGCGAAAATAATCATTAAATGCAGAATAGTTGTTAAATTAATGATAGCTGCCTTTCCAGTAGTATCCGCCAAACCGGGCTCTGATACCAGTAATCATTATCATTAATACCTGAACAATAGAAAATATGGTAATGTGGAGCGGATTTATTTTGTAGTTTAATACAGGTAATAATTTTATATATAAAATAACATCTGCGGCCATTTTACCTGCAATAAATATACCTGCAGGGGTAAAACCAATAAATGGAATTAAAATTATTGAAGCTATGTAACTAATCGAAAATAAAAAGGAGAAACCTTGCCATATTATTCCGGATATATATTTCTGGTGTCTTACTTTAGAAGCCCAACGCACACGCTGATTGATTAAATCGGACCAGCTTTTTTCGGAAGCTGTTTTTACAATATTGTTTTCTGTGAAAATAAATGAACACGCAGCACTGTTTTTTTGCATTGCATACTCCAATAGAAAAATATCATCGCCGCCCGGAATATTTAAATCAATTCTTTTTGATTGTGCTTCTAAAAACAAAGATTTATTCATGCATAAATTAGCACCGTTGGCCATTAATGCATTTTTGTTTTTAAAAGACTCAACTGTTAGTGCCATTAATGCAGCACTTTCCATGCATTGGTAGTTGTGCAGAAATGATGAATTACCATTATATTTAATTGGTCCTGCTATTAATAAAGTATTATGGTTTTGTATGGCAATATTTAATGTTTGCAATAAACTAGGCGGCAGTATGCAATCTGCATCCGTGAAGAATAAGGTGTTATAAGTTGCATTATTTACAGCATTATTTAAGGCAGCTTTTTTACCTTCTTCTGTTTTGTTCTCGCAATACACAATGCGAAATGGAGCATTTTTTTGTATCTGTAAAATCCAGTCCTTTCCGCCATCCTCACTGTGATCATTGCACAGCACCCATTCTATCAGGTGCTTGGGATAATTCAGGTTGCAAATGGATTCATACAAGGCCGGCAAATTGTGAATTTCATTTCTGAAAGCAACCATAATAGAAATTCCATTTTCAGGAATTTTATTTTCGATAACATTTTCACTTAAGTTAAATCGGGAAACAGGAATAGCAAGGGCTGTAAAACCGGCCAGCACTAGTATAGTGACAACTATGTTTATGATGGTTGTGGTTTCCATTTATACATTATAAATACAATAAGTCCAATAATAGCCGGTAGCAAAACATTGTAAAAATAGTTGATTGCAGCTATACCCAGCAATAAAGGTTTTTGTGCATCTGAAATGCTGAAAAGTAACAATGGTAAGCTTAGTCGCACGGCGGCATCGGTATAAATAATGCCGGGTGTGAATGTCTGAATAAAGAAAATGCAGGCCACACAGGTAAGTGCTGTGGGTGTATCGGCAAGTTTAAACTGAATGATAAAAAATGCATAAAAACCACCAAAAACCAGGTAGCGAAGCAAGGATAATCCAAATGTTCCTGTTATTTGACTGCCCGAAAAATGTTTGAAACCCAGCAACCATTTTTCCAACCAAGCGGGTTTCCTGGTGCGGCTTTTCACCAAATACCAGGCAAAGCCTAGCAAAATCAGAAATGGCAAAATATACAATAAGCTGCTGCGACCGTATTTTTCTGCTTCTGAACCAAGCAATGCATATGCAGCCGGAATGCCTGCAATGAGAGTAACCAGTGTTTGGCATGTAGCACCAAAATAGTTGTTAAGCAAGGCTGCAGAACGGTTTTCCTCTTTCAGATACATCACCCTGCCTAAAAATTCACCTACGCGAAACGGAATAACATTATTGGCTGCGGCACCGGCCAGCAAGCCTTTTACTGCATTTATAAAACGTAGTTTTTCAAGGTTGGAAACCAACAATCGCCATTTTATTGCTTCCAGCCACCAGTTGGCGGTAGCTGACAGCAAAGCGGCAAAATGCCAATACCAGGGGATGGTTTTTAAAGCTAACCAAACATTTTCGGGATTAGGAATTCCGCCGGAAAGCAAATTTATCAGCCATATTATGCAGGCTCCTGCAAGGAACCATTTAACCAGCTTCCATACAAGGCCGGATTTCATATACTGCGGTTGGCTTCCAGTATTTTCTTTTCTATGCTGCTGGTGCTGTAGCCGGGTAAAAATTCTAGGGTTTTTACCGAACCACCGGCTGCCAAAACTTCTTTTGCACCTACAATATCTTCAATTTTGTAATCGGCTCCTTTAACAAGCACATCGGGATTTACAGCCTGAATTAATTCCAGCGGGGTGTCTTCATCAAATACAATAACAGCACCCACGCATTGCAATGCCGCCATCACAGCGCTGCGCGAAAATTCATTTTGCAACGGCCGGGCCGGACTTTTATCAAGGCGTTTTACGCTGTCGTCGCTGTTCACACCTACCACCAAAAAATCTCCGAGTGCCGCGGCTTCCTGCAAATAGGTAACATGCCCGGCGTGCAAAATATCAAAGCATCCGTTGGTGAAAACAATGCGCTTACCTTCAGCTTTTATAGTGGCAGCAAGCTTGTCAGCCTCTTCGCGTTTCCAGATTTTCGGGTTGGTATTCATGCCGTTTTTATTTTGCGCATTTCCATCATCATAAGCATGTAGCAAATTCCACCAACAATAATGCTGAAGAGGTTTTGATAGGCAAGGTTAAAAATTCCGAAGGTTTCGGCATCTTTAGCACTCAACGCATATACGGCCTGCAGGCCAAACGAAATGGCGCCCCATAGTCCGGCACCTGCCGGTAGGGGTATAGCAATACCTACGGCACTGAAAATAAGCAGGCTTATGGCGCTGCCAATCCCCATGTGGTTTGTGACAGGTAAACTCTGCAGTAAACAATAGCCGCTTAGCATATAGCAAAACCAGATGCCCGCTGAATACAGGAAAAACAATGCAGGGTTTTCCAGTGCAAAAATGGTTTTTAATCCTTTGGAGAAACCCGATAACAGGGTAGCCAGTTTGCCGGGCGCTTTGTCGGATTTTTTATTTTTTCTAAATCTAACAAACAGAACACCGACCGTAAGCAAAGCCATTATCATTATAACGTTGGGTAGGGTGGCTAATTTGCTCAGTGGTGTAAGGATGAAGCTGTCAAAAAAAACATAAATGTGCTGAAATTCAACCAGCAGGCCGGTAAAGCACACCAGCAGCAGCATGAGCATATCCACAAGTCTTTCTGTTACTACTGTTCCGATGAGTAAATCTGTCGGTGCTTTTTCGGTTTTGGCGGCAACGGCACAGCGCACCACTTCGCCACCGCGGCTGGTAGCCACATTGATAAGGTAGCCGCTCATCACAGCGTAAAACGAGCGTTTCGCGTTTAGTGGATATCCTGCCGGTGCAGTGAGCATATTCCAGCGGTAGCCTCTGAGCCAGTGGGCAAAAATCATAATGAAAACTGAAGCCCCCATCCACTTAAGGTCTGCCGATACTAAGGCTTTCAAGGTAGCTGTCCAATCTGTTTTTAGCCCAATCCAAATAAAGATAAGGGCAGTAAGAACAAGCAGCAGTGCATTCGTTATGGCTTTTTTATTGATTGTCAAACCAGACGGTTATTTCTATCGGGAAAAATATTTTTCGGCTGATGCGAAGCAGCTTCCTCTTTGGTCATAATTGCAAATGTCATGATAATCAGTTCGTCTCCCACTTGTCCTTTGCGTGCTGCCGCACCATTTAGGCCTATGATACCTGTGCCTCGGTCTCCAGCAATGATGTATGTTTCAAAACGTTCGCCGTTGTTATTATTTACAATAAGTACCTTCTGGTTGGGAATAAGCCCTGCGGCATGCACCAGATCCATATCTATGGTAATGCTTCCGGTGTAGTTCAGTTCGGTTTGCGTAATGCGAACATTGTGTATCTTGGCCTGTAAAACCTCAATCTGCATAAATTTTCAGCGAAATTAGTACAATAAAAGGCAAACACAAGATTTCTTGTTCATGGATTGCAATGAAAATACTTGCTATGCAGATACAGGTGGGGCATAACGGCATCAAATCCTTAACTTCGCGGTGTGCAGTTCACATCGGGCATTGTAGAGCAGGCCGTAGAGGCACTTTCGGGTTTTCCGGGTATCGGAAAGCGCTCGGCGTTGCGCATGGTGATGTACCTGCTCAACCGCCCTGAGCATGAAGTTGTGAATCTTGCCGATAGCATATTAAAAATCAAAACCGAGTTGAAACTGTGCCGTGAATGTGGCAATGTAAGCGACAATGAGGTTTGTAATGTGTGCTCAAATCCTTCCCGAAACACTAAAATAATCTGTGTAGTGGAGGACTTTAGCGATCAGATGAGCATTGAGTCCACGGCCCAGTTCAACGGGGTTTATCATGTATTGGGAGGACTAATTTCTCCCATGGACGGCATTGGCCCCGACCAGCTGCTTATTCAGGCATTGCTTGACCGGGTTGAAAAAAACGCCCCCGAAGAAATCATCATGGCCTTCAGTGCCACGGTGGAAGGCGATACCACCATGTTTTACCTCGCAAAAAAGCTTAGGGATATGCCAGTTCGCGTAAGTTGCATTTCCCGAGGAATCGCCATTGGTGGTGAAATAGGTTACGCCGATGAAATCACCCTCGGCAGAAGTATAGCCAACCGTACAGAGTATAAAGTTTAAAAACATTGCACCAGCTTTCGGTCATCATCGTCAACTACAATGTGCGCTACTTCCTGGAGCAGGCACTGCACAGCGTGATGCGTGCAACCCGCAATCTGGACGCAGAAGTATGGGTTGTTGATAATAACAGTGTTGACGGCAGTATGGACATGGTAAAAGACCTGTTTCCCAAGGTAAAGTGCATAGAAAACAAGGAAAACTTGGGTTTCAGCAAAGCCAATAACCAGGCTATTCGCCGCAGTAATTCAAGGTATGTTTTGTTGCTCAATCCCGATACGGTTTTGCAGGATGATACACTGGAGAAGTGCGTTGTCTTTATGGATGAGCATCCTGACGCGGGCGGGCTCGGTGTGCGCATGATTGACGGAAAAGGGCAGTTTCTGCCCGAAAGTAAGCGGGGATTGCCTTCCCCGGCGGTGGCGCTGTATAAAATGACCGGTTTGTCTGCCTTGTTTCCAAAGTCAAAAACATTTGGCCGATATCACCTCAAATTTTTGGATGAGCAAAGCATCCACAAGGTTGATGTACTGAGTGGTGCCTATATGTTGCTTCGCAGTGAAACACTGGAAAAAATTGGTTTGCTGGATGAAGATTTCTTCATGTATGGCGAGGATATTGATTTAAGTTATCGGATTACACAGGCCGGCTATCGCAATTACTATTTTCCTGAAACTACCATCATTCACTACAAGGGCGAGAGTACCAAAAAGCGCAGTGCAAATTATGTAAAGGTATTTTATAATGCCATGGTATTGTTTGCCCGTAAACATTACAGCAGCAGTATTGCCGGCCGATTGAATGTTTTCATTCAGCTGGCTATTTATTTGCGTGCTTTTCTGGCATTGGCCTACAGAGCAATAAGCACGGCAATTTTGCCACTGCTGGATTTTCTATTGATCTATGCCGGTTATTTTGGAATTACCCGCTACTGGGAAGACTACAACAAATACGTGAAAGGATTTTACCCGGATACCTACTTTACCATGCATATTCCGGTGTATATACTGGTTGTGTTGTTTTGCATGTATCTCAGTGGTGGCTACGATAAACCCCTTTCGGTGCGCAGAATTATCAGGGGAGCAGCTGTGGGTGCGTTAATTACCTTTTCTGCTTATGCTTTTCTACCCAAGTCCTTGCAGTTTAGCCGGGCTATATTGTTGCTGGGTTGTGCCTGGAGCTTGGCAGCTCCTTTATTGTTGCGCTTTTTAGTTTATTTTCTAAGGACGGGAAAAACACAGCTTTCAGCGCCCGGAACCTATAGGATTGCGCTGGTTGCAGGGACTGCTGAATCAGGTCGCATTGAAGGATTGCTTACCCGCAGCATGGTGAAAATAGATTCTATAACCCGTGTTTCGCCTGATGGATCAAGGCCTGAAGGTTTTGCTGGCGGAATGGAACAAATTGCTGAAGTCGTCGATATTTTCAAGGTGAATCTTGTCATCTTCAGTGCTGCCGATGTGGCTTCCGCGAATATTATGGCGGTGATGAGCCGTCTTTCGGGTAAAAACGTTCATTTCAAAATTGTTCCTGAGGGCAGCCAGTTTGTGATTGGCAGTAACAGCAAGGATGAGCGGGGGGAATTGTTTACCTTGGATCTCAGTTTCACCCTTGAAAATTTGGAAATACGGAGAAAAAAGCGTATATTGGATTTGGGTGTTGCTGCTGCGATTATGGTTATTTCTCCTTTGCTGGCCTTATCCCGGAATGGACGTATGCTCTTGAAAAACTGGATGTCTGTCATTTTTGGTCGTGAAACATGGGTGAGTTATTACGGAAGAACCAATACAGCATTTTTACCCAAAATAAAAAAGGGTTGTCTTTATCCGGCAATGATTTATCCGAACCAAGAACTCGAGACAGCGGTGAATCTGGCCTATGCCCGTGATTATCACGTCTATCTTGATTTGCAGACAATTTGGTATTTTATATTTCGGAAAAATAAACAAACGATATACTAAACACTACCTCACGTGAATAGCTACGAGATAAAGAAGTTTGTAAAAATAATTTTGCTGTTGCTGGCTGTCTTTATTGGAGGGCTCACACTTTATTTCAGCCAGCAACTGGCTAAAAAAGTGGCACAGGAGGAAAAGAAAAAAATTGCAACCTGGGCAAAAGCCATAAAATATAGTGGAGACCCTGAGGTGGCTGAGGCCAACCTTACATTTTATCTGGAACTTATTCAGGACAACACTACGATACCCGCCATAGTGGTGGATGAAAAAGGGAAGATTACCCAGCAAGTTATCAATCTTGACAAGATTCAACTAAAAAAGCCTGGTTACCTTGAGGAAAAGAGACAGCAATTTGCGGCTGAAAATGAGCCTATACCGATTCCCATAGCCGAGGGGATTGTGCACAATGTGTATTATGGAGAAAGCAGTGTGCTGAAACAACTGCGGTATTATCCCTTTATCGTGCTGGGTGTTGTGGGGCTGTTTATCCTGGTCTCATATTTTACTTTTTCCGTCAGCCGCAGGGCGGAAGAGAATCAGGTGTGGGTGGGTCTTGCCAAGGAAACCGCCCATCAGCTTGGTACACCCATTTCATCTTTAATGGGGTGGGTAGATGTGATTGAAATGGGTGAAATGCCCGAAAATGCAGGAGATGAGATGCGTAAGGATATCAGACGCCTGCAAATTATCACGGAACGTTTTAGCAAAATCGGCTCCGAACCCATCTTGAAAAAGGTAGAACTTAACCTTACCTTACAGCATGCCGTAGACTATATGAAAACCCGCTCGGGTAAAGGGGTTCATTTCGATATACAGTCTTCCGGCCCAGTATATGTGATGCTGAACCTTAATCTGTTCGATTGGGTAATTGAAAACCTAACGAAAAACAGCATTGATGCCATGGAAGGTGCTGGAAATCTTAAGTATATCATTTCCAAAAAAGCAGATAAAATAACCCTGGATGTTACAGATACTGGGAAAGGGATACCCCGCAATCACTTTAAATCTGTTTTTAAGCCCGGCTTTACTACCAAGCGCCGTGGCTGGGGGTTGGGCTTATCGCTGGCAAAGCGCATCATCAACGACTACCATCGCGGGCAAATTTTTGTAAAAGAAAGTCAGCCCGGTGTTGGTACCACCATGCGGGTAGTGCTTAACGAAGCAGTGTGATCGTGCCTTTTTCCACAACACGCTCATCATAAGCATTGATGAGAACAACCTCCACAATGTAAGTGCCCTGTGGCGCTCCGTCTCCTGTCCAGCCTTGTTTTGGATCGTCAGTTTTAAATACAAGCTGCCCCCAACGGTTGTAAACACTTAGTTTGTAGGTTTTTACGCCCCTGAGCGATGGTTTCCACACATCATTTACCCCATTATCATCAGGAGTAAAAGCATTGGGGATGTGGAGGTAGTAGCCGATTCCTACCCTTACAATGCTGTTGAATGTGTCGTAGCAATTAAACGCATTACCCACAATCTGCTGAATGGGCCAGGTTCCTGTATCATTGGATACCCAAACGGAAGGCAGCTGTGAAGTGAAAAATCCATGCGGCAGGTTCCATACCCAGGAAGTTGCGCCACTGCTTTGATCGGTAAAGGTTACAGGCTGTAGTTCTCTGGGTGCCGAGGGCGTGAACGTGAACCCTGCTTTGGGTCTTGGGTTTACAATAAGTGTATACGAGACAGTATCCATGCAGCCCAGGCTGTTGAAGGCACTCATTTTGATTGCATGGTTGCCCGTAGCAAAACGCAATGTGGTGTCGCTGCCGCTGTAGCGCCTGTTATTTATAAGATACCTTGCAGACGAGGAACTTACATTTTTCACGACGTACACACCCGGATTACAGGTTGTTGTGCTGGGGATAAAAAGATTGGCGATGGGTTGTGCCACCACCTGAACCTGAATATTGCGCTGGGGTTGGGTTACCGTGCATCCATCGGTTACCAAAATTCTGTAGCTGCGGGTGTTTGCCGGCGAAACAGTAATGTTTGTGTTGTTCCCTGCATTGGAGTTGTCTGACAAATCTGTCCAGGTATATAAATAACTTCCGTTTCCTCCGCTTGCTTTCACGCCTAAACCGGCATTTTCACCTGCACAAATGGCAGTATCGGGCGATGTAGTAATACTAAGGTTTGGCAATACGGTAATCTTTACGGTTGCTGTATCGCTTTTAACCGTGCAGCCATCGGTAAGTATTACCCGAACAGTCTGGGTGTTTGTTGGGCTGAGATTAAGGGTGGCACTGCTGCCTAGCGAAGCCACCGGACTGGACACATCTTCCCAGCGGTACTGATACAGCCCATTTCCGCCGGTAGTGTTGGTTTTCAGCAGGATGGAATTTCCATAGCAAAGGGTAGTGTCGTTGTTTGAAGCGGTGTTCAATGGTAATCGTACCGTAACCGTAACCAGCTGTGTGTCATTCTTTACAGTACATCCGTCACTCAGTACAGCCCGGTAAAGTGTGGTGGTGTTGGGAGTTACGGTATGTCCGTTGCCATTGCTCAAACCCTGGTTCCATGAGATGGTGTATCCTGTGCTCAATCCACCGGCAGGTGTGGCGTTAAGTGCTGTGCTTCTTCCCACACAAATAGTGGTGTCCTGTTTTAGGCTAAGCGCAAGCGCAGCCCTGACATCTACGGTCACAAAGGCCGTGTCATTTTTTACCGAACAACCATCGCTGAGAATGGCACTGTAGGTGGTTTTGGTGGCAGGGGTAACGGTCTTATTCAGGCCGGTGCCCAGACCCTGATTCCAGGTAACGGTGCGTGTGGTAGTTAATCCGCCAAAGACATTGGCTTTCAAAGCCACCGCATTGCCTTTACAGATAAGGGTATCTTTATTGAGGGAGATATCCAAAGCCGGTCTCACGCTCACCTTGAATGTGGCGTATAGCGTATCAGGTGTGCATCCGTCCAGTGCACGGACTGTATAGTCGGTGGTAGTTGCCGGACTTACCGCATAAATGGCCAACGAGCTGTTGCCCGGTGTCCAAAGGTATTTGTAGCTTGTCGGCAAGCCGCCACTTAGGGCAGCTGTCAGCGTTACACTGCGACCCAGGCAAATGGTAGTGTCTTTTCCTGCTTTGAGGGTAATTGGAGCCCTGACAGTAACCGTTATAGAGTCTTTCGCATCATAAAATGTGCACTGATCATCCAGGGAAATGCGGTAAGTGGTCTTGGTAGTTGGTTTTACGATAATGCTATTGCCTGAAGGGAATCCCTGCCATTGGAAAGTGTACCGTGTACTGTCGCCACCGGTGCCTTTGGCATTGAAGGTGAGGGCATTTCCTGTACAAATGGTGGTATCTTTCGGTAGCCTGAGTTTTAGCGGAGATTTTACCGTTAATATGGCTACATTGGATGGTTTTCGGGTGTTGCAAAAATTACTTACCAGTAGCCTGAAACGATTATTGTTGTTGGCAAAGGTTAGGTTTTTACGCTTAAGTGTATTGAGGGTGTCACCGGGCAAATCAGACCATGTAGCACCATTGTCGGTACTCCGTTGCCATTGCAGTGCAGGCTTTAAACCTGAGTTTACGCCAACGGTCCACATGGCTGAGTCTCCTTCACATTTCCATACGTCTGTTGGATGCGAAGTGAATGTTGCCTGTGTGTCTACCTGAATAACAGCAGATTGTGTGTAAACCAGATTCAAACATGCGTTTACATAGCGGTTGCGGTAAAGCGTCCCGCGCTGGTTCCAGCTGAAGTTGGGAATTGCCAGTGTGTCGCCGGTTTTGCCGGTAATGTTCTGCCAGGTTTTCCCATTATCAATGCTGCTTTGCCATTGTTTTGCCATGCTTGTGCTGCCGGTTGCGCTGCTGATAAGGGTTAATGTGTTGCCGGCACATATAATTTGTGAAGCAGGTTGTCGGGTAATGGCAGGTGCCACAGGCGTAGCTGTTGGGATAAAGGACTTGCCATTGCAGCGCGGTCCAGTTTCGCCATTGGGACCTATCGCTTCCAGCGAAAACCAGTATGTTCGGCCATTCACCAGTCCGGTCACCGTAAAGAACGTATCCTTGGTAGTGCCGATGGTTTCCATGTATGAATTGATACTTTGCAATACCCTATAGGACACGGCTCCTGTGGTTTTAGGCCAGTATAAATGTACCTGGCTGCTGCAGGTCATGCCATTGGGTTGATTGGCGCGGTAGAAGATATGAAATGTAGTGTCGCTCACATCTGTAAGGCTGCCATTTTTAATACGGATTAAAGCTTTTCTGGTATTCAGGTTGGCAGGGGCATTGTTCCATGTAAAGTAGCGGTTTGAGGCTGCCAGACCGGTAGTGATATTATTCCAGGTCACACCGCTATCCGCGCTGTATTCAATGGTATAGGTTCCGTTAGCACCATATGCATCCCAGGCAATGGTTTGTGATGCCGTTGAAGTAGGAGGAACCATGGTTTCATTGCCGTTAGGGTAACTTACACGCACAAAGTTGCCAATCTGGCTATGGGTGATGGTATAAATCTCGTTGGTGGTGCTGATGGCCTTGCCTTTAACGCGTATTACCCACTTGCCCGATTTGGGATTGTCAAAATAAAACTGTTCGGCATTGTTCAGGCTGTCACGCTTGCGAATGGGCAGACAGGTGTGGCAAGCGGGATTTAGGGTCCATGGTGAGTAAACATTACCCGCACTGTCCTGCACTTCCAGGTCAAGATCGTTGATGAGGGAGGGCGATGCACTAGCAACCGCATACATATCGTCCCATACCAGCATTACCTGAAAACGGGCCGTGCCGGGCTTTACATATACGGTATCTGTGCGGCTGTTGCCATTGGTAACGCTGTCTACTTTGTAGGTTTTGTCTTCCATTACCTTCATGGAACTCACCGCATTGATTCGGCCAAAGCCAAATGCATAGTCGGGGCCTGTATTGCCTATATCGTCTGCCGTGTTGCAGACAATGGCTTTGAGGGTGTGATTCAATGGTTTTTTGTTGCTGTTGAGTTGTTTGAAGCGCTCATACAACAAAGCAATGGTTCCTGTGGCCCCCGGGCAGCTCATGGAAGTGCCGTTCCAGCCACCTTGGTAAGTGTTTCCGGGCAATGTAGAATAAACATTTACGCCCATGGCACAGATATCGGGTTTCATACGTCCATCGCGCATGGGTCCATAGCTGTGAAAGGTGCTATTCCCGTCATTAAACTGTAAAGCACCTACGGTGATGATGTTTTTGGCTGACTGGAAACCACTGTTGATGGTTCGATAGCCCCCTGTTGCACAATTTGAACTCCGTGAATTTCCGGAACTAAACTGGTGGCTTAGGTATGGATACATGGTAACCAAAATATCCAGGTTGCGGCTTACGCCATCGTAAGTTCCTCTTGTTGCGCACGGGTCTGAGCCATAGCCGTAGGAGTTATTGGTCATTACAATGCTGTCTCTGTAACAGGCCGTATCCATTTCAGCGGCTATATTGCCATAAAAATCCCAGCTAAATAAGTTGGCTTTTGGTGCCATGCCCTGGCCATAAGGGTCAATAACACCCGCACCGGTTATAGTTCCGCAAACGTGGGTGGCATGGTTGGAATTTGATCCTGCTACATAAGGGTTTTTTAGAATCACCCTGTCATTATAATCAATGTGTGTGCCTGCACCTCCGCCATCCCATTCGCCTATGGTAATGCCTTTGCCCCATAGATTACGTCCGCCGGGCCTGCCAAAATTGAGCGTCAGTGCCCTGTGATTGACCCTTCCGGGGAAATTGTGTGCTTCTGCAGCAGGTGGAATGGGTTCTAACCAGTAAAAACCTTCAACAGAAAGCAATTGCTGCAATTGTTCCAATGGAAAACGAACCCGGAGCGTTTTAAAGTTTGGTAAATATTCTCCGCACACAAATCCAAGATTTTCAAATTCGGTTTTAACCTCCTGATAGCGATGATTGCCATTCAACGATATAACTGCTTCTGTCCACCCAGGAAAAGCAGGTATACGGGCCCAATCCGGTCCCCCATTCTGCCATTTTTCAACTTCTGTTTTCCATGAATTTTGAACGGGTTGAACGCAAAAAACTCCATAGGACGTAAGGTCTTTTCCGGCCATGCTGGATGGTATTTCCGCATACCAGGTATAATCAGGCACATACTCCAGCAATATTATGCCGGATTTGGTGATAGCGTCTTTTTGTTCATTGCCCGGCATGGCAGAGAAGGTGATAAAGGAGGTGAAATAATTCAAATTATTTCGTGATTCAGGGACCACGGTCTTAGTGCCAATTTCAATATTTCCGGTTTTCATACGGATTACCGGTGTGTGCTGAGCCGTTAGGGATATGCCTAAACAAAAAAGTATGCTTGATAGGAAACGCCTGAAGGAGTTCATATACATGGTTTTATTAGAAAAAATATCCTTTCAAAAATACGAATTTTACCCAATCTAATCCGGGTTGATGCATTTTGTTTTTCTCGATTTTCAAAAAATAAGGTTTCTGTTTAAAGATAGACGCAAACGACCTCATAATTGTTGCCTTTTCCTGCTGAATATTATGTTCCAAACTACTTGCCACGCTGTATATTCGCAGTATGATTCAACGTATTCAATCCCTGTATTTGCTGTTGGTTTTTCTGCTGTCAACCATGATGCTACTGCTGAATCCCAATTTCGCAAAATTTATTAATACAAAAGCTGAGAAAATAAGTTCGGAGCTGCATTTTATTACAAAAAACTATTACAACCAGGCAGATCCGGGAGGACAGCCATACGATAAACTTAATTTCTTCATTTTGTTATCTATGGGAATAGGGTCAGTCTACGCCATTTTTCTTTACAAGAAAACCGAGTTACAGAAAAAAATATGTCTTTATGTTTCATTAATGTCTGTTGTTTTGCTCAGTTCTCTGATTTTTGATTTTCTGAAAATGTCGCAGGATGCACCTGATATATCTTCTTATCCCAGTATTCACGGTATTTGGCCATTTGCCTGTGCAGTACTCTCAGCACTGGCCTGGGCTGCCATACGCCGGGATGAAAAACTGCTGAAAAGCATGGACCG
>Ga0194116_10001234_pt1 | contig 37711 bp, 27 predicted proteins | sample TA2MahsurfametaG_4_FD_148617 | JGI IMG/M metagenome (GOLD analysis project Ga0194116, IMG submission 148617) | Freshwater microbial communities from Lake Tanganyika, Tanzania - TA2015008 Mahale S9 surface | ecosystem: Environmental > Aquatic > Freshwater > Lake | place: Tanzania: Lake... | reverse complement strand
CAGTTGTAGCATAGGAGCCACAGCACGTGCGGCGGCAATGTCAAAGTGTTTGTTCAGGGTTTCGGTGCGGCTGTTAACGGCGGTCGCATTTTTCAGTCCCAGTTTTTCAATCACGTCAGTTACCACGGCTACCTTCTTGCCAATGCTGTCGCACAGTGTAAATTCCACATTTGGGAATAATATCGTTAGGGGAATACCCGGAAAGCCGCCACCGGTGCCAATATCAATTACTTCGCTCCCTGTAGGGAACTCGAAGGCTTTGGCCAGCGCAAGGCTGTGCAGCACATGGTGCAGATAGAACATGTCCATGTCTTTTCGCGAAATCACATTTACCCGTTGATTGTGTTCTTTATACAATGTTTCCAGCTGGAGAAACCGCTGTTTCTGTTTTTCGGAGAGTTCCGGAAAATGTTTGAAAATGATTTCTGCCCCTACCATGACGGTTTCTTTGCAAAAAAGGCCCGGATACCGATTATCAGGTACCAATAGGTGTGAAACCAGTTCCAGAATGGATAAAGCAATGCTACCCCGCCTATTTTAAGGACGCGGCTTCGGCCGAAAAAGATGAACCATTCTGGGGTGAGTTTCAGCAGCAATAATGTCAGTGGATAAACAAACCAGTTGCTCATAAAGAACCAAACCGTAATGAGCGTCCAGAAAAATAACTGCGAGATACTGAACCAGCCCTGCTGTCTTTTCACGGAACCTTCGTAGTATTTGCCAATCCACAGGTGGCGAATGCGTTGTTTGATGTATTCAGACCAGGTGCTTTTACCTTTACTCCAGGTTATGGCATCGGGGTGAATGACTACTGCGGTATTTCCGGCATTGGCCACCGATTGCACAAACAAATCGTCATCACCGGCTGGCAGGTAATAGTGTGCTGAAAATCCATTTACGCTGTCATATATGCGCCGGGTATATCCCAGGTTCCGACCCACGCCCATGTAGGGTTTTCCGGCCAGGGCAAAGCCAAGGTAATTGAGGGCAGTCAGCAGGGTTTCGAATCTTATGAGCCGTCCCAAAAATCCTTTGCCGGCATGCAAAGGAGAATAACCCAGAACCACTTCTGCGCCTTGGGTAAAAGGTGTGGCCATGGTTTTTAACCAGTACTTGCTGCCGGGCTTGCAATCGGCGTCGGTGAGCATGAAATGTCCATAGCGGGCTGCTTTGAAGCCCAGTGTCAATGCAATCTTTTTACCGTGCATTTTCACGTATTCTGCATCCAGATGTACGTATTTCAGTCTGGGATTTTCAATAACTAGCGGTGCTATCCATTCGGCAGTGCCATCTGTGCTACCGTCATCGGTGATGATAACCTCAAACTCAGGATAATCCTGTTCCAACCATACGGGAAGAAACTGCTGAAGATTGGTGAGTTCGTTTTTTGCAGCAATAACAATGGAAACAGGTGGATAACTCTTGGCAGGAGCGGTTTTTTGACGTTTTACTTTTACATAAAATCTGAAAAAATAATACCAACTGATACCCATGAACAGCACTACTGCACTGCCAAAAACGTAATCGATAAACGAGGGAAAAGGAATAACCAGGGGAAAGCCGTTCATGTCGTGTGCGAAGTTAATATCCGCAGCTCAATTCAGGTTAACGAAATCCAATTCCGCCCGCGGGTGTTCCAGGTTTAATGTCGGTACTGAATTCTTCCACGTCTTCCAGTACTATTGTATTGATGGCTTTGGCAGTCTGTTTGTTTTTTGGAAGTTCGCTCAGGCGCAAATGCTGGTTGCGTATGGCTTCCTCAATCACTTTGCGTACACTGCGGCCGTTCCCGAAATACTTGTCGCGGTTTTTGTACATAAATTCAATGTATTCCTTCAGGTGCTCCGCCGCGGCGTCATCGGGCGTGATGTTGTTTTCAGCGAGTTGATTTACGGCTACGGTATACAATTCATCGGCATCGAAATCCTCAAAATTAAATACCTTATCGAAGCGGCTTTTCAATCCCGGGTTGAATTCCATAAATTTCTCCATATTCTGTGTGTAGCCTGCTGCAATGACTATGAATTCACCCCTTCGGTCTTCCATGCGTTTTAGCAGGGTTTCCACGGCTTCACGTCCAAAATCGTTGGGGCCGCCGTCAGTAAGGCTGTAAGCCTCATCCACAAACAATACACCTCCAATAGATTTGTTGATCAGGTCGGAAGTTTTAATGGCAGTTTGACCAATATAACCGCCTACCAAGCTTTGTCGGTCGCATTCCACCAGATGTCCCCGTTCCAGAATGCCCAGAGCCTTGTATATCTGCGCCAGAATACGTGCCACGGTGGTTTTACCGGTTCCGGGGTTGCCACTGAAAATATTGTGAAGGCTGAATGCCTTGCGTACGTCTTTGCCCTGACTTTTGTAATAGCGCACCAGTTTCACCAGCTCGTCGATGTCCTGCTTCACCTTGTTCAGGCCAATCATGCGCTTTAGTTTGCCCAGGTTTTCTTTGAGCAGCTCTTCATCGATGGGAATATCTGGGAGCATGCCCTTACCGGTGGTCATGATTTTTTGTAGATCAACCGGTTCTATATCAGATAACTGTTCTTTGGTAAGGTCGGCTGGCTTAGCGGTTTTCATGATGCGAAGGCCAAGGTTCATTTTGGCTTCATCTACAATGCTGTTTACCATACGTGCATTGCCGAAAAACTTGTCGCGATCGCGGTATTTGTCAACCAGATATTTGTAGAGTAAGTCTTTGGCCGCATCGGTGAAATGCACGCCCTTTTTAGCTGCAGCAAAATATGCAATCTGCACAAGTTCCTGTGGCACATAGTCCGCAAAATCATAATACATATTGAAGCGGCTCTTTAAACCCGGGTTGGATTCAAGGAAAATATCCATTTCTTCGGGATAGCCAGCCACCACAATAGCGATGTCATTGGAATCACTTAATTCTTTCAGTAGTACCTCAATGGCTTCGCGACCGAAATCCTTGCTGTCTTCATCTTTGCGTGCCAGGCTGTAGGCCTCATCTATAAAGAGAATGCCGTCTTTGGCTTTTTTAATGGCTTCCTTGGTTTTAGGGGCCGTCTGCCCAATAAATTCTGCCACCAAGTCACCCCTGTCTACTTCATGCACATGACCTTTTTTTAAAAGACCGAGTTCTTTGTAAATTTTCCCAAGCAGTCTTGCTACTGTGGTTTTACCTGTTCCGGGATTGCCTTTAAAAACCGCATGCAGGATGATTTTATCTGATTCTTCAAAACCTTTCTCACGGCGAAGTGCCACAAACCTCAGGTAGTCTGAATATTCATGAATCTTCTGCTTGATGCCGCCCAAACCAATCAGTTGATCCAATTCCTTCATTACCTCATCAAAATTCTGCGCTTCTCGGGATTCTTCTTTTTCCACTCTTCCCTGATGGTTAAAGGCATTATTGTTTCCCTCCTCATCAACATCTTCCATATGCACAAACTCAATCTGGGTTAGCGGCAGAAAATCCTCCTCAGTGGCTTCCACATAATCGTCGCCGATTTCGAAAGGCATGCTCGCCAGAAGTTGGTCCATAAATATGATTTCCGCATAGTACTCGCCGCGCGACCAGGTTCCTACGATATCGCTGCCCCAGCCGATAGTGGCTGTGAAGGTTTCATCGTTGGGTTTGATAAAGAACAACTTTGTCACAGAGCCTTTCAGGTAGCCGTTTGAAGTTCTGAAATTGAATATCAGTTCAACAGGAAGATCCTGACTTTTGCGGGTGAGATTTTTGGTGTTCACTTCCACCCATACATAGCGCGTGCTTATGGCACTGAAAACGGTATAGTATTTTCGGTCTTCGGAGCGTGTGTTTTCGTCCGGACCTTCATACAGCTTAACGGTTTCAATTTTGAAATAGGGATTCATACCCGACCTTACCATGCCTACATTTTCCACATAAAATGTTTTGGTGGCAGCCAGTTCATTGTTAATCCATCCTTCCCAGCGGTAAATACCTGCTTTCCAATATGCACCCGGAGTTTTTACACCCCAGCCTTCCCGTATAAAAATGATGGAATCGCTGGTGTCTACACCACGGTCGCAGTTTAGGTTGCATATTTCGTTATTCTCCTGGTCAAAGCATTTCAGTTGCATTCGCAGTTTCCATGATTTGTCATCAAATCTCTTGTTAAACAGCGAAACCTCACAATACAGGTATGCAATTTCCTGTTCGTCAAAAACACTGCGGTATTTTTTGGTATTGTTGGCCAGCCACTCGGTGCTGCAATAGGTTTTTATATCTCTGAATTTGAAATTCTCTGCACTCATAAATCAGGCTCAATAATAAGGGTAAGTTATTGTTAAACCTAAGGTCAATTTTCATGCCCTTTTTGTTGACCTGATGTTATCACTGTGCGTGCTGGAATATCAGTCGAAATAATTACTTCTTTAAATCTGTTAAGGATGCAGACCGATATTTGCCTTTGCGTGTACGCACCAGTTAATGGAATAAAAAAACCCACACCTTCGTGTGGGTTTAGATGGTGGTCGGGAAGACAGGATTCGAACCTGCGACCCTCTGGTCCCAAACCAGATGCGCTACCGGCCTGCGCTACTTCCCGAGAAGCGACCCCAGTTGGACTCGAACCAACGACCTACTGCTTAGAAGGCAGTTGCTCTATCCAGCTGAGCTATGGGGTCAATGGGGCCGCAAATGTAAATATAAACAATGAATATTTTTAGGGTAAGCAGTATATAATTGGTTTAAATCCGGCATGCTTAATTAATAATTTTTAAACTTAAAATATAATATTATTTAACACAATATTTTAGAAAATGATTTTTGAAAATAACTGAAATTTTTTGGTGGAGCGGCAAACACTGAAAGACAGCCTCCCTGCGGTTGGCCACTTTTTGTTGGAATGCCTTACTCACTTGCATCCGGCAGATTCGCCGGCATTCCAACAAAAAACCCCGCTAGTTGCGGGGACTTTAAGTGTTTGCGGTGAGGGCGGGATTCGAACCCGCGGTACGAGTTACCCCGTACGTCAGTTTAGCAAACTGGTGGTTTCAGCCTCTCACCCACCTCACCAAACCGGGGTGCAAATATAAAACCTTATCCGCTCGTTTATCAATAAAAACAGCAATCTTTTGCCAAACTTCGTTTGCACCGCTTATTATTAGTAATTTTGTACTCCCAATATATCCGTGTCAATGCAAATACGTATTACTTTTTCCGATGGTGCCTTGAGAGAATATCCCGCTGGCATCAGCGCACTGGAAATCGCCAAAAGTATCAGCGAAGGACTGGCCAGAAATGTATTATCTGCCAAAATCAATGGAAATGTGTGGGATGCTACTCGCCCCATTAACGAAGACGCAACCCTTGCTCTGCTTACATGGAACGATACGGATGGAAAGAAAACTTTTTGGCACAGTTCGGCTCACTTGCTGGCGGAAGCACTGGAAGCCTTATATCCCGGGATAAAGTTGGGAGTCGGGCCGCCAATCGAAAATGGTTTTTATTACGACATAGACTTTGGTGATAAAACATTCTCCTCTGAGGATTTTGCCGAGGTAGAAGCCAAGATGAATGAGCTGGCCAAGCAGCACAACGCCTTTGTTCGCCGCGAAATGCGCAAGCAGGAAGCCATTGCCTATTTTACCGAAAAACAGGATCCTTACAAACTGGAACTGCTGCAGGAGCTGAATGACGGCGAAATTACCTTTTACGAACAAGGTGCCTTCACCGATCTGTGTCGCGGTCCGCACATTCCGCATACAGGTTTCATCAAAGCCATTAAGCTTATTTCTACGGCAGGTGCCTACTGGCGCGGCAGCGAGAAAAACAAGCAGCTTACACGTGTTTATGCCATCACCTTCCCCAAAAAAGCTGAACTGGATGAATACCTGATGATGCTGGAGGAAGCCAAAAAGCGCGACCACCGCAAACTGGGTAAAGAACTTGAGATTTTTACTTTTGATGATGAAGTAGGGTCTGGTTTACCCCTCTGGTTGCCCAATGGCGGACAAATTATTGAGACGCTGGAGGCGTTTGCCAAACAAACTGAAAAAGAACATGGCTATCAGCGGGTGAAAACCCCTCACATTGCCCGTGAGAGTATGTATTTGAAAAGCGGACACCTGCCATACTATAAGGACAGCATGTTTCCCGCCATGGAGCTTGATGGCGAGAAATACTACCTGAAACCCATGAACTGTCCGCATCACCACAAGATTTTTGGGGCACTCCCAAGATCTTATAAGGAACTTCCCATTCGATTGGCAGAATACGGTACCTGCTATCGCTATGAGCAAAGCGGTGAGCTATTTGGTTTGATGCGTGTACGCAGTCTGCAGATGAACGACGCTCATATTTATTGCACCGAAGCACAATTTGAACAGGAGTTTCGTTCTGTAAATGAGCTGTATCTACGCTATTTTAAGGTTTTTGGGATTGATAAATATGTGATGCGCTTTAGCAAGCACGATTCGTCAAAACTGGGACAAAAGTACATTAACAACCCCGAATTGTGGGCTAAAACCGAAAACATGGTTCGCAATGTGCTTGTGCGAAGCGGAATCCCGTTTGTGGAAGTAGAAGACGAAGCTGCTTTCTACGGACCCAAAATTGATATTCAGGTGTGGAGTGCCATTGGAAGGGAATTTACATTGGCCACCAACCAGGTGGATTTTGCCCAGGCAGAGCGTTTTGACCTCACTTTTATCAATGACAAAAACGAAAAAGAACGCCCCATTATCATACACCGTGCGCCTTTGAGTACCCATGAGCGCTTTGTGGGCTTCCTGCTGGAACACTATGCCGGAAACTTCCCGGTTTGGCTGGCACCCAGGCAGGTTGCCATACTCCCTATCAGTGATAAATTCCTGGATTATGCAATTCACGTTGCAGAATTCCTAAAAAAAGCCGATATTCGCGCCTTCGTTGACGAACGATCGGAGAAAGCCGGCCGAAAAATCCGAGATGCCGAAGTCGCCAAAATCCCTTACATGCTCATCGTAGGCGAGAAAGAAGCCGCCGCTGGTGAAGTGTCTGTAAGAAAGCATGGTGGCGGAGACCTGGGTGGCATGAGGCTTCAGGTTTTCACAGATCAAGTTGTCAGCGAAACAAGAATTTGACGAAAAATTTGAGTACGCCCGGTCTATACAACAGAGGTCCACGCAAAAAGGAGGACCTTCATCGCATCAACGAAAAAATCTTTGCACCCGAGGTGCGCCTCGTAGGCGACAATGTTGAACAGGGCGTTTATCCGACTGCGAAAGCCATTGAAATGGCATACGAACAGGGTGTGGATCTGGTAGAAATATCAGGTACTGCAACGCCGCCGGTTTGCAAATTGGTCGATTACAAAAAATTTCTATACGAGCAAAAGAAAAAGCTGAAAGAAATCAAGGCCAATGCAGTAAAACAACTTGTTAAGGAAATTCGTTTCGGCCCCAATACAGACGACCATGATGTGGATTTCAAACTGAAACATGCGCGCAGCTTCCTCGGCGAGGGGAATAAAGTGCGTGCTTATGTGTTTTTCAGGGGCAGAACCATCATCTACAAACAGCGTGGTATAGATCTGCTCATGCGTTTTGCCAATGCAATCATAGAAGAAGGTGTTGCCAAACTCGAAATGGAACCCAAGGAGGAGGGCAAGAAAGTAGCGATACTGCTTGCACCCAAAGGGAAAAAATAAAAGAAATACAAATATGCCAAAAATGAAAACCAATTCCAGTGCCAAAAAGAGGTTCAAAGTAACCGGTACCGGAAAAGTAAAACGCGCCAAGGCCTTCAAGAATCATATTCTTACCAAAAAAGCCACCAAACGCAAACGCAACCTCGGGAATGATGCCATCGTTACCGATGCCGACATAAGCAATGTTAAATTCATGCTTCGCCTGGGCAAATAAAACAGAAACCATGGCCGTAGCTCCCAAAGTATGTGTGGAAGCACATCGCTAAAGCCAATAAACTAACAAACTATGCCAAGATCAGTCAACAATGTAGCGAGCAGGGCTCGCAGAAAGAAAATCCTTAAGCACGCCAAGGGTTACTTTGGTCGTCGCTCCAATGTTTGGACCGTAGCCAAGAACGCCGTAGAAAAAGGCTGGACTTACGCTTACCGTGACCGCAAGGTTAAGAAGCGTGAATTCCGCTCCCTGTGGATTATTCGTATTAATGCCGCATGTCGCGAAAACGGTATCGGCTACAGCCAGTTCATGGGTAAATTTAACAACAGCAAGCTCGAAATCAACCGCAAGGTGCTTGCCGATATCGCCATGAACGATCCAGCCACTTTCAAAGCCATCTTTGATAGCGTGATGAAGTGATAATTTTAACAAGTACAGATTTTAGGACAAAGGCCGCTAAATGCTGTCTTTGTTGCTTTATAGCCTTGTACAATATATTAATGCACAATCTTAAACAGTTCATGCCGCGAAAATTGTCGTGCTTACACTTGCGAGGTGTTATCTTTGCCGTCGGAGTTTAACTCCACTTTGAAAAAATTATGGCAACTATAACCTTCCAAAATCAGGGTACTGGCTTTATGGCGGCTCTGAAACAAAAGACAGACGCTTACTTTAAGGCAAACAACACTGCGCCTTACGGTAACTCAGCGCTGATTGGCAAATCTATTGTGATTCTTTCCATGTTTGCGGCATTGTATGTGTGGCTGGTGTTCTTTACGCCCCAGAATGCATGGTTTGCTATTTTCCTAAGCTGTTTATTCGGTGTAAGTATGGCATTGATTGGGTTCAATATTATGCACGACGGCAGCCACGACAGCTATTCCAGCAATCCTAAGGTGAATACAATTATGGCTTTTTCACTTAACTTTTTGGGCGGTGATGCCTATTTTTGGAAACAGAAGCATGTGGTAAACCACCATACCTACACCAATGTGGAGGGTATGGATGATGACCTTGATGCTGGTATGTTCTTCCGCTTTCACCATGGACAGAAAAGACGCGGTATTCACAAGTTTCAACATATTTACTGGTTATTCCTCTACGGCGCTTTGTACTTTATGTGGATTATCAGCAAAGACACAAAGAAGTATTTCAACCAGAAGATTTCCAAGTATAGCCCCAAATTCAAGTTTACCAACACCCAGCGTGTTATATTCTGGTCAAGCAAGATTATTCACTTGTCTCTCTTCATTGTGTTTCCTCTTTATTACATTGAAAAACATACAGACTATTCTTACCTGCAGATTTTCTTTGGTTATTTTATTGCCTGTTTCTTGCTGGGTTGGATACTTTCGGTAGTGTTTCAGATGGCACACGTTGTTGACCACACTGAATTTGTGTCGCCTAAATATACCACAGACAAAGAGTCTATTGAAAATGAATGGGCGATTCACCAGATGAAGACTACTTCAGATTTTGCAACTGACAGTGCCTTTTTAACATGGGCATTGGGTGGATTGAATTTTCAGGTGGAGCACCACTTGTTTCCAAGAACCAGCCATGTGCATTATCCTGCTATTAATAAGATTGTCAAAGAAACATGTGCAGAATACGGAATACCATTTCTGGAGCACAAGACTTTTCTGGATGCCATCAAATCCCATATCAAGCACCTGAAATTTATGGGTTCAGCGCCTGATTTGGAGCCTCAACTGGCCTAACAAAGTTAATAAAGTCCGAGATGCAGTAAATTTGCTTTTCCAATCGGGATGTAGCGCAGTCCGGCAGCTCTGGCTTTTGATGGTGGAACCACCCCTCTAGGTTCACGAGCGAGTGCAATGAGCGAGTAATCCATCAAATAGTTTACAGTGTATAGCCAACAGTCCTGTAAGTTTCCATACCTGAATAAGTGAAATCACAACTTTGGTAAACAATTTGTATGCATAAATCGTCTATGCTTGGGATGCGCTATTTTCTTATCCTTATGTTTGTATTATTTGCTTTTACCACAAAAGCTTTTGCGGGAGATACCCTTATTGTGCAGTCTTCCCTGAAAAAGTCAAAATGGTTCAGTTATCGTGTTATTACCCAGGAATATATTGCCAATGTTAATGATTTCTTTCTGGATTTAAAGCTGGATACTTTTTACATGGTAGTTCGAAATGCTGGTAAACCCTTTGAGTATAAACTTAGTTACTTCCAGGACGAAAAATATAGCCAGCCTGTAAAAAAGAACGATCCATTGTTGCGCAGTGAATACCATATTCGCTTTGATGTTGTTTCGGGCAAAGCGGTTGAATTACTTAACTGGCAGGTGTTTCGTGATCAAATACTTAGCGATTTGTCTTTCCAGGCCGCCAATAAGCTTATTAGCAGCTCAGAGTTTGATGAGTACAAACAATTGCTGAATTCAGAGCAAATGGTGCGTAAAACCGTTATGCACGATATAACCTATATTTTCAGTATTTACGGAGATACAATTCTAACTGACGCAGAATACCTGAGAATCAAGCCAGTGCGCTCACCCATGAGCGGTAAAGATTACGCAGTACTGGGCAGTTTTACCTCTGAGGTACCTGCAGCGACCCGCAACACCATTGTTTTCCATGCACGCAACAAGGCCGGGGAACTGGAAAAACCTGAGTTGATGGAAGAAGTTAAAGCGTATTTATACAAAACCTTTCCCAAAGACAGTCCCATACCTGAATTGCAGGCAGTAGGCCTAAACTCCGAGATGGACTGGCAATACAATCGGATTCAAAAGCAAATGCTCCGCATTTCGCTGGCTGATGTGCTTGCCATTAATGGGCAATCACGAGGCAATATCCGCACTTTTGATCTTTGGGATAAAGAGTAAGCATTACGGATTCACAAACAGCAGATCCTGCCCCTTGAAATCCATACGAATTTGCCCGTCTTTACTCAGTTCGCCTGAAAGAATACGCTTACTGAGTTCATCAAGCACCCGTTTTTGCAATACCCGTTTCAAAGGCCTCGCGCCGAATTGCGGATCGTAGCCCAGCTGTGCCAGCCAGTCTTTGGCTTCCTCTGTAAAGGTTAGTGCTACATCAGCGTCTTTCAGTCTGTTTTGAATTTCTATCAGTTGCATTTCCACAATGCTGCGGATATGTTCGCGGTTCAGTGGCTCAAACATCACTATTTCATCTATGCGGTTTAGAAACTCCGGACGGATGCTGCGTTTCAGCAAATCATACACTTTTGTTTTGGTTGAGGCGATGATTTCATCCCTGTCGCCGGTTTCTAGGTTTTCAAAATTCTCTCTTATGATGTCGCTGCCCAGGTTGCTAGTCATGATGATGATGGTGTTCCTGAAATTAGCGGTTCTTCCCTTGTTGTCGGTGAGCCTGCCGTCGTCCAGTACCTGTAGCAGAATATTAAAAACATCGGGGTGTGCTTTTTCAATTTCATCGAGCAAAACCACGCTGTATGGCCTTCTGCGTATGGATTCTGTGAGTTGTCCTCCTTCATCATAGCCCACATAGCCCGGAGGCGCCCCAATCAGGCGGCTTACGGTATGTTTTTCCTGGTATTCACTCATGTCGATGCGAACCATGGCCGCATCCGAGTTGAACAGATAATCGGCAAGTGCTTTGGCCAGTTCGGTTTTACCCACACCGGTAGTACCCAAGAAAATAAACGAACCTATGGGCTTTTTGGGGTCCTGTAATCCCGCACGGCTGCGCCTTATGGCGTTTGATAAAGCGCCAATTGCTTCATCCTGCCCCACAACACGTCTGTGCAGTTCCTGCTCCAGCATCAGCAGTTTTTCCCTTTCACTCTGCAGCATTTTGGAGACAGGAATGCCGGTCCATTTGCTCACTACATCGGCAATGTCTTCGGAATCAACCTCCTGTTTTACCATGCTTTTGCGGTCACCTGTGCCCATTTTCATGGTCAGCGCAAATAGTTCTTCTTCCGCCTGTTTTATAAGTCCGTAGCGCAATTCTGCCACACGCCCGTAGTTACCTTCTCTTTCGGCCTGCTCTGCTTCAATTCTGTATTGCTCAATCAGCTCTTTCTTTTCCTGAATCTGGCTCAGCACGGCTTTCTCATTTTGCCACTGCGCATTCAGGGAGTTTCGTTCCTCGCTCAGGTTGGCAATTTCCTCATTGAGCCGGCCCAGTTTTGTTTGATCGTTTTCCCGTTTGATGGCCTCCCGCTCAATCTCCAGCTGCATGATTTTGCGGTTCAGCTCATCCAGATCTTCTGGCACGCTGTTCATTTCCAGACGCAGTTTACTGGCAGCTTCGTCCAGCAAATCGATGGCTTTGTCCGGTAAATAGCGGTCGTTGATATAACGTTGGCTCATTTCCACCGAGGCAATGATGGCTTCATCCTTAATGCGCACCTGATGGTGAACTTCGTATTTTTCCTTAAGCCCGCGAAGAATACTAATGGTTTCCTGTGTATCAGGTTCTTCCACCATCACCTTTTGCAACCTGCGCTCCAGCGCTTTGTCGGTTTCAATGTATTTTTGGTATTCTGCTAGGGTAGTGGCTCCAATGGAGCGGAGTTCACCCCTTGCCAGTGCGGGTTTCAGTATATTGGCTGCATCCATGGCGCCGTCGCTGCGGCCGGCACCAACTAGGGTGTGTATTTCATCAATAAACAACACGACTTCGCCGGCACTGCCAATAACCTCTTTCACCACGGCTTTCAGGCGTTCTTCAAATTCGCCTTTGTATTTGGCACCGGCAATGAGAGCTCCCATATCCAGACTGTATATCACTTTGGTTTTGAGATTTTCCGGCACATCACCGCGTATAATCCGGTGGGCGAGGCCTTCGGCAATGGCGGTTTTACCCACGCCCGGCTCTCCAATAAGCACAGGATTGTTTTTGGTGCGTCGGCTCAATATTTGCAGTACCCGGCGTATTTCATCGTCACGGCCAATTACGGGATCCAGCTTGCCTGTGCGGGCCATGTCATTCAGATTGATGGTATATTTCTTGAGGGCATTAAACTGGTTTTCGGCGGTTTCACTGCTCACTTTTTGTCCGCCCCGGAGCTCCTTGAGGGCTTTCATCAGTTCATTGCGTTTCACACCGGCATCTTTAAGGATATTGGCGGCTGTGTCTTTGCAATCAAGCATACCTACCAGTATATGTTCATTGGTGATGAACGCATCGCCCATTTCAGTCATGGTCTTTTCTGCCAGTGAAACGGCTTTGGTGGTTTCCTGCGAAATATAGACTTGTCCGCCTTCTACTTTGGGCAATGCCGATGCTGCAGCACTGGCTGCGTCTTCAATACGTTTAGCATTCACGCCGGTTTTTCCGGCAATAAATTGCCACATTTCCCCATCTTCCGATATAATAGCTTTCAGAAGGTGCACATTTTCAATGCACTGTTGTCCGGAACCAACAACCAGTTGCTGAGCCCTGGAAATGGTTTCCTGTGCTTTTATGGTGAAATTCTGCAAATTCATACCTCACCAACGGCAAATTCTTTTCCGTTCTTATGCTTGTGCAATGTTGTCAGACATGATTTAACGCAGGGGAATTTTTTCCGTCAAAAAGTCCTGATTTTTCCAAAATATTACGGAAGAGTATGAAAAATTGTCAGCTAAAAAATCTGTTTTTACCGCTTTGCGGTCGGTTTTTGCGTAAAAAACAAAAAATAATTAGGTTTTTTAAAATTTATACCACACCTTTGGCCACTCAAATAGATATTTATGAACCTGTACATTGGAAATCTGAGCTATGCAACCAAAGACAATGATCTTAAAGCATTGTTTGAAGAAATCGGAGAAGTATCCTCCGCGAAAATTATTATGGATCGTATTTCAGGCCGCAGCAAAGGTTTTGGTTTTGTAGAAATGCCAAACGATGATGAAGCCAGAAAAGCGATTGAAAACCTGAACGGCTATGCATTCAACAACCGTGAAATTACCGTTAGTGAAGCCCGCCCAAGACCTGAAGGTGGCGACAGACGCTAAACCATAATATTTATCATCAACGAAAAGTCCTGCCATGGCGGGACTTTTTTTATTGCCCTAAATCCGGCAGGCCTTCTTTTTCTTCAAGGATTGCATTGTCAGCAAGCTTTGGACGTCTTAGCCCACGCACTGCAGGACCGGTAATTTTTACGTTGAAACTGCCTGAGTCTGTGGCAGAAATATCGCCGTGTTTGAACAAGTTGTTTCGTATGGCTACAAAGTTCCAGTTCTTTTGTGATATGAAACCTGTGCTGTCTAAGAAATAGGCATAGCTCTTGGGCATGGGTACAATACTGGCCAGAAACGCACATTCCAGCGGTTCAAGTGCTGCAGCCGGCTTGGCAAAATAGAACTGTGAAGCTTCTCCAATACCAAATACGCCGGGACCCCATTCTATAATGTTGAGATATACCTCAAACATGCGGGATTTTCCTGTCAATCTTTGACTTTCAATGAGCCACACGATAAGTATCTCTTCTGCTTTTCTTGACAGTGTTTTCTTTCGGCTGAGAAACACATTCTTAACCAGTTGCATGGAAATGGTGCTGCCACCACGGGCAAATCGTCCGCGTACGTAATTTTGTGCAATACTTTGCCTGATAGCTTCTGTATAAAACCCGTTATGACCATAAAAAGCGGGGTCTTCGCCTGTCATAACCGCCTTTTGTATCATTTCAGGAATTTCTGAAATTGGAGTGAAGCCACTGTTGGACAGCCCTACCATAAAGCTGCGTATCGGTTTTCCATGGTCGTAAAAGGTGTACCTGAATTCACCATTCATTTTTCGCAGGTTGGTCTTACCCATCTCCACGATTTTGAAATCATAGGGTTTTATCTCGCTGAAAAAGGTGCAGTCAAACGGTTTTTCATCATCCAGATGGGCCAACATCCGGTACTCCAGTTCCCCTGAAACCTTCATGCCGCTGAGGTTCTGAAACATGCCCTCGGGCAGTGATGCAAAGAAATCTGAAGCTTTGATTTTAGCTGCCCTGAACTTAAGGTCATATTGTTTGTGTTCGCCCAGATCGGCTTTTGCATAAATGAAAGTACTGATTTTATTAAGTTTCAGGTTACTGCTGCTGTCAATTTCAATGAAGTCCTTGCCCAGATTGGCTACCAGCGTTCCTGCGCACTCCTTTATAACCACGTTTGTATCTGCCAGTCTCTTGTCGTTCACAAGAATGCCCTGAACAGTGCCTTTAGCCTGTATTTGCAGCACACCGCCGCTCATAACGAAATTTTCGAGTGAGAAATCAGCTTTTTTAAAACTGGCACTTACCCCAAAACGGCTTTTCAGAAACGGCAATTCGTTTTTGCCGTTGCCGGAAGGTTCAATTACAAGAGATCCGGTAATGTCTCCTCTGTCAAGATTACCCGATATGCTGAAGGTGTTTTTTTTGCCGTTTTCAAGCACACCCAGCGTACCTGATATGTCATCGCCATCGTAAAGTAGCTTAGTTATGTTTATGCCAATTGCATTGCCGGTATCGCGGTATTCTACCGATACATTCTGCAGTTCAATGGTTCCGGGCACTTTGGCCAGTCCGTCTTTGATGAGGTTGAAAACCCTTTGTACTAGCGGATCTTTTGATTTTTTACTGCGTTCGCTTTTTTCAATCAAACCGCAATAATTGCAACCGGTTTTATCATTTATAGCTGTTAACCTAGTGTTGAAGAGTTTTACGCCACCGATACTTGGACCGTTCCATAGTGTTTTACAGACATCCACGGAAACCGAAAGTTTTTCGGAAAACAGAAGTGTATTGCCCGATTTATGCAGGTGCAGGCTGTCAAAACCTACGGTGAAAATACCTGAAAAACCTTTTTCAGAACAGGTAAGCGTATATCCTTTTTTCTCGGTTTTGGTTACGGCTTTTTCCCATACCATCTGCAAAATTTGATTTCTGAATACAAACCATAAAACCCCTATGAGCAGAAGGAATGAGCCTGTAACATAAGCTGCCAGCCGGAGTCGTGTTTTGACCACCGGCTTTGAGAAAAAAGCCGGAATCTTACCTGGAACCTTCGCTAATGCCTGTGTAATTGAACGGAGAAATGGATTTGAGTTCATGCTTTACGGAATCAGAGACGTCTAAGGTATCGATAAACCGGGCGAATGAATCCCTGTTCATTTTTTCGTTGGTACGGGTCAGTTCTTTCAGCGCCTCGTAGGGATTGGGATAGTTTTCCCTGCGTAAAATGGTTTGTATGGCTTCGGCCACCACAGCCCAGTTGTTTTCCAGGTCGTTTTGTATGGCGGCTTCGTTCAGCAAGATCTTGTCCAGGCCTTTCATCAGGCTTTTTGTGGCGATGAGCGTGTGTGCAAAAGGCACACCGATGTTGCGCAGTGCGGTGCTGTCGGTGAGGTCCCTCTGCAATCGGCTGATGGGTAGTTTTGCAGACAGGTGCTCAAACAAAGCATTGGCTATGCCCAGATTACCTTCCGCATTTTCAAAATCGATGGGGTTAACCTTATGCGGCATGGCGCTGCTTCCCACTTCGCCTACCTTAATTTTTTGCCTGAAATACTCCATGCTGATGTAGGTCCACACATCCCTGCAAAAGTCAATCAGGATGTTGTTGATGCGTTTAAAATTATCGCACTGTGCCGCCAGGTGGTCATAATGTTCTATCTGGGTGGTGGTCTGGCTGCGGTTCAGTCCGAGTTTGTTGTTTAAGAAACCATTTGCGAAATCAACCCAGTCCACCTGCGGGTAGGCAATGTGGTGGGCGTTTAAATTGCCGGTAGCACCACCAAATTTAGCCGCGTGAGGGATTGTGTTCAACAGTGCAAGCTGGTTTTGCAGCCTTTCTGCAAATACCCTTATTTCCTTGCCCAGGCGGGTAGGAGAGGCAGGCTGTCCGTGGGTTCTGGCCAGCATCGGAATGTGCTGCCATGCGGCGGCCATTTCCGAAAGTTTATCTGTCACTGCCTGCAACTGCGGCAGTATGCTGTTTTCAAGTGCTTCTTTGATACTCAGCGGAACGGCAGTATTATTCACATCTTGGCTGGTGAGGCCAAAGTGAACCCATTCGCGATAAGCCGAAAGGCCCATGGCATCTAACTTTTCCTTAACCACATATTCCACGGCTTTTACATCATGGTTGGTAGTTTTTTCAATTTCTTTTACCCTCAGAATTTCCGATTCAGTTAGGTTGCGGCTCCATGCTGTGAGTGCATCGACTTTTTTGAGCAATCCTGAAAAATCAATATTGGGAACCGGTAGTTCTGCCAGTGCCAGCAGGTAGGCCACTTCCACGCGGATGCGGTATTTTATGAGTCCGCTTTCTGAAAAATAGCCGGACAATTCTTGTGTGGCTTTGTGGTAACGGCCGTCTGCCGGGCCAATGGCTGTGAGTGGGTTTAATTCCATGATTACTCCTTACAAAGTTACGAAAAATACATGGGAGGGATATTACAGAATGGTTTTTTCGTATTTTATTGACCGGTAATTAGGGGTTTGGATTAGTATTTGTTGTATAATTAAATATCGCAATCATTAAAAACAAATAACCCAAATCCACAATGAGTATAATTACAATATTTGCTACTTCGGCATTGCTGATAACAGGAAGACCCAATGAGGATAATACTTCGATGATGCACGCAGATTCTATCAAACCTGCAGTTAAAAAGAGCGATTACACATTCCGCGACGGCTTTATCGGCATACATTACGCATCGCAGCAGGCGCTGACACCCTCCCTTAAAGACAGCGACCGCTACAACGCCGGTTTTAACCTGCAGATCATGAGCCGCAATTTGCTGCCGGTTTCGCCATTTGGCGGGTATGTGGGCCTTGACTGGGGAATGCAGTTTTACGGCAAGGGCAACAAAATCAATGTGCAGCTGAATACCAACAACGGTGACAGCGGCTGGACGAGGCTGAGCACTTTCAGCATGGACTTTTTTGCCCGCGGCCACATTGAATACGCCAGGTACAAGCTTATACCGTATGCGAATTTCTTTGCCGGACCCAGGTTCTACAGCACCAACCAGAGGGTGCAGAGTTACATCCCCCTGGCCAATACTGAAAGCAGCGATCTGGTTAATGCGGCTACATCCATGAATTTTATGACCGGGGCGGGAGCGGGTTTGCGCTGGCGGATTACAGATGTAGTTTCGCTGGATGCCCGGTTAGACTGGATGAGCGGCAGCAATGCCAAAATTGTGGATCTGGATAAAAGTACCTTCAACGGGCTAAGCTACAACCTTGTGAAGAAGAGTGTGAGCCCGGAATATTATCAGGTAAAATTCGGGATATTGTTTAACCTGGGCAATGATGAAAATTATGAGCCTGCCAAAACCACCCATAGCACTTACCGCGAGCCGCAATATATTTATACCCAGCCTACATATCAGTATTATGACAGTATTAGCAAAACCTGGCAGGAATTGCCTATGTGCCCCTGCAATTGCGACAGCAGCGGTAAAAAGATTTCTCCGACCAATATACGCAGGGTTACTCCAAAAGCACCGGCAAAGAAATATGAGAGTCCGGAGAATAATAAAAACCAGCCCCAAAATCGCCCGCCGGGCGGCAGCGGCAGTTCTACTTCTCCATCGGGTGCTAAGGGTGCGTTTCCAGGCATAAAACCCTCCGGGAGCAGGGGCAAGGTTAAGAGTTGAGGCAGGATAAATTGTTTATTTCAACACGATTATTTCTGAGTTCGTTTTGGTATTGGTAAAACCCGCATTGACGGTGGTTTTAAAAATAATGCTTTGCGCTACCAATCCGCTATCCTCACATTAAATCCAACGCAGGTTGTTCCTTATACTGTCCCTTGCTTTTGCGGATGGTACAGGCCACTACCTTGTATTCGGGGCATAGAGCATCGGTATCACACTCAGAACTGGTAATGTTGTTTATGGCAATTTCAGGGAAGTGAAAGGTGCTGGAGAACACGCCGGGTTTTACCTTGTCGGTAACTTTGGCTTTGATATCAACCTTGCCTCTGGCACTTATCACACAAACCATATCGCCGCTTTGAATGTCGTGGCGGGCGGCATCTCCGGGGTGGATGAGCAGTATATCTTCATTTAGGATTTTTACATTGTCGGTTCTGCGCGTCATGGTACCATTGTTGTAATGCTCCAGCTCGCGGTTGGTGGTGATGATGTATGGGAAATCCTGTCCGTGCTTCACAATTTCATTGGTTTCGCGCCATTCCGCTGCTACAAACTTGCCTTTGCCGCGCTTAAAGCTTTCGGTGTGCAGAATTTCGGTATCCGAACCGTCGAGGGCCACGGGCCATTGCTTTCCGTTGTCACCCAGTTCATTCCATTTTACGCCGGCAAAGAAGGGCACAATCTGCGAAATTTCCTGCAGCATGGTGTCGGGGTGGTAGGCGGGCTGTGCATAGCCCATTCTGTTCATAATTTCAACCATAATCTGCCCGTCGGGTTTTGTGCCTTCCAGTGGCTCCACCACTTGCTGCACGCGCTGAATGCGGCGTTCGCTGTTGGTGAAGGTTCCGCTTTTCTCCAGAAATGAAGCCGCAGGCAACACCACATGGGCCAGTTTCGCGGTTTCGGTCATAAATATTTCCTGTACCACAATCAAATCCAGCTGTTCCAGTGCGGCCTTTACATGGTGTGTATTGGGATCGGTCTGTACCACATCTTCGCCCATCAGCCACATGGCTTTGAGTTTGCCTGCAAGGGCGGCATCGTACATCTGCGGTATTTTGTAGCCAATATAATCGGGCAGTTTGGCTCCGTAAAATTCTTCGTATTTCTTGTGGTTTTCGGGAATGGTCACATCCAGATAACCAGCGCCTTGGTGGGGCTGACAACCCATATCGGCTGCGCCTTGCACATTGTTTTGTCCGCGCAGGGGATTTACACCCACGCCACGACGGCCAATGTTGCCGGTAATCATGGCCAGATCCGCAATTTGCATCACAGTGAATGTTCCCAACGAATGTTCGGTTACTCCCAAACCGTGGAAACTCATGGCATTGGGGGCTTTGGCATATGCCATGGCGGCTTCGCGCACCAGGTTGCGGTCCACACCGGTCACTTTTTCGGCTTCATCGAGGTTCAGTTTCAACACTTTCTCACGGAACTCATCATATCCTTCGGTGCGGTTTTGGATGAAATCCTTGTCTTCCAAACCTTCACTCATGATGTAGTACAACATCATATTTAGTAGTGCTACATTAGTCCCCGGGCGCAGCTGCAGGTGGTATTTGGTGTAGCGTGCAAGCTCGGTTCTGCGGGGATCAATCACAATGGCAGGCTTTCTCATGGCAAACTGCTTGAGTTTGGCTCCGGTAACGGGGTGCCCTTCGGTGGGGTTGGCCCCGATAACCATGATGAGGTCGGTGTATTTTAGGTCGGTGATGCTATTGGTGGCTGCCCCGACTCCAAAAGTTCTTTGCATACCCAACGCAGTGGGAGAGTGACACACGCGAGCACAGCTGTCTATGTTGTTGGTGCCAATCACAGCACGAATGTATTTCTGCATGAGGTAGTTCTCCTCGTTGGTGCAGCGCGCACTGCTAATGCCGGCAATGTAGTCCGGGCCATGCTGGGTTTTTATGCGGGTAAGTTCCGATGCGATGTGATCATAGGCTTCGTCCCAGGTGGCTGGCTGCAGTTCTCCATTTCGGCGAATAAGGGGAGTGCGCAGGCGATCGGGGTGGTTGTAGAAGCCAAACGCAAAGCGGCCTTTGAGGCAGGTGTGGCCCTGATTTACTTCGGCATCAAACGGGGCCTGAATGCTTTTTACCTTGCCGTTCACGCTGGCCACTTCCAGGTTACAGCCTACACCGCAATAGGTACAAATGGTGCGGGTTTTTTCGGTATTTGCAACACTTTTGCTTTCAAATACATCGCTGATGGCACTGGTGGGACAGGCCTGGGCACAGGCACCGCAGCTCACGCAATCGCTTTCGAAAAAGTTTACTTCGCTGCCTTTCACAATGTGGCTTTCAAAACCACGTCCGGCCATGCTCAGCACAAATTGTCCCTGCACTTCTTCGCAGGCGCGCACACAGCGGAAGCAGTTTATGCACTTGCTCATGTCGCTGGTCATGTAGGGATGGCTGAGGTCTTTTTCGCGGTCCAGATTGGTTTTTCCTTCGGGATAACGAACCTTACGCACGCCCACCTTGGCGGCCACTTCCTGCAGTTCGCAGTTGTTGTTTACCTCGCAGGTAAGGCAATCCAGTGGGTGGTCGGTTAGCACCAGCTCTATGATGTTTTTACGCAGTTTTTGTATGCGTTCACTGCTCGGATAAATGTAGCTGCCGGGCATCAGGGGCGTATGACAACTGGCTACACTTTTGCAGTATCCGTTTTCGGTAAGAGCCACATCCACACTGCATACCCGGCAGGAGCCGAAGGGCTCCAGGTTGGGCGCATCACACAGGGTGGGTACCAATTCTTTTCCGTAAATGCGGCACACGAATTGCAGAATGGTTTCACCATCGCGTATTTCGTGTTTTGCGCCGTCAATGTATGCAAACTTTTTATCAGTTTCCGGCTTTTTTGGTGTACTGTCGCTTCCCGCATCAGTTCCTTCGCGGTTACTGATGTTGTTTGAAGAAGTGTTTTTCAGGTCAAATGTCATGGCTGTTCAGCATTAACAAGTGCAATTTAGGGAAAAAGGATGAAACAGCAATTAACACTGCATGCAATGTGTCTACCTGTCTGTTCAATATGCATTAAGGTATCCTGATCACTTTGGTTTGGTAAACAACGTCCTGTTGTATAGCGCGAATCAAATATGCACCGGTTGATATTTGTTCAAGATTCAATGTCAGGTCTGAGGTTTGATCAAGATGTATTTGTCTGATTACTTTACCATTCAGATTACATAAAATTATAGTTACCGGACTTGCAGTTTTCAATCCCTGGATAGTGACCTTACCGGAAGTTGGGTTGGGCCTGATGGAGATGTTGTGTGGTGTTACAGTGCCCAAATCAGCGCTGTTCATTACCATACACGTTCCTGTGTCTTTGCAATTGTTTTCGGTGATTTCTACCGTGTAACGTCCATTTTGCCAACAAATGAATTTCTGCGCGGTTTCTCCCTGAACTTTGGATTTCGCCTTATCACAATCTAGCCATTGATACGCTACGCCGATTGCAGCGGAAATTAGAATTCCTCCATCCTGCTGAATGGTAGTATTGGGTTTCCATATTTTCAGGTTCACCTGAATAATACTGTCGCAGCCTTTTTTATTTTTGATGGTGTCCGTGTAGGAACCACTGGCTGTGTAGCGGTATTTCCCGGATGGGCTGAGCAATGTCTTGCAGGCTGTGGTTGTAAGGGTTCCGGTGGTGGTTAAAAAGTTCAGTTTTATTTCAATGATGCTGTCGCATCCCGATTTATTGGGAATGGTATCGGCATAGGTGCCGGCCACATGGAGGGTTCTTTTTCTGCTAGGCACGAGATAACTTCTGCATGCATCCACAGAAATAGTGGCGTTAGAAGCTTTACCTATGAAAACATTGATTGTCAGCGCACTATCGCAGCCGGCTTTGTTCATGATGGTGTCTTTATATATGCCCGTTTTGGTGTAGGTATATTTGCCGCTGGGGCTTTTTACGGGCTCACATGTTTTCAGTAAAAACGAAGCCTGACTGCTTAATAGCGTGAACTGGATGTCCAGAATTGAATCACATCCTGCAAGGTTACGTATGGTGTCAATATAACTGCCTGTTGAATTCATCATAAATTTTCCACTGGGTGAGCGCAAAGGCTTACATGAACTGCTTTTTATGGTGGCACGGGTACTGTTTAAAACAATGACATCAATGATTAAAATACTGTCACAACCAAGCCTGTCACTGATCGTGTCGGTTATGGTACCTGAGAAGAGGGTACTGTATTTACCGGACGGACTTACATAGATATTACAGGCTGATGCCTTTACATTGGTAGTGGTGAAGTTAAAGGTAAGATTAATGGTAATGTTGCTGTCACAACCTTTGCTGTTAACCAGTTTATCGTAATATTTTCCGCTTTTAGTCCATGTAAATCTTTTTGACGGACTGGTGTAACTTTTACAGGCGGTAACATTCAGTACGCTGGAGGTGGATTTATTGATGGTCAGCTTGATTTTCAGAATGCTATCGCAATCCATTACATTTTTAACCGTATCAGTGTAGTTGCCGGAAACAGTCCATGTGTATTTTTTGGATGGACTGGTATAGGAATTACAGCGAGATATGGTCACGCTTGTAGTGGTATATCCAACGGATAGGGAGGCGCCTTCTACCCAATTGGAACCTGAACCTGTTAATGCAAAATTTTCCAGTGTTCCTGTGTTTTTATTGCCTGAGAAGTCAGTGAGTGAGGTAACTGTGCTGTTGGATCCGCCTGCTTTTCCCTGATTGAATTTATAATAGGCAACAAGTCCTTTTTGGGTGCTGCAGAACTCTTTTTTATAATTATCTGAAATTTCTTTTGGGGTGCGGTAGTTCTCCCACACGCGTACCTCATCGATTTGACCAAAAAAAGGTCTATTGTAGGTATTGTGATCTCCAATGGTCATATCTACGCCATTTTTAACAAGTGTCCCCGAATAGCTCAGTGAATCAATCTGTTTGCCATCTACAAAAATGCGCATGTAAGAACCGTCGTATGTTCCAGCTACGTGTTGCCACTGGTTTAGGCTTAAAACCGCAGAGTCAGAAGTAAGCTCATTCCACCCACCATCACCCAATGCAAAATTGAGTTTGCCGCCTTCGCCTGTCCGAAGCATGAATCCGTCATCATTGCTGTTGTCTTCTTTAACGACAATGTTGTTTTCATACACATACTTGCTGAAAAAGGTTGGATAAATCCAGGCCTCTAAGGAGATGTTACTGCCCGAAAACTTCAGACTGCTGCCGTTACCGCAATTTACCCTGTCATCAACGCCATCAAAATTCAGGCTGTTTTGCGATTCAACGGGTAGAAAAACAATACTTAGCAGGCTTAAAAAAGCCAGTTTAATTCTCTTCATTGGGTAAAAGTTTAATCAAACTTAATACATTCTAACTTCAATATCAACACAAATAATAGACATTTTATACGGTTAAATCCAAAACTAAGACTATTTTTGAGCAAGAAACTTACTTTGCATTTTCACGATTTTTTATTTGAATACGATATTCAGGATGGTTTGGATGATATGGGATTTGAAACGCCCACGCCTATTCAGGAAATGGCCATCCCCATTATACTCGAGGGACATGATCTAATTGGCTGCGCACAGACCGGAACCGGCAAAACAGCCGCTTTTTTATTGCCTGTTCTCAACAAAATGGTTTGGGACCCAATTTCCGAAACCGATACGCTCATTATCGTTCCCACCCGTGAACTCGCTTTACAAATATATCAGGCATTGCAGGGTTTTTGTTATCACACAACTATCACCTCTCAGGTAGTTTACGGAGGAACAGACGGTATCAGCTTTGAACAGGAAAAAAAAGCCCTGCTGCATGGCGCCAATGTGGTGATTGGAACGCCCGGAAGGTTGATAGCCCATCTGAATATGGGCAACCTGAAACTGGAAAATCTGCGCCATCTGATTTTGGATGAGGCCGACCGGATGCTGGATATGGGTTTCGTGGAGGATATTCTGAAGATTATTGGCAAGACACCCAAAAAGCGTCAAACCTTAATGTTTTCAGCCACTATGCCCCCAAAAATCAGACAGTTTGCGGCCAAATTATTGCAGGAGCCCAAGGAAATCAGCATTACGGTTTCCAAACCGGCTGAAAAGGTCATCCAGGGTGTATTTCGGGTGCACGATAAAGACAAGAATACTATTGCTGTATGGCTTTTGAAGGAGAAGAATCTGTCTTCTGTAATTGTGTTTACTGGTACCAAAGCCAAGGCTCGTCAGTTGGAGCGTGATTTACAAAAAGCAAAAGTGGATGCAAGAAGCATTTCATCTGATCTGGAGCAGAAGGAAAGAGAAGAAGTTTTAAGGGCATTCCGCAACCGCAGGTTGCCCGTATTGGTAGCCACCGATTTGCTTTCCCGCGGTATTGATATCGACGATATAGGCATGGTCATCAATTATGATGTGCCCGGCGACGCAGAGGATTACATTCACAGGATTGGCAGAACAGCCCGCGCTGAAAGAGAGGGAGAAGCATATACGTTTGTGAGTCCGGAAGAAAATGGGAAATTTAAACGCATAGAGCAGTTGATGGATATGAAGGTGAACGTGATGGCCAACCCGCCCGGAATTTCGCATGCACATCCATCCGCAAAATCGGAAGTAAAAGGCAAACCCAAGAAGAAGTTTTTTCACCGAAAAGGTGGAAAAAGATAGCCAAATACACTTCTAAATTATTGAAATTAAGCAAAATGTAAAATTACTCAATGCGATGATTTACAATGCTCAGAGGGTAGATTTACAGGATTTTTGTCCCGAACATCAACAAGCCGCAGGATGACGGTGGAAGCGTTTTTGAGTGCTTCGCCTGATAACTATCTTCAAGCCAGATATGGCCTCAACTCTTCCTCAAAATAATGCAGTGCATTCTTCACCGGCAAGGGTAAACCACCACCAAGTGCGCACAGACTTCCGGTTTCCAGGGTGTCGAGCAGGTCGTTGAGCAGGGTACGGTCTATTTTGTAATTCTCATTGAGTGCTTTTTGGAACATCTCCTTACCGCGGGTGCTGCCCAGGCGGCATGGAAAACATTTGCCACAGCTTTCGTGCGCTGTAAATTCAAACAAATGTTCGATGTATTTGGCCAGAGTGAATTCCTGCGGAATGCAAACTACTGAGGCGTGTCCCAGCAAGAACCCGCCCTGGTTGAAGCTTTCAAAATCCAGGGTGAGGTCATCAATTTTGCTTACCGGAACCAAACCGCCCAGTGGACCGCCAATGTGCATGGCTTTTACCGGCACTCGAAATCCCTTTCCAAGTTTGTCAATTATTACCCTCATTGGGGTTCCCATATCGGCTTCGTAGAGGCCGGGACGATTGAAATGTCCGTCAAGCGAAATTAGCTTGGTACCGGTGCTTTTGCCTCTGCCGATACCTGCAAATGCCTTGCCTCCATTTTGCAAAATCCAGGGCAGACAAGCCAGGGTTTCCACGTTGTTCACCACGGTGGGTTTATTGAACAGTCCTTGCTGTGTGGGGTAGGGCGGACGCACCCTTACCTCGGGTCTTTGTCCTTCAATAGAACTCAACAACGCGGTTTCTTCGCCGCAGATATAGGCTCCTTGCGCTTTGATTATTTTAAAATCAAAATCGAAGCCGCTGCCCTTGATGTTTTTGCCGATAAAGCCTGCTTGATGAAGCCTTTGTATCTCTTTTTCACAGATTTCAACGGCTTCGGGATATTCACCGCGGATGTACAAAACACCCTGGGATGCGCCCATGATGTACCCAGCAATCATCATGCCCATCAGCACGGAGTGCGGACGTTCTTCTAGCAGGTAGCGGTCGCTGAATGCACCCGGATCGCCTTCATCGGCATTACATACAATAAACTTGGTATCACCGGGTGTGTTTTTGCAGCTCTCCAGCTTGAATGTCATGGGAAATCCTGCACCGCCACGTCCGCGCAAATTGCTTTCCATGATTTCGTGGAGTAACGCATCCTTGTCGATTTGCAGCGCCGTTTTCCAGATCTTGTAGTAGTTGTCAATATCGCCGTAAGGTCGGGTGAGCACGGGATTACCGGTTGCGCCTACGTGGTATTTTTCTTTAGTTGTGTATCTTCCGGCTATGATTTCATCCAGTTGGTTTATATCGTTGCCTGAATAGTTACGGTTCTTGTAATGGAAAGCATTGTTTTCATGGCAACGGCCCAGGCACACCATTTCTCCGGTCTTATCTTTGCCAAACTTATCGCATATGGCAGCATGCAGTTTATTCTGTGTTCCAGCGGTAAGACAGGCACTTCCGTTGCACACATAAATTTCTTTCCCTTTATTTTCCTCGCGGGTAAAATCATAAAAACTGGCGGCTCCGTAAACATTGGCTTTGCCAATTAGAAATTCGTCGGCCAGTTTCTCTAAACGTTCCTTGCGATCCTTATCTGATTCTTTGGTAATGCGTCCTATTTGCTCGAAGAGGTTTTCCTCTAAACCTTGGCGACCTGACAATTCGCTAATGTTCTTACCCATAGGTCTCAAAAATAACTCAATTCATTCAAGAATGTATTAAAGGTATGCAATTTCATTATCAATATTGGGATATGAAGCCGTTAACAATACCATTTTTCGGCTATTAAAAAGCCCCTTCCGGGTTAGAAAGGGGTTTTTAAATAAAAAATCTCTAGGGTTATTTCAAGTACAGTGACTCAGATCCAATTTTAAAACCATCACAATACAACTCTATGGAATATTTTCCCTTTTTCAGGTCTATTGCTGGACGCCATATGGTTGCAGGAACAGCTATGCTTTCCTGATCGTAGGTAATGGTAAATTTGTAGGTATATTTACTTTGCTTGTTTTCGTATTCAAATATTCCGCTTTCACTGCTTGGGTTGGTAAGCGTAATCCCCCCCGGACCGGTTACTTTTACATAAATAGTTTTATCACCAGGCTCTGCAATCTTGTTTTCAGCAAGCATGAATGAAGTTCTGAAGGCCTCCACGTCCTTGGCTCTAAATGTGGTCGCTTCTTTACCCGTAATCCAGCGCTTTTTCAGGGCTTCTACTCTTATACTTCCTGCCTGCAGGCGCTGTGCGATATTCTTATATTTTTTCTTTTCAGCGCTCAGCTGCCTATTTTCGGTTTGAGTTTCTTCTTTTTCTTTTTGCAGCTTTGTATTTACCTCTTTCAATTCTTCATTTTCTTTTTGCAGCTGTTTCAGTTGTGTATCCAGTTCCTGAATTTTTGCTTTCAGTTCGGCGATTTCTGAATCGCTGGCATTCTTGTTATTTCTGAGTTTTGTAACCAATGCGGCAATCTCATTTTTCTTTTTTATGAGATTGTTATTTAGTTCTTTGTTGTTATCAACCAGTGCAGCACTGTCTCGCCTGAATTTCTCAAGCAGAAATTCAGCTTCTTTCAGTGCGGCAATTTTTTCCTTGAGGTTGGTGTTTGTAGTTTCCAGTTCCTTTTCCACGATTTTCTTTTCGTTACCTCCTTTTTGCCATATGTAAAAAAGTCCGGCATTCAGAGCTATCAAAATGCCAATAACACTATACAACAGGGCTTTGCTGTTGCGGTTTTTTTGATCTTCCTGGTTTGTAGGTGTGGTTTCCATATTTTGAGTTTTGAACGATTTGTGCAAATGTAAAATTACAAAATATCTTACAAATATAAAATATTTGTAGCTGTTTAATACAATGGAAATCATCAAAGAGCCAATTCCCGGGTTGTGGTTGCTAAAACCGAAAGTTTTTGCTGACCACAGGGGGCATTTTTACGAAAGCTACCGAGCCGATTTCTTCAGCCAAAAAGGGCTGGAAATTGATTTTGTGCAGGATAACCAGAGTTTGTCAAACAAAGGTATTGTGCGCGGATTGCACTTTCAGGCACCGCCACATGCCCAGGATAAACTGGTGAGGGTAGTGGCCGGTGCCGTGTTGGATGTGGTGGTTGATATAAGAAAAGGATTACCAACATACGGACAGTCATTTGCGGTGGAACTTACCGCCGAAAATTTCTTGATTATGTTCATTCCCAAAGGATTTGCACATGGTTTTGCCACCCTGAACGATAAAACTATTTTCCAATATAAATGCAGTGATTACTATGCCCCTTCTGCTGAAGGGGGCATTCTTTGGAACAGTCCATCCTTAAATATCCAATGGGGTATTGAGCAGCCTGTACTTTCCGAAAAAGATACCAAACACAAAGAATTCACGGATTTTGTATCACCCTTTTGACGGGTTTTTTATTGCCAGATCAAGCCAGATTCCGTCTGAGCCTGTACTTGTAAATCTGTTTTTTGCAAGAATATGTATTGATAAAGCATTGTCTACGTGTACCTGAGCCAGGATCTGATTAAGTTTAAGTGATTCAAATCCCCATTCCACACATGTTTTTACGGCTGCTGATGCAATACCTTTTATTCTGAAGTCCTTATGCATGCGATAGCTAATATCGATTTGGCCGTCCAAATCTTTTCTAACCCTCAACCCACAAAGGCCTGCAAGTTTATTGCTTTCAATATTTTCTATAGCCCACAATCCAAAACCATGTCTTTGGTAATGGGGATAATAATTGAGCCAGGATACAATATCACCAAGGGTTTGTTGACGTAAAAGTCTGGTGTAAAGTTGTGTTTCCTGGTCGGTATTAATTTCATAAATACCCTTTACATCTCCGATGTCCATCAAACGAAACCTACATCCAGTGTAGCTTGGCAACTCAGGTATTTGCATGGCGCATTCAATATTAGGGATTGCTGCGTAAGTTTGCAATATGCAGGATATAACCCTTTCTCAGGCTCAGCAGCAGGTAGATACATGGATTAAAACCGTGGGTGTGCGTTACTTTTCAGAATTAACCAATATGGCCATCCTGACCGAAGAGGTAGGTGAGCTTGCCCGTATCATGGCACGTATATACGGCGATCAGAGTTTTAAAAAGTCAGATCTTGAAAAAGGGCTGGCCGATGAGATGGCTGATGTGCTCTGGGTGTTGATTTGCCTGGCCAACCAAACCGGCGTAAACCTGACAGAAGCATTTGAGAATAACCTGCAAAAAAAGAACCTTCGGGATGCCGACAGGCATAAAAACAACCCCAAAATGAATGGTTAGTTAATCCAAACGACGGAAACTGTTTGTTTAACGACAAGCAGGCAAACATTCCACACGGCTAATCGTTACCTTTGTATTCATTTTGGAAAACAACGATCTGAGCTCCCGCAAAACCGACCATATTAAGCTGGCTTTTGAGGCACAGGCGCAAGGCCTAGATGAGCGCTTCTACTACGAGCCTGTGTTGCATGCCCACCCGGAACAGGGTGTAATTCCTGCATTGCAGTTTTCAGGCAAAATACTGAAAGCCCCGCTTTGGATTAGCAGTATGACCGGCGGGGCTCAGCTGGCCGGAAATATCAACAGAAATCTTGCTCTGGCTTGCAAAAACTTTGGACTTGGGATGGGGCTGGGTAGCTGCCGCTCATTGCTGACAAGCAATGATTATTTCCATGATTTTGCCATACGTAAATTCATGGGAGATCAGCCTTTGTATGCGAATCTGGGAATTGCGCAGATAGAAGAAATGCTGGCGCTAAACAAGTTTGATAAAATCGGCGATCTGGTGCACAAGCTGGAAGCGGACGGACTGATAATTCACGTAAATCCCTTGCAGGAATGGCTGCAACCTGAAGGCGACCGAATTGCCAAACCACCCATCGATACCATAAAAAGGATGCTTGATTTGGCTGATTTTCCCATTATGGTGAAAGAAGTGGGACAGGGGTTTGGGCCCAAAAGTCTGCAGGCACTGGCTGAACTCCCTTTGGAAGCCATTGAATTCGGTGCATCCGGCGGAACCAATTTTAGTTTGCTGGAAAACCTTCGCAGGGATGAATTCTTCCAGGAACAATTTGCACCAGTAGCCCAACTGGGGCATAATGCTAACGAAATGCTCAACTGGGCAAAAGAATTGTGCCAAAACCCGCAGAATAAGGTTCATACCCGCGCTTTCATTGTTTCGGGAGGTATTAAAAATTTTCTCGACGGATATTATTTTGTTCAGTCATTGCCATGGAAAACCCTGTATGCACAAGCTTCTGCGTTTCTTAAACACGCCATGTGCAGCGAAGACGAACTGATGAAGTTCACCGAAAAGCAGATTCGTGGACTAGAACTCGCTTATACCTTTCTCACTGTTAAAAAATGAAAAACATTCAGCCTGTAAAAGGATTCAGCAAACTTAGCAAAGCCGCCAAACTGGAGTGGCTTATCAATCAGTACAGCCAGAGACCCGAGCTTTCCCAAACCATGCTCAGCGGCTACTGGCACACCGATGCGGAAGTGCAGAAGCTGCACGATGAATTCATCGAAAATACCATCAGTAACTATTACCTGCCATTCGGTGTAGCTCCCAATTTTCTGATCAATGGGAAAATGTATGCATTGCCCATGGCGATAGAAGAGAGCAGCGTGGTTGCTGCGGCTGCTAAAGCGGCCAATTTCTGGCTTGACAGGGGAGGTTTTCACACGCGTATCAAAAGCACCCGAAAAATTGGCCATGTTCATTTTATATGGGAAGGCAGCAATTCTCAACAGCTGACTGAATTTTTTAATCATGCAAGAAGCAAATTCATTGATAATGCAGAACCGCTTACCCGCAATATGGTGCTCAGGGGCGGTGGTATCAGCGATATTCTGTTGCGCGATAAAACAGCGCTTGAGCCCGGCTACTTTCAGCTGGAAGCTACTTTTGAAACTTGTGATAGTATGGGAGCGAATTTCATCAACTCATGCCTTGAAAATTTTGCTAAAACCCTTCAAACGGAAATAACAGAAGCAACCATGTTGGCAACAGAGGATAGACAGGTGCAGATAGTTATGAGCATTCTCAGCAACTACACCCCCGAATGTATCGTGAGGGCTGAGGTTTCATGCCCCATTGAAGAAATAAACGAAGGCAGTGGAATTGGTAACCGTGAGTTTGCCGATAAATTCTGCCGTGCCATCCGCATTGCAGAAATTGAACCTTACCGCGCAGTAACGCACAACAAAGGCATCATGAATGGTATTGATGCAGTTGTATTGGCCACCGGTAATGATTTTAGGGCAGTAGAGGCTTGTGCCCATGCCTATGCGGCCAGAACAGGAAGCTATCGCAGCCTTACACATGCCGAAATTAAGGACGATCGTTTTGTGTTTTCAATAGAAATACCGCTTTCACTGGGCACGGTGGGTGGAATTACCAACCTGCACCCCATGGTGAAGTTTGCCCACGAGATACTAGGAAATCCCAGTGCACCTGACCTGATGCAGATTGTGGCAACTGCCGGTCTGGTACAGAATTTCAGCGCTGTTCGCAGCCTGATTACCAGCGGTATTCAAAAGGGACATATGAAAATGCATCTGCTCAATATTCTCAATCAGCTGGAAGCCACGGAGGAAGAAAAAGCACAGATTGTGGAATATTTTAAAGATCACGTAGTGAGTTATTCTGAAGCAGTAAGGGTCTTTTGCAGCATTCGTGGGGTAGCTGCCCAATCCAGGTAAACGTTGAAATCCTATTTTTCTCACGGAAAAGTAATGCTGGCAGGTGAATACGCCGTTTTGTGCGGTGTGGAAGCACTGGCTTTGCCTGTGAAAGCAGGTCAGTGGCAGCATGTGTGGGAAATGCCCGCTAAAGGAGTTTCAAAATTGATTTGGCAGAGCAAAGACGCCGACGGCAGTGTATGGTTTGAATGCCGCATGGATAAAGATATCATGCATATTTCAGAAGCTACTGACAAAGAAATTGCAGATACGCTACTCCAAATGTTGTTTTATATCAAAGAACAGAAACCTGATCTGTTTCTTCATAAAGATATACGCATAGAAACAGAATGTGAATTCAACCGTTCCTTCGGACTGGGAAGCAGCAGCACGCTAGTATGCAATCTTGCCAAATGGAGTGGTGTGGGTGCGCATGCCATGCAAGAGAAAGTGTTTGGTGGCAGCGGTTATGATGTAGCCATAGGTAACCTGGGTCGTCCTTTGGTTTACTGGCGTGAAAATAATCAGCCCAACTGGTCTGCCTGGCAATTGCCGTCTGAATTTACACGTGAATGGTATCTAGCGTTCCCGGGCCAAAAACAAAATAGCCGGGAGTCGCTTTCCGGCGTGAAACCACAGCTGAATAAGATAAGTATGGATGTGGCCCTGCTGCAACAAATGAACGCCTGTATTCAGGCTATAAAAACGCCCCGTAGCCTGCCTATGCTTGAAGCTATGCTCGAGATGTGGCAGGCTTTGCTGTCACAACGTATGGAGCTGCCAAGACCATATGAAATACTTGGGCTGTCGCCCGTTAAAGGCGGACTTTGCAAATATCTGGGTGCATGGGGCGGTGATGTATTGCTCATCAATCTAACTTTTTTGCAAGCCAACGAAACTGCATTTGAGAACATGGAACTGCTCCCATGGAATGAATTTGTGATATCAACATAGTGAAAAAAAACGAGAAAAACAAGTGAAATCCACCTTTCGTTGTTCATCCAATATAGCCCTGGTAAAATACTGGGGTAAAAAGCCTGAAGGCATTCAGCTACCGGCCAATCCGAGTATAAGTTTTACGCTAAAGGACCTGTATACCGAAACTACGGTTTCTGTTTTGGGTTCCAATACATCAGGCAATCCAGAATTTAATTTTTTGTTTGAAGGCAATCCCAAACCGTCTTTCATTCCCAAACTTACCGATTTTTTTGACCGAATACTCAATAATTATAGCATTCTGAAGGATTTTCGTCTGCAAATAAATACATCCAACAATTTTCACCACGGAACCGGCATTGCCAGCAGTGCTTCAGGATTTGGGGCGCTGGCTTGTTGCCTCGCTGAACTGGAGGAATTGCATTCGGGCAAACCGGTCAGTGTTGAACAAATCAGCAAAACTGCCCGTCTTGGCAGTGGAAGCGCCTGTCGCAGTATGTTTGAAGCGCCTGCTATCTGGGGTTCACACCCTTCAGTTCAGGGCAGCAGCAATGAATATGCAATTCCCTTTCAGGGTAATATTCATGAGGCTTTTGCCGGTATGATGGATGCGGTGCTGATTGTGGATTCAGGTGAAAAATCGGTGAGTAGCACGGCGGGTCATGAGCTGCTGAAAGGAAATCCGTTTTCCCCGGCCCGGTGCGGCGAAGCTACCTTGCACCTGACCGAATTATGCACGGCACTTGAAACCGGAAATATGGCGGATTTTATCCGCGTTGTGGAGCAGGAAGCACTGCAGCTGCATGCCATGATGATGCTGAGCATTCCTTACTTTATCCTAATTCGGCCGGCTACATTATCTATAATAGAAGCTGTGTGGGCTTTCCGTAAAGAGACGTCTATTCCTGTTATGTTTACCCTGGATGCTGGAGCGAACGTACATCTGCTTTTTCCCGGGGTTCATTATCAACAGGTTAAAATCTTAATAGATAGCCGATTGTTAGAATATTGTCAGAATAGTGAGTACTTTTGTAGTAAAATCGGTTCGGCTCCCATAAAAATTCAATAATTAAAATGCTGAAAGAAACCCTTTACTACTCAAAGATTCTCTTATTCGGAGAGTACGGCATCATAGAAAATGCCATGGGGTTAAGCATTCCTTACCATTTCTACAAAGGTAAACTGCTGATGGCAGGTGATGAAATGACCGATGCGCAAAAAGAAAGCAATCTCAGTCTGCAAAAGTATTTTGAATATCTTTCCAATCCTGAAAATTACCTGGATAATATGCTCAACCTGGATAAGCTGAGCAGTGATATTGCCTGCGGACTTTACTTTGACAGCAGCATACCCCAGGGCTTTGGTGTAGGCAGCAGCGGCGCTTTGGTGGCAGCCATTTACGATACCTACGCACTCAATCCAATCAATACTGACAAAGTAGCTGAAAGTTATGATTTGCTGCGCCTGAAAAAAATTTTATCCACCATGGAAAGCTATTTCCACGGGAAAAGTTCGGGTCTGGATCCCCTGATTTGCTACCTAAATCTTCCCATACTCGTAAAAGGGAAAACAGAATTGGGTGCAGTCGCTATTCCCGATGAAAATGCCAAGGGAAGAGGTGCTATTTTCCTGATGGACAGCGGAACACCGAGGAAAACCCAGGGTATGGTTTCCCTGTTTCTCCAGAAACTGAAAGACGATGGTTTCAGAAACTTGGTTAGAACCCGCCTGAAAAAGTACAACGACGAATGCGTTAAAGCTTTCATGAAAGACGATACACGCCCATTGTTTGATAATTTGAAAGAATTGTCTATCCTGTTTCTTGAAAACTTCCGACCCATGATTCCCGACAGGTTTGAATCACTTTGGAGAAAAGGTATTGAAACCAATGCCTATTATCTGAAACTATGCGGAAGCGGTGGCGGCGGTTTTGTACTCGGATTTACAGAAGACCTTGAAAAAGCAAAAAGTTTGCTAAAAGGGCATAAATTGCAGGTCATTCACCAATTTTGAACAGCGCGACCGGCCCAAGCCGGAAAAAATGGATCAAACTAACATTACTGCTGGGCGCAGTGCGTTGGTACAATGTGTTGTTGCTTACACTGGCACAATATATAATGGCATTTTTTATTTTTGGCGAAAATCGCGATTTAGAAAAGGTTTTATGGGACAGAAAACTTCACCTGATTGTTCTGGCTAATGCATTTACGGTGGCAGGAGCATTCCTCATTAATGTGTTTTACGATGTCGATAAGGATCTGATAAACCGTTCTAAGTTTGCAACATTGTACAGGCTTATCGGTCAGGAATATTTGTTAAATACCTATGTGGCCTTCAATGTTATCGCGATGTTGCTGTCACTGTTGGCTTCGCTGAAAGTATTTTTATTCATGGCCTCATTTGTTTCGATGGCTTGGTTCTACAGCCATAAATTGCAGAAAATACCTTTGATACGGGAAATTGCGGCTTCCTTGCTTGCCATTGCTACATTGCTGTCAGTATGGTTGCATTTTGGTGATATGCATACCGGGTTGCTGTTGTATCTGGGAAGTTTACTTTTGCTGGTCTTTACGCGGGAAGTGATTAAGGATTTACAAGGTAATAGAAGCAACATTATTTTTGGATACACTACTATGGTGGTTGTTACCGGGGCAGCTTTTGCCAAAAAATGGCTGCTTGCTGTAAATGTGCTGTCGCTTTCTTTATGGTTTCTGGGTAATGCTAATTTCAATCACAGTATGGGGTTTTACAGCATCGTCAGCCTGATTTCTACCGGACTATCATTCTTGGTAAGTGCCATTGTGGGTAGTAATTCCGGTAGCCAGGTGCTGCCCTCAGCCGATGCCATGCTAAAGGCGGGAATAGTAATTCATCTGCTTTCGCCGGTGGTGGTAGTGTGGATGTAATTGTTTTTAAACAGCAGCGCTGCTGTTTATCTTCGCATTGTGTCGGAACGGATTACCATTTTTGCAGAAGTTTTGTTGCCTTTGCCGGTGCCAAAGGCTTACAAATACCGGGTTCCGCATGAGTGGAATGAACTCCTTCAGGCTGGACAGCGCGTGGTGGTGCAGTTTGGGCCCCGCAAGGTGTATTCCGGTATAATCCTTAGTTTTACAGAAGAACCTCCCGCCCATTATAACGCCAGCTATCTGCTGGAAATTATGGAGGAAGAACCTATTGTGCTACCGTTACAATTACAGTTTTGGCAGTGGGTTGCAACTTATTACATGTGCCACCCGGGCGAGGTAATGGCGGCTGCCTTGCCGGCCGGTTTCCGACTGCAAAGCGAGAGCCTGCTGGTGTTACACCCGGAATTTGACCCCGAGAATGTTCCTGAACTTGATGAAAAGGAAACCATAATACTTAAAGCCCTCTTGCAGAAAAAAGAGCTTAAAACAGATACTGTAGCCGAAATGCTCGGGCAGAAAAGCAGGATGAGGCAAATAAAAAGCTTGTACTTAAAAGGCGTTGCCGTACTGAAGGAGGAAATCTCAGAGCGCTACAAACCCAAATGGGAAGACATAATTTTTTTATCGCCGAAATGGAGTGTTGCCAATTTTGCGACTGAGACCCTCAATAAGCTGGAAAAACGGGCGCCCCGCCAAGCCGATACCATTATGGCTGTGCTGGGTATGGGAAAAGGCTCGTTTCCCAAAAAAGAACTAACCGAAAAGCATGGAATTGATTCTGCACACATCAGAACGCTGGTACAGAAAGGCTTGCTTATGCAGGAAAGGCGGAAGGTAGACCGGCTGAAACGCCTGGTTACCGAACCCGATGAATTGGAACTTACCGAAGAACAGATACAGGCCGATAATCTTGTCAATGTGGCGTTTGAGGCTGGAAAGAATGTGTTGCTTTACGGTGTCACCGGTAGTGGTAAAACGTATATTTATATTCAGCAGATAAAAAAGGCGCTGGCTATAGGCAAACAGGCATTATTACTCATTCCTGAGGTTGCACTGACAGAGCAACTGGTATCGCGCCTGCAACATTATTTTGGCAATGAAATGGGCGTGTGGCACAATTATTACAGTAGTCACGAGCGCACCGAATTGTACGAAAAGGTGCTAAAAGGCGAAGTGCGTTTTGTTGTGGGTGCCCGTTCCGCTTTGTTTGCGCCTTTCACAGATTTGGGTGTAGTTGTAATCGATGAAGAGCATGAAAACAGTTTTAAACAATTCGACAAAAGACCTCACTACCACGGCCGCGATGCCGCTATACAGCTGGCGCACATGCTTGGTTGCAGGGTGCTTGCGGGCAGCGCAACACCATCCTACGAACTGTGGAACCTTTGTATGGAAGGCAGATGGGAAAAGGTTTCCCTAAGCAAACGATTTATTCAAACGCCGTCCCCGCAAATATTACTGGTAAATACAGCAGAAGGAGGAAAAAAGAACAAACCCAAAGGACCGTTTCACGGCCACATGCTAGAGGCAATCGGGGCGTGTCTGGATGCCAAAAGTCAGGTGATTGTTTACCAGAACAGAAAGGGGTTTGTTCCCTATATCCATTGCGATATGTGCGGATACACGCCACACTGCGTGAATTGTGATATAACACTCACGTATTACAAAAGTTCAGGTCAGCAGCGCTGCGGTTACTGTGCTCACACGCAGCCGCCTATGCAGCTTTGTCCGGCTTGCGGCAGCACGGCGGTTACCATGAAAGGTTTTGGAACCGAAAGAATCGCCGAGGAATTATCCCTTATTTTTCCTGCTGCAAAAATTGCCCGGTTAGACCAGGAAAGCATTCGCAAGCGCAGTGACTTTCAGCGGGTGTTAAATGGCTTTGCCAATGGTGAAATTGATATTCTGGTGGGAACACAGCTGCTCAGCAAGGGTCTCGACTTTCAGAATGTAAGTTTGGTGGCCGTTCCGGA
>Ga0194116_10001227_pt1 | contig 37826 bp, 34 predicted proteins | sample TA2MahsurfametaG_4_FD_148617 | JGI IMG/M metagenome (GOLD analysis project Ga0194116, IMG submission 148617) | Freshwater microbial communities from Lake Tanganyika, Tanzania - TA2015008 Mahale S9 surface | ecosystem: Environmental > Aquatic > Freshwater > Lake | place: Tanzania: Lake... | reverse complement strand
TCTTCAGGTGCATATCGCTGCCCTACACTCGAATAAATACCCACCTGCTTGAAGAGGTTGGCCATGCCGAAGGTGCGGGCCTCATCGGCGACGATGGGCACAATGCGCGGCCCCAGCGGCGAGGTCTTGAGCAGATTGCCCAACATACGCACAAAGGCCATGGTGGTGCTCATCTCCTTGCCCGCCGCTTTGAGCGCAAAGCTGGCGTAGCTGTCGATCTCGGGCACCGCCACCGGCTCACAAGCAACATCGCGCTGCGGCAGGTAACCGCCCAGCGCGTGTCGCCGGGCGTGCAGGTATTGCATCTCGGCGCTCTCCGAGGCCGGCTTGTAGAAATCTAGCTGTTTGGCCTGCTCGTCGCTGAGCGGCAAGTTGAAGCGGTTGCGAAACTCAATCAAGTCCTGCTCATCGAGTTTTTTCTGGGAATGGGTGGTCATCTTGCCTTGACCTGCCGAGCCCATGCCGTAGCCCTTTTTGGTGTGGGCCAAGATGACGGTCGGCTGGCCACGGTGGGTCGCCGCAGCGCCATAGGCGGCATGAATCTTGACCAAGTCGTGGCCGCCACGCTTTAGCCGATCAATTTGATCATCCGTCATGCCCTGCGCCAGACGCGCCAGCTCGGGGCTTTGGCCAAAAAAATGCTCGCGGTTATAGCGGCCGTCATTAGCCGCAAAGGTCTGCATTTGACCATCTATCGTGTTGGCGAAGGCGCGCAACAAGGCTCCGGACGAATCGCGCGCGAAGAGGCCATCCCAATCGCTGCCCCAAATCAGCTTGATGACATTCCAGCCGGCACCGGCAAACAACTTTTCGAGCTCGTCGATGATGCGGAAGTTACCGCGCACCGGACCATCGAGCCGCTGCAAATTGCAGTTGACCACCCACACCAAGTTGTCCAGTTTTTCGCGTGCGGCCAGAGTCAGCGCGCTCATGCTCTCGGGTTCGTCCATCTCGCCGTCCCCGAAAACACCCCAAACCTTGCGCCCCTGGCAATCGAGCAGATGACGGTGCGTCAGGTAGCGCATAAATCGCGCGTGATAGATCGAGCTGATCGGGCCGATGCCCATGGACCCGGTCGGAAACTGCCAGAAGTCGGGCATCAGGCAAGGATGCGGATAGCTCGGCAGGCCGCGCGTGCCTTTACTGAGCCCTTGAAGCTCCTGTCGATAGTGCGATAGCTCCTGCTCGCTCAAACGCCCCTCCAGAAAAGCCCGCGCATACACGCCAGGAGCGCTGTGCGGCTGGAAGAACACCAGATCGCCACGATGCTTAGCGTCGCGAGCATGAAAAAAATGATTGAAGCCGACCTCAAAGAGATCGGCCGCACTGGCGTAGCTGGCGATATGTCCACCGAGATCCCCATAAGCCTGATTGGCGCGCACCACCATGGCCAGCGCATTCCAGCGCATCAAGGAGGCCAGTCGCTCCTCTATCGCCAGATCGCCCGGGAACACCGGTTGATCCTCGACATGGATAGTGTTCATGTAGGGCGTGTTCAGGTCCGGATTCCAGCCGGTGCCCATCGCGCGCGCCCGCGAGGCCAGCACATCCAGAATTTGTCGAGCCCGCGCCTGACCGTCGGGTCCCGATTGCACAAGCGCGGTGAAGGCCTCGAGCCATTCGGTAGTCTCTTGCGGATCCGGGTCGGGAGTGAGCGCAGCGTTCTGCAGCCAGGCCGGAAGTAAGGGGGCGTTCATGTGGTCTCCTGAACTGATCGCGCGTACTGTAGGCAAAAACACCCGAAACTTGATGCTTTAAAGGCTGCAAAAACCTGTTTGCAAGGCATAAAATATCGTTTTTTATGAAAAATCAGCATGAAAATTGACTCCATAGACCTGCGCCTGCTCAGCGAGTTGCAAAGGGATGGCAGCCTCAGCAATGTGGAACTCGCTCGCCGAGTGCATCTGTCGCCCTCTCCCTGCCTGACACGGGTAAAGGCGCTGGAGGCGGCCGGCGTCATCTCACGCTATGTGGCCCTGGTCAGTGCGAGCAAGCTGGGGCTGGGACTCAATGTCTTTATCAGCATCAGCCTGCGCACCCAGAGCAAAGAAGCTCTGGCCATGTTTGAAGGGCGCATGGCTGACTACGAGGAAGTGATGGAGTGCTACCTGATGACTGGCGACTCCGACTATCTGATCCGTGTTGCAGTGACGGACATGGCCGCGCTGGAACGATTCATTCTGGACAAGCTCTCACCCATCGAAGGCGTGGAAAAAATTCGCTCGAGCTTTGCCCTAAAGCAGGTGCGCTACAAGACGGCCCTGCCGTTACCGCAGTTGTCCGGATGAGCGCCGCCCCCTGCCCTACACTGACAGCTCATGAGCTGGCATGCCCGACTGGACCTGGACTACGCGCTCGAAGAAGGGCGCAGCGTGGCGCGCTTCAGGCACGAAGGACCGCTGCGCATACTGCAAAGCCTGTACCCCCAAGGCCCCGCGGTCTGTCACAACATACTGGTCCACCCTCCCGGAGGTCTGGTCGGCGGCGATACGCTCGATCTGCGCATCAAAGTGGCGGCACAAGCGCACGGCTTGATCACCACCCCGGGGGCAACGCGCTTTTACCGATCCACCGGCGAACAGGCGGTGCAGCGCACACAACTGGAACTGGCAGCGGGCGCGCGACTCGAGTGGCTGCCGCTGGAGGCCTTGTGTTTTGCAGGTTGTCTGGGAGAGAACCGGCTTGAGATGCGATTGGCCCCGGGGGCCGAGCTCATAGGCTGGGACATCACCGCCCTGGGCCTGCCGCAATCGGGGCAGCCCTTTACCGCCGGACGCCTCTTGCAGCACATCGAAGTGCCCGGACTTTGGCTAGAGCGCGCGCAACTCGATGCAGCCGACGACCGGCTGATGAACAGCCCGCTGGGCTTGGCTCAAAGGCGCTGCCTGGCCACGCTGTTCTTTATCAGCGGCAATCCGATCGACCGTCAAGGCCGAGAGAACTGGCTCGAGCAGACCCGCGGCTGTCTGGCCGGTCACCCCCTGATGACGACCGCGGGTGTGACCTCGCCCAACGACCAAATGGTGGTTTTGAGAATTCTGTCGCCGCTGGTCGAGCCAGCCATGCTGCTGATGCGACAGGTTTGGCAGGCCTGGCGCCGCTGCGCCTGGCAAATGGACGCACCCCCGCCAAGAATCTGGTCGACTTGACCGCTTCGAGCGGCAGGGGGGCTCAGGCGCGGGCAGCGCGAAGCCTTTGCGAGAACTGCTGCAGCGCCGCAATGCCGCTGGCCTCGGCGCGCTGGCACCAAGCCTGCAGATCGGCAGCCAACTGCTCGCGCGAAGACGAGGTGCTCATCCAAAGCTGACGCAACTCTTCGCGCATGGTGACCATCTTGTCAAGCACTGGATGCTCGGCGCGTGCCTGCGCCAGGTGCGGACGGGCCGAGGCCGGCACCTTGTCGTCATCACGGTGCAGCCAGCGCGCCGCGGCCTTGAGCACAGACACATCGGCGCGCCGGGCCTTGAGCGCGGCCAACTCCGAATGAGCCGAGCGACGCAACTCCCGTGCGAAACCGGCCATGACCTCGTAGCGATGGGCAATCAGTGCTTCCAGCGTCTTCTCATCGGCCACCGGCTGCACATGTCCCAACTGCAGGCGAGGCGGCACCTTCTTGACACTGGCCAGCCCCAGAGCCTGCAAGATGCAGATATACATCCAGCCGATATCGAACTCGTAGGGCTTGATCGACAGCTTGGCTGAAGTGGGATAAGTGTGGTGGTTGTTGTGCAGCTCTTCGCCAGCAATGACAATGCCCCAGGGCGTCAGGTTGGTGCTGGCATCGGGCGCCTCAAAATTGCGATACCCCCAAAAGTGCCCCGCGCCATTGATGATGCCCGCAGCCGTCACCGGGGTCCAGGCCATCTGCACCGCCCAGACCACCAGCCCGGCAGCGCCAAACAAAGCCAGATTGATGATCATCATCAGGCCCACGCCCTGCCAGGAGTAGCGGGTATAAAGATTGCGCTCGATCCAGTCGTCCGGGGTGCCGTGCCCAAAACGGGACAGGGTGTCTTTATTCTTGGCCTCCGCGCGGTACAGCTCTGCACCGCGCAGCAACACGGTGCGAATGCCATGGACATGCGGGCTGTGCGGGTCTTGCTCCTGCTCGCATTTGGCGTGGTGCTTGCGGTGAATGGCCGCCCACTCCTTGGTAACCTGCCCCGTGCTCAGCCACAGCCAGAGCCGGAAAAAATGCGATGCAATCGGGTGCAGGTCGAGCGAGCGATGCGCCTGGTGACGGTGTAGGAAGACCGTCACGCTGATCATGGTGATGTGCGTCGTCGCCAGGGCGTAGAGAACGATCTGCCACCAAGCGAGCTCCCACAGACCATGGGCCAGCCAATCAAGCGCTGCATCAAAAGCAATCATCGTTCATCCTTTTCAGTCGGCAGGTGCCACCCAGGTCTTCCATCCCAGGTTGCGCATTGTAGGTGGGTCACAGACATCAGCCCAGCCTTGGCAAGCTGAAATTACAGGCCGGAGCTGAAAAAATCAATAAAACGGGTCCTAAAAGGTCATAAGGTGGCGCATCTCGCGGCAAATTCGCCTCAGAACAAACTACGCCTCAGCCCGACAAGGCTCAGTGACGCTGCCAAACCGCCGCATAAAAACCATCGGTACGGTGCCGATGGGGCCACAGACGCAGGCAACCGGCCTCCACCAGATCGGTACGCAGCTCGTCAGGCAAGCAAGTCCCGGCGTCGACCGGCTCGAAGTCCGCATGCGACTGCCCAAAAACCTTGGCCACCGCCTCGTTTTCCGCCTGGAGCAAACTACAGGTGGCATAGACCAGTCGCCCGCCCGGCTTGAGCAGGCGGGCAGCACTGCTCAGAATGGCCTGCTGCTTGTGCACCAGTTCAGTGACCGACTGCGGGCTCTGGCGCCATTTGAGGTCGGGATTGCGGCGCAGTGTGCCCAAACCCGAGCACGGCGCGTCAACGAGCACCCGGTCCATCTTGCCGGTCAGCCGTTTGATGCGCTCGTCGCGCTCATGGGCAATGACGACCGGATGGGCATTGGACAGGCCGCTGCGGGCCAGGCGCGGCTTGAGCGCATCGAGCCGATGGGCCGAGGTATCAAAAGCGTAGAGCCGGCCGGTGCTGCGCATGGTCGCGCCGATGGCCAGGGTCTTGCCGCCGGCGCCAGCACAAAAGTCAGCCACCATCTCGCCCCGGCGGGCATCGAGCAGCAGGGCCAGCAACTGCGAGCCCTCGTCCTGCACCTCGATCAGGCCTTGCCGAAACAGGTCGAGCTGGGCCAGCGGCGGCTTGTCGGCCAGGCGCAGCCCCCAGGGCGAATAGGGCGTCGGCTCGGCCGCAATACCCAGCCGGACCAGCGCCTCCTGGACCTCGGAGCGCTTGGCCTTGATGAGATTGACGCGCAGATCCAGCCCCGCAGGCCGGCCCAGGCTGTCGGCCAGCGCCGAAAACTCCTGGCCCACTTCGGACTTGAGGGCATCGACCAGCCACTGCGGCAGGTTGTGTTGATGCAGGTCCATCAGATCGCCGGGGCGCACCTGATCACACTGCTCGAGCCACTGCTTGTCTGAAGCGTGGAGCGCGCCCAACAAAAAGTCGCGGGGGGCAGCGAAGGCCAGGATGGCTAGGCGACGCTCCATTGGCCCGGAACCGGACTGCGCCAGATAGCTCAAAAAGATCTTCCGGCGCAAGACCTCATAGACCGTCTCGGCCAGTGTGGCCCGCTCACGCGGCCCCACCCTGTGTTCACGAAAGTAGCGTGAAAGAACGGCATCAGCCGGATGATCGAAACGCAGAATCTGCTTGAGCAGATCCGCGGCGCTGTCTAGAAGAGCCTTAGGATGCATGTCTGCATTGTCCCACCCACGCTCAGCCTTGCCCCTAGCCATGTCCGACCACAATCTGCCTGCCCTGCTTGAAACCCCGCCCGGCCTCTACCAGCACTACAAGGGCCTGACCTATCAGGTCTTGGGCACGGTGCGCCACAGCGAAACGCTCGAGCCGATGACGCTCTACCGCGCCCTTTACGGCCAGCGCGGCCTGTGGGTGCGGCCGGCAGCGATGTTCCTCGAAGAAGTGGAGATCGACGGGGTCCGGCAACCGCGCCTCAAATGGCAGGGGCCGGCTGAGACCTCCCTGCCTTGATCGGGCCTTGGCCGGCGCGTGAGCCTTGTGCGGTGGCGCTCTGCTCCGTCCGTCGAAGGCCTCCGAGCCAAAGCACCCGCCCCGATAATGGTAGGTTATGTCTGAAGATATCGCCAGCCAGGTTCAGCGCCGCCGCACCTTTGCCATCATCTCCCACCCCGACGCCGGCAAGACCACGCTGACCGAAAAGCTGCTGCTGTTCTCGGGCGCCATCCAGATCGCCGGCAGCGTCAAGGCGCGCAAGGCCGCACGCCACGCCACCTCGGACTGGATGGAGATCGAAAAGCAGCGCGGTATTTCGGTAGCCTCCTCGGTCATGCAGATGGAATACCGCGACTGCGTCATCAACCTGCTCGACACGCCCGGTCACCAGGATTTCTCGGAAGACACCTACCGGGTGCTGACCGCCGTCGATGCGGCCCTGATGGTGATCGACGCCGCCAACGGCGTGGAGCCACAGACCCGCCGCCTGCTGCAGGTGTGCCGCGCCCGCAACACGCCCATCCTGACCTTCGTCAACAAGATGGACCGCGAAGTGCAGGACCCGATGAGTCTGATGGACGAGATCGAGCGCGAACTGGGCATGACCGTGGTGCCCTTCACCTGGCCGGTGGGCATGGGCAAGCTGTTCCATGGCGTCTTTGACCGCCGCCGCGACCGCATGCGCATCTTCAGCCCCGGCGAGGACAAGGCCGGCGGCGACGATGAGATCCTTGAAGGACTGGGCAACCCCCAGGCGGCGCAGCGTTTCGGGGCTGAATACGCGCAGGCCCAGGGCGAGATCGAGCTGGTGGCGGCGGCCACGCCCGCCTTCAGCCATGCCGATTTTCTGGCGGGACAACAGACACCCATGTTCTTTGGCTCGGCTATCAACAACTTTGGCGTGCAGGAAATTCTCGATGCGCTGGTCGATCTGGCGCCGCCGCCGGCCGAACGCGCTGCGCTGCAACGCACCGTCACGCCACAGGAGAAGAAATTCTCCGGGGTGGTTTTCAAGATTCAGGCCAACATGGACCCGGCGCACCGCGACCGCATCGCCTTTTTGCGCGTGGCTTCAGGCCGTTTTGACCGCGGCATGCGCCTGAAGGTGGTGCGCAGCGGCAAGGAGCTGCGGCCCAACACGGTGGTCAGCTTCATGAGCCAGCGGCGCGAACTGCTGGACACCGCCTTTGCCGGCGACATCATCGGCATCCCCAATCACGGCGTACTGCAATTGGGCGATACGCTGACCGAGGGCGAGGCCCTGCAATTTACCGGCCTGCCCTTTTTTGCGCCGGAAATGTTCCGCAGTGTCGAGGTGGCCGATCCACTGCGCAGCAAGCAACTGCGCGCCGGCCTGACCCAATTGGGCGAGGAAGGTGCGATCCAGGTCTTTCGGCCGGTGGCCGGCTCGGTGCTGCTGCTCGGCGCGGTCGGCCAATTGCAATTTGAGGTGGTCGCGCACCGCCTCGAGCACGAATACGGCGTAAAAGCGCGCATCAGCAGCAGCCACTTCCATCTGGCGCGCTGGGTCACGAGCGAGGAGCCGGCCGAGCTTAAAAAGTTCATCGACGCCAACCAGCACCGGGTGGCCCTGGACGCCGTCGATGCCCCGACCCTGCTGGTGGACCACAGCGCCACCTTGCGCGCCGTCGAGCAGCAGTGGCCCAAAATCAGATTCCACGCCCTGCGCGAGCATGCCGGATTGGTGTTTCAAGCCAAGATGTAGGGGCGCACGAAGCAAGGGGGGCTTTAGTGGCTTAGCAGCCAGGCGGCCACTGCTTGCGGATAAATCCGGTGCTCCTGTGAAAGTACCCGCTGGGCCAGGGTCTGCTCGGTATCACCCGGCAACACCGGCACGACCGCTTGCGCCAGGATCGGTCCGTGGTCAAGTGCGGCCGTCACCTGATGCACAGTGGCCCCCGCAAATCCACAGCCAGCCTCCAGTGCCCGGCGGTGGGTGTGCAGGCCGGGGAAAGCGGGCAGCACCGACGGATGAATATTGATCAATCGCCCCTGGTAGTGCTCCACAAAGTCGGGCGTCAGGATGCGCATAAAGCCGGCCAACAGTACCAACGCAGGCTGATGGCCGTCGATCAATCGCATCAGGGCGGCGTCGAAGGCCTCGCGACTGTCAAAGCCCCGATGATCGAGCACCTGTGTGACCAAACCTGCAGAGCGGGCCCAATCCAGGCCTTTGGCGTCGGGGCGGTTACTGATCACCGCCACGACCTGAGCTTTCAGACGCTCGGCCCAGTCCTCGCGCTCAGCCGTCTCCACCAGAGAGCGCATATTGGAGCCACTGCCAGAGATGAGAATCACGATCGGCCGAATCGCCCCGGAAGGCAATTGGATGTTGGGCTTGGACTGTACGGACATGCCTGAAGTTTAGAAGCAGCTGATCGGACCCACGCGGGCAAGCTTGAGGGACTCGGCTGCGGTCACAATTGCAGGGACGCCGGCGCTGCGAGGTGCAGAGCCGACCACCGGGCCCGCGAGGCTCACCGCTTTGGAGATTGACGCATGGATCTGGCCTTTACTGCCGACGAGTTGCAGTTTCGCGATGAAGTCCGAACCTGGGTTCGCGACCACCTGCCTCAGCCAATCGCCGAGAAGGTGCACCAGGGGCTGCGCCTGAGCCGCGAAGATATGCAAGCCTGGGCAAAAATCCTGGGCTCCAGGGGCTGGCTGGGTCACGCCTGGCCGCAGGAATTCGGCGGTCCGGGGTGGAACGCCGTGCAGCGCCATCTGTTCGAAGAAGAATGTGCGCTGGCCGGTGCGCCGCGTGTGGTGCCCTTCGGGCCTGTGATGGTGGCGCCGGTGATCATGGCTTTCGGCAGCCCCGAGCAGCAGCGGCGCTTTTTACCCGGCATTGCCAGCGGGGAGGTCTGGTGGAGCCAGGGCTACAGCGAGCCGGGCTCGGGATCGGACCTGGCCTCACTCAAGACGCGCGCCGAACGCCGCGGGGATCGATTCATCGTCAACGGTCAAAAGACCTGGACCACGCTGGGCCAGTATGGCGACTGGATCTTCTGCCTGGTCCGAACCAGTCTCGAAGGCAAGCCACAGACCGGCATCAGTTTTCTGCTGATCGACATGAAGTCGCCCGGTGTCAGCGTGCGACCCATTCGGCTGCTCGATGGCGAATGCGAAGTCAATGAAGTCTGGTTCGATCAGGTCGAAGTACCGGCAGAAAATCTGGTCGGTGAAGAAAACAAGGGCTGGACTTACGCCAAGTACCTGCTCGGTCACGAGCGGACCAATATTGCCGATGTCAACCGCGCCAAGCGTGAGCTCGAACGCCTCAAGCGTATCGCACGCGCCGAAGGTGTCTGGGACGATTGGCGCTTTCGCGACCAAATCGCGTTGCTTGAAGTCGATGTCGTGGCCCTGGAAATGCTGGTGCTGCGGGTGTTGTCGGCAGAGCGTGCCGGCAAACAATCGCTGGACATCGCCGGCCTGCTGAAGATTCGCGGCAGCGAAATCCAGCAGCGCTACACCGAGCTGATGATGCTCGCGGCCGGCCCCAGCGCCCTGCCGCTGATTCACGAGGCCATGGAGGCCGGATGGCAGGGCGACCAGACCGGACCGCTGCCGGCCTTTCCAGGGGGGGCACTGCACTGCGCGCCACTGGCCCCGAATTACTTCAACATGCGCAAAACCACGATTTACGGCGGCAGCAACGAGGTGCAGCGCAACATTGTGGCGCAGGCCCTACTGGGCTGAAAGGAGCATCTCATGGATTTCGATTTCTCGGACGACCAGATACAGCTACGCGAAGCGGTGGCACGCTGGGTGGACAAAGCCTACTCGTTCGACAGGCGCCGACAGATTGCGCAAGCGGGCGGATTCTCCCGCCAGGCCTACCTGGAGATGGCCGAGCTCGGCCTGACCGGACTGAGCGTGCCGGCCGAGCACGGCGGCATGGGACTCGGCCCGGTAGAGGCGATGGTGGTCATGGAGGAACTCGGCCGTGGCCTGGTGCTCGAGCCGCTGGCACAAGCCCTGATAGCCGGCCTGTTGCTATCCACGCGAGCGCCCAAAGCGATCCAGGAGCAGTGGCTGCCCGGCGTGGCCAGCGGTCAAACCTTGATGGCATTGGCCTGGCAAGAGCGCAGCGCGCGCCATCGCCCCGATGTCTGCCAAACACAGGCCAGCACCCGGGGCGGAGCCTATCGGCTCCAGGGCAGCAAGCATGTGGTGCCGGCTGGCGATCAAGCCGAGGGGCTGATCGTCTCGGCCCGTCTGGACGGTCAGGTCGCCCTCTTTGCGGTCCAGGCCGGCGCCTCAGGCCTGGGTCGCCACGGCTACAACACCCAAGACGGCGGGCGAGCTGCCGACCTGCATTTTGAAGACACGCCTGCCGAACTGATCACCCCCGAGGGCCTGGCTGCACTAAGGCATGCGGTCGATCTGGGCGCCGCCTGCGTCTGCGCCGAAGCGGTCGCCGTCATGGAGCGCAGTCTGGACATCACCTGCGACTACATGAAGCAGCGTCAGCAATTTGGCGTGCCAATCGCCAGCTTCCAAGCGCTGCGGCACCGGGTGGCTGATATGAAGATGCAGGTCGAGCTCGGGCGCTCCATGAGCTACTACGCCTGGCTCAAGCTCGATGCGCCTGAGGCCGAACGCCAGCAGGCGATTGCCCGGGCCAAGGTGCAACTGGGGCAATCCATGCGCTTTGTCGGCCAACAAAGCGTGCAACTGCACGGTGGCATCGGGGTAACGGACGAATACATCATCAGCCACTGCTTTAAAAAGCTGACCCAGCTCGAATTGAGCTTTGGTGACACGCTGCATCACCTCGGTCAGGTGGCCAGCGCCATGGAGGAGACAGCCGGCGTCTTCAATTGAACTGCGCAGCCCTGCTCGCAGCAGGTTGGCAAGGCACGAGCCCGGCAGGGGCGCTCAAACGAGGAGCCGCGAGTGGCGCGGTACATGCGCCATCAGAAACTCCATCTGGTCGGCCAGGATGCGGCGATTGCGCAAAATAAAGTCTTCCCACAAGCTGGGCACATAGGGCGTGTACAGCAGCGACATCCGTGCCTGCTCGGGCGTACGGCTGCCTTTGCGGTGGTTGCAGGAGCGGCAAGCGGTCACCACATTCATCCAACTGTCGACGCCATTTTGGGCAAACGGGATGATGTGCTCGCGGGTCAAGTCACTCTCATGAAAGCGGCCGCCACAGTAGGCACACACATTGCGGTCCCGGGCAAACAGTTTGCTGTTGGTCAGACCCGGCCGCAGATCAAAGGGATTGATATTGGGCACGCCCCGGGTCCCAATAATGCTGTTGACGCGGATCTGCGACTGCTCACCGGTGCGCGCATTGTGTCCGCCCCGAAACAGCGCCACCTCGACACCGGCCTCCCAGCGCACCTCGTCGGCGGCATAGTGCAGCACAGCCTGCTCAAGACTGATCCAGGACTGCGGCAAGCCCTGGGCGGAGAGCTTTAAAACCTTCAAGCGAACCTCCTGAACGGCAAGACAGCCGATCGCACAGCGAGCCTTGGTGCCCGGGCTGACCGACGGTCATCCACAATATAACTTGAATTGATGACCTTTCCCCAGACCGGCCGATAATCGTGGGGTCATGAGGATTTTCCGTGGATACCAGCACCGCGATCTGGCCGGCCCCTGCGCGCTAACGATAGGCAATTTTGACGGCGTGCATCGGGGGCATCAGGCCATGCTGGCCCTGCTGCGCAGCGAAGCGGCACACCGCAGCTTGCCGGTGCGGGTCATGACATTCGAGCCGCACCCCCGCGAGTATTTCGCGCCCGACTCGGCACCCGCACGCATTTCTACCCTGCGCGACAAGCTCACCGAGCTCCAGCGCTGCGGGGTCGACGAGGTGGTGGTTCTGCCCTTCAGGGCTGGGCTTGCCGGACTCGATGCGCATCGATTCATCACCGATATTCTGGTGGCGGGACTGCAGGTGCGCTATGTGCTGGTGGGCGACGATTTTCGCTTTGGTGCTCGCCGTGCGGGCGACTATGCCCTGCTCGATGCCGCCGGCAGCCACTTGGGCTTCGATGTGGCCCGGATGAACAGCTACGAGGTCCACGGTCTGCGGGTGTCAAGCTCGGCCGTGCGCGAGGCCTTGGCACGCGGGCAGATGGACCTGGCCGCCAGTCTGCTGGGCCGGCCCTATGCGATATCAGGGCATGTGGTGCACGGCCGCAAATTGGGACGCCAATTGGGCGCAGGCCGTCTGGGCGCGGGCCGGGGTTTTCGCACGCTCAACCTGCGATTTGCCCACCGTCAGCCGGCGGCTGGCGGCATCTTTGTGGTGGAGGTGCATGGCCTGGCAAGCCAAGCCCTTGAGGGCGTGGCCAACCTCGGGGTGCGTCCGTCGCTGGAAGCCAGCGATATCAACCGCGGGCAAGTGCTTTTGGAGACCCATGTGCTCAATTGGCCGGACGCACTGGCGTGCGAGGGGGGCTACGGTAAAATCTTGCGGGTGGACCTGCTGCACAAGCTTCATGACGAGCGCAAGTACCAGGGCCTGGAGGCCCTGACCGAAGGCATCGCCACCGATTGCGAGGACGCCCGCGCCTGGTTCTCCTCGCGCCACAATCGGACGCATCGGCAGACCACCCGCGACCGAATTTGAAGACCGGGTTTCTTGCCTTGTCGACTCCCAGCCGCCGCGCAGCGGCCCTATCGCCATCCCGCCCATGAGTGAAAAAGCCACGGACTACCGCACCACCCTGAACCTGCCAGACACCGCCTTTCCGATGCGGGGGGATTTGCCCAAACGCGAGCCGGCCTGGGTTCAGGAATGGAACGACAAGGGCCTGTACCGCAAGTTGCGTCAGGCCAGCGCCAGCCGGCCGCTGTTCGTCTTGCACGATGGGCCTCCCTATGCCAACGGCAAACTGCACATTGGCCATGCTTTGAACAAAGTGCTCAAGGACATGATCGTCAAGACGCGGCAACTGGCCGGTTTCGACGCTCAGTACATCCCCGGGTGGGACTGCCACGGCCTGCCGATAGAAAACGCCATCGAGAAATTGCACGGCCGTCACCTCTCGCGCGATGACATGCAAGCCAAAAGTCGAGCCTTCGCAGCCGAACAAATCGACCAGCAGCGCGAGGACTTTCAGCGTTTGGGCGTGCTCGGGGACTGGGAGCGACCCTATCGCACCATGGACTTCGCCAACGAGGCGGGGGAGATTCGCGCCTTCAAGCGGGTGATCGAACGCGGCTTCGTCTACCGGGGCCTCAAGCCGGTGTACTGGTGCTTCGACTGTGCCTCGTCCCTGGCCGAATTTGAGATCGAGTACGCCGACAAAAAGAGCGAAACCCTGGATGTGGCCTTCGAAGTCGATGCACCGGACCGGCTGGCGCAAGCCTTCGGGCTCCAGACCCTGCCCGCGGGTAAGCCGGTCCTTGCGGTGATCTGGACCACCACCGCCTGGACCATCCCGGCCAATCAAGCGCTCAACGCACACCCGGCGCTTGACTACGCGCTGGTGGACACGCCACGCGGCGTACTGCTGTTGGCCGCCAGCCTGGTTCAGGCGTGCCTCAAGCGCTATGAATTGGACGGTCCGGTGATCGCCACCGCCAAAGGCGAGGCCCTCAAGGGGTTGGTCTTCCGACACCCGCTCCACGACACCCCCAGCCCGGCTGGTCGCTACAGCTACGCGCGCAAAGCCCCCCTGTATCTGGCCGACTATGTGAGCGACACAGACGGCACCGGTATCGTTCACTCGGCGCCGGCCTACGGCGTCGACGATTTCAACTCCTGCGTCGCCCACGGACTCGATTACAAGGACATCCTAAACCCGGTGCAAGCCAATGGCATCTACTCCCAGGAATTACCCGAGTTCGGGGGGCAACACATCTGGAAAGCCGTACCCCTGATACTGCAAAGTCTGCGCGCGGCAGGGCGACTGATGGCCACGCACACCATCACCCACAGCTACCCCCATTGCTGGCGCCACAAGACCCCGGTGATCTATCGAGCCGCACCGCAGTGGTTTGTTCGCATGGACGAGGGCACCGGAGTTTTTGAAAACCCTGCGCTCAAGCCGCCCCAGTCCCTGCGCCAGCTTGCCCTCGATGCAATTGAACGCACGCGCTTCTACCCCGAAAACGGCAAAACCCGCTTGCGCGACATGATTGCCGGTCGACCCGACTGGTGTATTTCGCGACAGCGCAGCTGGGGCGTACCTCTGCCCTTTTTCATACACAAGGAAACCGGCCAACTGCATCCGCGCACGCTGGACATCCTGGACCAAGCCGCTGACCGGGTGGAGCGTGGCGGCATCGAGGCCTGGAGCCGGGTCACCGCCGAGGAGATTTTGGGCCAGGACGCCAGCGACTACACCAAGAGCACCGACATCCTTGAGGTGTGGTTTGACTCGGGCAGTACATTCAGCCATGTGCTGCGCGGCAGTCACAAGGCAGCTTACGCCCGCCCCCCGTACCATGAGAACGGGCCCGAGGCCGATCTGTACCTCGAAGGGCATGACCAGCATCGCGGATGGTTCCACAGCTCACTGCTGCTAGGCTGTGCACTCGAAGGCCGGGCGCCCTATCGAGGCTTGCTAACGCATGGCTTTGCCACCGATGGCCAGGGACGCAAGATGAGTAAATCCCTGGGCAATGTGGTGGTCCCGCAGGAAATCAGTGGCAAGCTCGGCGCCGAGATCATTCGCCTGTGGGTGGCTTCCACTGATTACTCTGGCGACCTCAATATCGACGACAAAATCCTGGCTCGGGTGGTCGATGCCTACCGGCGCATCCGCAACACCCTTCGCTTCTTGTTGGCCAATGTCAGCGACTTCGATCCCGCCCTCCACAGCGTGCCGGACGCGCAGCTGTTGAATATCGACCGCTATGCGCTGGCGCGCATGGCTGAGCTGCAAGGCGAGATCCTCCAGCACTACCAGGTCTACGAATTTCATCCCGTGGTCTCCAAGCTGCAGGTTTACTGCTCGGAAGACCTCGGCGCCTTCTACCTCGATGTGCTCAAGGACCGGCTCTACACCACCGCCCCCAACAGCCTGGCCCGACGCAGCGCGCAGACTGCACTGCATCGCATCACCCACGCCATGCTGCGATGGATGGCGCCCTTCCTGTCGTTCACTGCGGAGGAAGCCTGGAAGAGTTTTGGCGCGTCTGAAACCATCTTTCTGGAAACCTACGCTGAGTTGGGTACGCCCGATGCAGCCCTTCTGACACGCTGGGCTCGCATCCGCGAGCTTCGCGATCTTGTCAACAAGGATATCGAAAACCTGCGCGCGGCCGGGCAGGTCGGCTCCTCGCTGCAGGCCCATGTCATCCTTCACCTGCCGCCGCAGGACTTTGCTCTGATCGACGGCCTCGGTGAGGATGCCCGCTTTGTCTTCATTACCTCACAGCTGCGCTGCCTTGCGAGCGATGTTCTGCGTATTGAAGTCGTGCCCAGCACCGCACCCAAATGCGAACGCTGCTGGCACTATCGCGACGATGTAGGCCACGACAGCGCCCACCCCACGCTGTGCGGCCGCTGCACCAGCAACCTCTACGGCGCCGGCGAGGCGCGTCAGGTGGCCTGATGGCCAAGGTCTCCAAAAGCATGCTGCCCTGGCTGGTGCTGGCGCTGCTGATTTTTATGCTCGATCAACTCACCAAGGTACTCATCCTTGGGAGCTTTGAGCACGGGCAGGCCAGAACCCTGTCTTCTTTTTTCAACTTGGTGCGGGTGCACAACAGCGGCGCCGCATTTTCATTTCTGGCTGGAGCATCGGGTTGGCAGCGCTGGTTTTTCACAGCGATTGCCGCCGCCGCCACCCTACTGATTCTCTACCTGCTGCGATCGCATCCGACGCAAAAATTGTTTTGCTTCGCCTTGAGCTGCATTCTGGGCGGGGCCGTCGGTAACGCGATTGACCGTCTGGTGCACGGTCATGTCATCGACTTTCTTGATTTTCATTGGGCGGGTTGGCACTTCCCAGCCTTCAATGTGGCTGACAGCGCCATCACCCTGGGCGCGGCTTGCCTGATCCTCGACGAGTTGCTGCGGGTCAGGCGATCGCGATAGATCGGCTCAGAGCGTCAAGATAGTGCAACCCGTGGTCTTGCGCGCTTGAAGATCACGGTGCGCATCAGCAACGCGCGCCAAGGGAAAGCTCTGATCGATCTGGATCTTCACCTTCCCGCTGGTCACCATGCCGAACAGGTCGTCGGCAATTTCCTGAGTCGCTTCTCGCGTGGCCAAGTGGGTGAACAAAGTGGGCCGGGTCGCGTAGAGCGAGCCCTTGCCCGCCAGCACATTGATATCAAAGGGCGGCACCTTGCCCGAGGCATTGCCGAAATTGGCGATCAAACCAAAAGGCCGCAGGCAGTCGAGTGACTTCATGAAGGTATCGGCTCCCACCGAGTCGTACACAACCTTGACCCCCTTGCCACCGGTGATGTCCTTCACGCGGGCCACGAAATCCTCCTTGGCGTAGTTGATCACATGGGTCGCCCCATTTGATTGGGCCAGAGCGCATTTCTCATCGGATCCGGCGGTGCCGATCAGCTCCAAACCCAGTGCGCGCGCCCATTGGCAGGCAATCAGACCCACGCCTCCCGCAGCTGCATGAAAAAGCACAAAATCACCCGCCTGCAGTCCGCCCTGCGGCAAAGTGCGGCGCAGGAGGTACTGCACGGTCATGCCCTTGAGCATCATGGCTGCGCCCGTTTCGAATGAGATAGCCTGCGGCAGCTTGCAAACGCAGCGAGCGGGCATCACCCGAACTTCGCAGTAGCTGCCCGGCGGCTGGCTGGCATAGGCTGCACGGTCGCCGACTTTCAAATGCGTCACCCCCTCGCCGACGGCCTCTACCACGCCCGAGCCCTCCATGCCCAAGTTCAGCGGCAAGGGCATGGCGTACAGACCGGTGCGCTGGTAGACATCGATGAAATTAAGGCCGACGGCCTTGTGCCGGATCCGGATTTCACCCGGCCTTGGCTCTCCCACGCTGACATCGACCAGTTGCATTTCCTCGGGACCACCGAACTTCTCAATGCGAACCGTTTCGGACAGGGTGGCGCTCATGTCGATCTCCTGGGTGCTGTTGGAAAAGGCCCTTATCTTGGCACGAATTGAGGCAAGTTGCAGTCTACGAGCCCTTATGCCCGAGTGCGCTACAGTCACTGGAGTGAATTCGAATCTGTCTCTGACCACGGCGCTGATGCTCAGCACCCCCGCGCTGCTGTGGGCGGCCAACGCACTGGTGGGTCGATGGATCCACGAACAAGTGCCGCCGCTGACACTCAATTTACTGCGCTGGGTACTCGCCTTTGTGATCCTGCTGCCCCTGGCCTGGCGCTTTCTGCGGCCCGATGGCCCCATCTGGCCGCACTGGCGACGCTTGGCCGTGCTGGGACTGCTCAGCATTGGCGCCTACAACACGCTGCAGTACATGGCCCTGCACACCTCCAATGCGGTCAATGTCACGCTGGTGGCGGGCAGCATGCCCGTCTGGACGCTGCTGTTGGGCCGGCTGCTGCACGGTCAGGCCATATCGGGCCGCCAATGGCTGGGGGCGGTTTTGTCCATAGGCGGCGTCCTGCTGGTCTTGTGCCGTGGACAGTGGTCGGTCCTGATGCAATTGCGCTTCGTTCCCGGCGATGCCTATGTGCTGCTGGCCACTCTTTGCTGGAGCCTGTACAGCTGGATGCTCGCGCGTCCGAGCGAGCCCAGCGAGCTGCGTGGCGACTGGGCTGGTTTTCTGATGGCGCAAATTCTGTTCGGACTGGTTTGGTCCGGACTGTTTGCCGGCGCCGAGTGGACCCTGGGCTCGCCGCAAATTCTTTGGAGCGGGCCCGTGGTGGCCGCGGTCGTCTTTATTGCGGTGGGGCCGGCCGTACTGGCCTACCGCTTCTGGGGCATGGGCGTGCAAAGGGCTGGCCCACAGATTGCCGCTTTCTTCAGCAACCTCTCTCCGCTTTTTGCGGCGCTGCTGTCAACTTTATTGCTCGGCGAGGCGCCGCAGATTTTTCATCTCGTGGCCTTCGTCATGATCGTCGGCGGCATTGTGGTGTCCTCGCGAAAATGAGCCTGGCATGACTCCTCTGGACAGCGAGCTCCACCCGCAAGGCTTTGATATCGTCGCCTACGGCGAGCCGATGGTCGAATTCAACCAGACTGGCGAGAACGGCGGACGCAGCTATCTCCAGGGCTTTGGCGGCGATACATCCAACTTTGCCATTGCGGCGGCACGCCAGGGCGCACGCGTAGCCTATGTCAGCGCGGTGGGCGCCGACCCTTACGGACAAATGCTGCGCCGACTATGGACCCTGGAGGGTGTCGACCATCACTGGGTGGCCACCGACGAGCAGGCCTTCACCGCGATCTACTTTGTTACCCATGACAGCGCCGGTCATCACTTCCAGTTCTTTCGAAAAGGTAGTGCGGCCAGTCGCCTGGGGCCCACCAGCGTACCGGCGGGCTCGGCACTGTTGACTCGGGTGTTTCATCTCTCGGGGATCAGCCTGGCCATTTCTGAGAGTGCCTGCGACGCCGGCCTGGCAATGGCAGAGGCCGCCAGAGCGGCCGGCCGCTGGGTTAGTTTTGACACCAACCTACGCCTCAAGCTCTGGCCGGTGGAGCGGGCGCGGGCCGTCATGGACCGAGCTTTGAGCTCCTGCGATATCTGTCTGCCCAGCTACGACGACTTGACCACTCTAACCGGTCTGCAGAGCGACGAAGCGATCGTCGATCATTGCTTGAGCCGGGGGGCCCAGACCGTAGCGCTGAAATTGGGCCACAGGGGTGCAGTGGTCGCCAATGCGAACGGTCGCCATCGCATCGCGCCGCATTCCTGCCAGGCGGTCGATGCCACCGGTGCGGGTGACGCTTTCGGGGGCGCTTTTGTCACGCGACTGATTGCTGGCGATACGATCGAGCAAGCTGGACGCTACGCCAGCGTGGCCGCCGCCTTGTCAACCGAGGGCTACGGTGCCGTCGACCCCATTCCGTATAAACACCAGGTGCTCCACGCCCTGGCTGGAGTCAAGACACGATGAAAACCAGACAACAACGCATTGTGGTGACCGGTGGCACCAGCGGCATCGGCTTGGGGATCGCCCAGGCCTTTGCCGAGCGCGGCGATGCGGTCGTTGTGACAGGTGCGACCGAGACCGAAGCCCAACACGCCCGCAACACCCGGGGCATCGAAGCCCATGCACTGGATGTGCGTGATGGCGCTGCAGTGCTGGCCTGGGTACAAGGGCTGGGCGAAATCGATGTGGTGGTCAATTGCGCTGGCGTCCTACGACGCGGCGCCGAACACGATCCAGCCGTCTTTGCCGACACCATCGATATCAACCTCAACGGCACCCAGCGGGTGTGCAGCGCCGCCCGCGCGGGTCTCAAAGCGCGCGGCGGTTGTATCGTCAACATCGCCTCCATGCTCAGTTTTTTTGGCGGCGCTCTGGTGCCCGGTTACAGCGCCAGCAAGGGCGGCGTCGCCCAGCTCACAAAGAGCCTGGCTATCGCCTATGCGCCCGATGGCATCCGCGTCAACGCCGTGGCGCCCGGTTGGATCGCCACCGCGCTCACCCAGGCCTTGCAGGATGATCCGGCTCGAAGCGCTGTCATCCTCGCGCGTACGCCCATGGCGCGCTGGGGCACGCCAGCCGATGTGGCCGGTCCAGTTCTCTTCCTGGCCAGTCCGGCCGCTGCCTTTGTGACCGGCGTGGTGTTGCCGGTTGATGGCGGCTATCATGTGGCTTGAATCTCATATTAGACCGCCAGCCCAGCATTGTGAGGACCGTATGAACTCAAGCGCCGCGCCCGACGAAAAGTGGCAAGCCTACCGCCTGCCCATGCCTAAAGAATCACCGCCCGAGCTGGTCGTACCTGAGGCCGTCCCGAAAGACGAACGCATCTGGGTGCCCGTGGACGACAATGTCTGGTTTCGGCCGCTGTGCCTTTCGGCCAGCCGCGGCTATTGGATGAATCTGCTGCGGGTACGACGCGCTGGAGTGCTCTCGCGTCACCGCCATCCTCAGCCAGTACATGGCTTCGTGCTCAAAGGCACTTGGCGTTACCTCGAACACGACTGGGTGGCGACAGAAGGCTCGTATGTCTACGAGGCCCCCGGCGAAACCCACACTCTGGTGGTTGATCCAGAGGTGGAGGAAATGATCACCCTGTTTCAGGTCAATGGAGCCATGATCTATGTCGACCCGGACGGCAGGTGTACCGGCTATGACGATGTGTTCACCCGCATCGAAAAATGCCGTCGACACTATGCGGGCAACGGCCTGGGCGAAGGCTATATTGACCAGTTCATTCGCTGAAATCGCTCAGAAGGTGCCGGGGTAGGTCCCCCCATCGAGCAGGATGTTTTGTCCGGTCAGGTAGCCGGCCTGCATACTGCACAGGAAAGCGCAGACCTGACCAAACTCATCAGCGCGACCGAAGCGCTGGGCGGGAATCGCCTGCCGGCGCGCCGCAGCCACCGCCTCCACGCTCTGACCGCTGCGTGCGGCGGCGGCAGCCTGGGTCGCGCGCAGGCGGTCAGTGTCAAAAGCGCCCGGCAGCAAATTATTGATGGTCACGCCCTTGGCCGCCAAAGAGCTGCGCGCTACACCGGCGACAAAACCGGTCAGGCCGCTGCGCGCTCCATTGGACAGGCCCAGGATATCGATGGGGGCCTTGACCGAACTGGATGTAATGTTGACGATACGGCCAAAGCCTCGCTCGGCCATGCCGTCCACGGTGGCCTTGATCAACTCGATCGGCGTCAACATGTTGGCATCGAGGGCCCGCAGCCAGGCGTCGCGGTCCCAGGAGCGGAAATCCCCGGGCGGCGGCCCACCTGCATTGGTGACCACGATGTCAAAGTCAGCGCGCTGCGCAAAGATGGCTTCACGGCCAGCCACCGTAGTGATGTCGCAAACCAGAGGCACCACTTTCGCGCCAGCAGTTGCCTGCTGGCGCAATTGAACGGCGGCATCCTCCAGTTCAGGTGCCCCTCGAGCCACGATGACCAAATGAACGCCCTCACGCACCAGCGCCTGGGCGCAGCCCCAGCCCAAACCCTTGCTCGCACCACCCACCAAAGCCCAACGACCGGCGATTCCCAGATCCATCATGATCTCCTTTAACTGTCTTGCGTGGCGACAGCCTGGCGATCGGCGGGCCGATCGCGCTGACGGGTCACCACATACACTCCTGCCAAAACCAAGACGGTACCCAGCAGGACACCGGTGGTGATGGCCTCGCCAAGGAACCAGGCCCCCAGGGCGAGAGTCACCATCGGACCGATCATGCCCACCTGGGCACTTAAAGCAGCCCCGATGCGCTCGATGGCCATCATCACCATCAGCACCGGCGCGACCGTGCAAGCCAGCGCATTGAGCACCGACAGCCACAACACTTGGGCGGGCACATCGGCGGCCGAAAGCGGGCGCAGCGCCCAGAACTGCACGATGCAGCACAGGCAGGCGACCGTCGAGGCCAGACCAACCAGTCGCAAAGAGCCCAGGCGTTTGACCACTTCACCGCTGTACACGAGGTAAAGGGCATACGACAGCGCACTGGCAAACACCAGACCGCTGCCCAAAGCCACCTCCGGCCCCTGCAAGCGCAACTCCTGCCCAAAGACCACCACGATACCGGTGTAGCTGATCAGCAGGCCAAGCAGCTGCCGGCCGGCCACCGGCTTGCGATACAGCGCCAGCGAGATCAGCAGGACGAGAGTGGGATTGAGGTAGAGGATCAGGCGCTCCAGAGATGCGCTGATGTACTGCAGGCCCAAAAAATCCAGGAAACTGGCTAAATAGTAGCCAGTCACCCCCAGGAAAACGATGCCACGCCACTGGCGAGCGTCGAGCCGCTCCTGGCCACGACCGGCCCACCAGGCCATGAGTAAAAAAAATGGCATGGCGAACAGCATGCGGTACATGATCAGCGTGACGGCATCAACGCCGTACCGATAACCGAGCTTGACGATAATGGCTTTCCCGCTAAAGGCAATCGCGCCGGCGCCTGCCAGCAATAAGCCCAGGGCCAGTTGCGAAGCAGGGCGGGCGGGGTCCATCACCCCGCAATGGCCCGGGGTTGGGCGCTGCGCCTCAGAAGCCAACGGCCTGCCCATCGCGGCGCGCGTCGCTGGCCGCCACATAGCCCTCCAGCGCCGGATCGCCCGCGCGCCAGATGAACTGTCCAGCACCGAAGTCCTGGTAGGAGTCGTCGATCACATCGAGTTCATGACCCAGGGCCTGCAAGCCGCGCACCGTCTCCGGGCGCATGCCTGCCTCGGCGTTGATATTGAGCCCCTGATTGAAACGCCAGCGGGGCGCATCGCAGGCCGCTTGCGGGTTCTGTCCGTAATCGAGCATGCGCACCAGGGTTTGCATGTGACCTTGCGGCTGCATATTGCCCCCCATCACGCCATAACTCATCACCGCCTCCCCCCCACGGGTAAGGAAGGCCGGAATGATGGTGTGGAAAGGCCGCTTGCCCGGTGCGACCAGGTTGGCCTTGTTAGGGGCGGCAGGGTCAGTGCTGAAGCCGTGGCCCCGGTTGTGCAAACTCACGCCGAAGGTCGGCTCGACCACCCCAGAACCAAAGCCCATGTAATTGCTCTGGATGAAGCTGACCATCATGCCGCGCTCATCGGCAGCGCTCAGATAGATGGTGCCCCCCTTGATCGGATTGCCGGCCTGAAAATTTTGCGCACGACGAGGATCAATCAGGCGAGCGCGCGTGGCCAAGTAGGCGTCATCGAGCATCTGTTCGGGCGAGACCTCCATGCTTCGCGGATCGGCCACATAGCGGTACACATCGGCGAAAGCCAGCTTCATGGCCTCAATCTGCAGGTGCTGCGCATCCACGCTGTCAACCGGCAGGCCAGTCAGGTCAAAGTGCGACAAGATACCCAGCGCGATCAAGGCTGCGATGCCCTGCCCATTCGGGGGAATCTCGTGCAAGGTGTAGGACCGATAGGTCTTGGCGATGGGTTCAACCCACTGCGCTTGGTAAGACGCCAAATCGGCCGCTGCAAGACTGCCGCCATTGTCTGCTGAAAACTTGACCAGCGCCTGCGCAATCTCCCCCTCGTAAAAATCCCGGCCTTTGGACCGCGCGATAGCCCTCAGGCCTCGCGCCGCTGCGGGAAACCGGAACAACTCGCCCACCTGCGGCGCACGACCCCAGGGCATGAAACTCTGGGCAAAACCCGGCAGCTGTTGCAACTCCGGGGTGGCGGCCCGCCATTTTTGCTGCACCACCACTGGAACCAGGTAGCCGCGCTCAGCCACCTCGATGGCCGGCTCAAAAAGATCGGCAAAGGGCAACTTGCCAAACCGCTCGGACAGGGCAGCCCAGGCCGCCACCGCACCGGGCACCGTCACCGAGTCCCAACCGCGCTTGGGAGGCGCCGACTGCGCCCCGTACTTGCGCTCAAAATAGGACGGGGTCCAGGTGGCAGGGGCGGGCCCCGAAGCGTTCAAACCGTGCAAGCGCCGCCCATCCCAGACCATGCAAAACGCATCTGAACCCAGGCCGTTGCTGACCGGCTCGGTGATCGCGATGGCCGCGGCAGCCGCGATAGCAGCATCAACCGCATTACCGCCTTTGAGCAACATGCGCAGCCCGGCCTGAGCCGCCAGCGGATGCGAGGTGGAGACAACATTGCGCGCAAAAAGCGGCAGGCGCGTGCTGCCATAGGGATTGTTGAAATCAAACTGCATGGGACTCACTCGAGCGTGATCTTGCGCTCGTCGATGATCTTTTTCCACTTGGCAGACTCGCCGGCCAGCATGCGCGAAAACTGGGCCGCCGAGCCGCCGGCCGGCTCGATGCCCAGCCGCGTAAGACGGTCGATCGCATCGGGATCACCCAGAACCTGGGAGGCCGCCGTATTGAGCCGCTGAACCATATCGGCCGGTAGGCCCCGGGGGCCGAAGAGGCCAAACCAGGTCACCGACTCGTAGCCAGGCAAAACATCGGAAATCGGCGGCAATTCGGGGGCCAGGGGCGTGCGCTTGGCCGAGGTCACCCCCAGGGCCCGCAGACGACCTTCCCTGACATGCGGCAGGCCCGTCGGCAGGGAGTCAAACAAGACATCGATCTTGCCGCTGACCAAGTCAGGGATGGCCAGCGCGGTGCCCCGGTAGGGAATGTGCAGCACGAACACATTAGCCTGCGACTTGAACAACTCGGCGGTCAGGTGAACGATGGTTCCGTTACCGCTCGAGGCGTAATTGAGGCGGCCTGGGTTCTTGCGGGCATGGTCGATCCACTCCTTGACCGTCTTGGCCGGCGACGCATTGGGAACCAGCATGATGCTCGGGGCGTTGCCCAGGTGCGAAATCGGGGTGAAGTCGCGCACCGCATCGTAGGGAATCTTGGGATTGAGGTTGGGCCCAATGGAATGCGTGCTGCTGGTCGAAAGCAGCAGGGTGTAGCCGTCGGCCGCAGCCTTGGCCACGATGTCCGAGCCTAAAGTACCGCCGGCGCCGGGCCGGTTCTCCACAACAACCGCTTGGCCGAGCCTTTCAGCGAGTTTTTGCGAGACCGTCCGGGCGAACAAATCAGTTGCACCGCCGGGCGGAAAAGGCACCACAAGACGGATCGGCTTGGTGGGATAGGTTTGTGCGAACGAGAGGGTGCCCGCAAAACCAGCCGTCAGAGTCGCAAGCGACCGGGAGAGAAAGCGACGCTTATTCATCCAGCCATTTTGGCAGAGCCCTTGCCCCGGCGTCAGCACGGCCAAGCATGGCCCCGAAATTGCGTCGGCAAATGAAAGCGGCCCCAGCGGGGCCGCCCAACTTGCGCAGGACCGGGTTCAGTCTTCCACAAACGCTTCCTGCCGCTTGCTCTTGACCGAAGGCAGCAACACGATGATGAGCATCAACACCGCCATGGCCAGCAAAGTAGCCGACAGCGGGCGGGTGACGAATACCGACCAGTCACCGCGCGACAATAAAAGCGCTCGCCTGAGGTTTTCCTCCATCATCGGGCCAAGAATGAAGCCCAACAACAGGGGCGCCGGCTCACAACCGAGTTTGACAAAGGCATAACCGATCACGCCAAAAATCGCCACCATCCAGACATCCCAGGTGTTGTTGTTGGTGGAATAGACACCGATGGCGCAAAACAGCACAATGGCCGGAAACAGGTAACGGTAGGGCACGGTCAGCAGCTTGATCCAGATGCCGATCAGGGGCAGGTTGAGAATCACCAGCATCGCATTGCCAATCCACATCGAGGCAATCAGGCCCCAAAACAACTGCGGATTGCTGGTCATCACCTGCGGTCCGGGCTGTATGTTGTGAATCGTCATGGCACCGACCATCAGCGCCATCACGGCGTTGGGCGGGATGCCCAGAGTGAGCAGGGGAATGAAAGAGGCTTGCGCGCCCGCATTGTTGGCCGATTCAGGCGCGGCCACACCGCGAATATTGCCCTGCCCAAAAGGTATTTCCCCGGGTTTGACGCCCATCTTCTTCTCCAGGGCATAGGCGGCAAAAGCAGCCAGCAAGGCGCCACCTCCGGGCAGGATGCCCAAGAACGAACCCAGGGTGGTGCCGCGCAAGACCGCCGGCACCATGCGCTTGAAGTCTTCCTTGGTAGGCATCAGGCCGGTCACCTTCGACGCAAAAATCTCGCGGCTGTGCTCGGGTTGAGACAAGTTGGCAATGATCTCGCCGTAACCAAAAATGCCCATGGCCAAAACCACGAAACCAATCCCGTCGGTCAGCTCAGGCACATCGAAAGAGAAGCGGGCTACGCCCGAGTTGACATCGGTCCCCACCAGGCCCAGCAGCAGGCCAAGGAAGATCATGGCGATGGCCTTGAGCAAGGAGCCCGACGCCAACACGACAGCGCCGATCAGACCGAGCACCATCAGCGCAAAGTACTCGGCGGGGCCGAACTTGAAAGCCACCTCAGTCAAGGGCGGTGCGAAGGCGGCCACGATCAAAGTGCCGACGGAGCCGGCGAAGAAGGAGCCCAGGCCGGCAGATGCCAGCGCCGGGCCAGCGCGCCCCTTGCGGGCCATCTGGTACCCATCGATACAGGTCACCACCGAAGAGGACTCCCCGGGCAGATTGACCAGCACCGCCGTGGTGGAACCGCCGTATTGGGCGCCGTAGTAAATACCGGCCAGCATGATCAGGGCAGAAACTGGCGGCAGCGCATAGGTGGCCGGCAGCAGCATCGCGATGGTCGCCACCGGGCCAATACCGGGCAGCACACCGATCAGGGTTCCAAGTACGCAGCCGATAAAGGCATAGAGCAGGTTGATGGGCGTAAACGCGACATCAAAACCCAGCGAGAGATTGGTAATGAGATCCATGGTCTTGCTTCCTTGCTAGGCCCTCAGGCGGTGAAATAAGCCGGCCAGACCGGAAACTGAAGATTGAGCAGCTTGATGAAGGCCAAGTAGCTGATCACAGCCAAGGCCGTCGACAGAATAAAAGTGTTCAAGACCTTCCAGCCGTCCTCGGCCATGCTGGCCACGAAAGTGAGGGCGTAAATGCCAACGATCAGCCCCAAAGGCTTCAGACCAATGGCGGGGACGCCCCCCAAACAGACGCCAAAAATAAGGTTGGCGCCGATGATGAATCCCAGCGGCTTCCAGGCCCACTTGCCGATGCTTTGGCTACCCACCCGCTCGAGTACCAGCGAATTGAAGGTAACGACCATGCCCAGGACCGCCAAAAGCACGCCAAGCATCAGGGGGAAATAGCCTGGCCCCATGCGGGCCGCAGTGCCGATGCTGTAAGAGGTGGCCCCCCAGGCGAAAGCCGCCCCGACCACCATGAACATCAGCCCGGAAGCGAAATCCTTGCTACTCTTGATATTCACAAAAACACTCCTTGGAAACCCGAACCGGCCGATTGTGCACGGACTGACCGCCCATCCCTATGTGGCTTTCACCTAGAAAATTACTGGGAAACCCTGGGGCGGCTCAGTCGGCCTGCGTCCAGCAAGGCCGCAAAAGTCGCAGCCATTTGCCTGCCGGCAGTCCCCAACGCGACTCAATGGCTTGCGCGCGCTCAATGAGCAGCGGCCGCGGCGGCCCTGAGGGCTCACGCTGGGCCAAAACCACGGTGTTGCCCTCCCGGGTCGGACTGAAACGCCACAGGGCCGCCTTGCCGAAGGCGTCCGCCATGCGCGCCAGGGACTGCTCAAAGCTGGCGTTACGGCCAAAGAGGTTAACCGTCATCACGCCCCCGTCGGCGAGCAAGCCCCGGCACCCGGCATAAAAATCGGCGCTGTCGAGTGCGGGGGCGGCGGCTTCATGGTCATACAGGTCCACCTGCAAAGCATCGACCGCCCCCAGATGCTCGGCCTTGGCGATCTCGCGCGAGGCATCGGCCAGGATAACCCGAAAGCGTTCGGATTCGGGTGGCAACTTGAACGCCACCCGGCAAGCCTGCAGCACCCGGGGGTTGATTTCAATGACGGTGCTACGCATACGCAGCTTCTTGAGGCAAAACTTGGTCAAGGCGCCAGCGCCCAAGCCCAGTTGCATCGCATGCAAGCCGGGCACCCCTTCAGGGCGTTGAAACAGCAGCCAGGCCATCATGCGCTGCACATAGTCAAGCTCCAGGTCGAAGGGGGCATCCAAGCGCATGGAGCCTTGAATCCAGGGCGTCCCCAGGTGCAGATGGCGCACCTGGCCGTCTTCGGAAAACGAAACCTCCGGCATCAGGGGCTTGGAGGCAGAAGATAAAGAGCGAGCGACCATGCGTCCCAAGCCGAATCAGGGGTTGAGCAGCCGTGCCAGACGCGGCAGGGCCTGCGCTGCATTGTCCCGCAGCTGCGCGCCCAGATCTTCAGGCCTCAAGCCGCGTAAATCAGCCAGAGAGGCACCGATCCGGGGCAACTGGGCGGGCTCGTTACGCGCTTGCGGCCGCCCGCGCTCACGCTCTCCGGCGGTGCGGTAGAGCCACTGAGGCGCAATGTCCGGTGCATCGGTTTCCAGCACCAGCGCCTGCAGCGGCAGGCTGCGCGCCAGGCGTTGCAGCTGCAAGGCCCGCGGGAAAGTCAGGGCCCCTCCAAAGCCCAGCTTCAGACCCAGCTCGATGAAGGCCCGGGCCTGTTGATCGCTCCCGTTGAAAGCATGAGCGATGCCCCTCCATCCTGCGGCCGGGGCAAGCTCGCGCAAATGTTTGAGCAGACGATCGGCCGAGCGACGCACATGCAAGATGACCGGCAAATCGAGCCGGCGCGCCAGCAGCAACTGAGCGCGGTAGAAGTACTCCTGCTGCTCGCGCATCTGCGGCGTGCACAAGGAAGGAACGAAAAAGTCCAGGCCGATCTCGCCCACGGCCATCAGCCTGGGGTCCTGCAGATGCCGCGTCAAGTCGCGCTCGAGCTCGGTCAGGTCCGCCTCCCTGGCCGCAGCGATGTAAAGCGGGTGCAGCCCAAGGGCATAACCATCACCAAAACGGTGCGCCAGCTCCCGCACAGCGTCAAAGCCGGCGGCGGTGACGGCTGGGATGAGACAGAGATCGACACCGGCCGCACGCGCGCGCTCGCGCACAGCCTGAACATCGGCCTGGAACTCCGCAGCGTCGAGATGGCAGTGGGTGTCGATCCAGCGCATAGGCCAATGATGCCCGAGAAGCACGGGGGTCGATACCGCTGTGGCAACGCAGGTGCGCTCAGGCCGCGAATGTGATAGCGTGGCAAACTGCACAGGGTCTTCCGCCGATGGACGGCCCGTACACAAGGTCAGCCGATGCGAAGGTCCGCCCTCTACAGCAGCTCCCGCTCACAGACAGCCCCTCCGCCGGTCTCAACAGACGATGCCCTGCCCCAAACCGGCCGGATGATCAGGCTGCGACGCTGGCTCGCCGGTCCCGCCTGGACCGACCCCCGACTGCTTTGGGGCTTTATCAGCGCCCTGGGGATCGTCACCGCCCTCAGCCTGATCCTGCTGGCCGGGCAGGTGCCGCGCGCGCTGACGCAGAAAGACATCGATGCGGCGGTGCTCAAGACCCTGGAGACCGTCCCCCTGCCCTCGAAGGCAGCCAAGGCCTTCGAGGCGATCGCGCCCTCGGTGGTTCGGGTGACCGGATTTGACACCGACAAAAAAACGGGTGAACTGGTGCAACGCAGCGTGGGCACGGGCGTCGTAATTGTCGATAAGGGCATCATCCTGACCAATCTGCATGTGGTGCAAGGCGCCAGCGTCATCCGCATCGAATTCAGAGACGGCCTGGAAACCACCGCCAGTGTCACCGGCGTGCAGCCCGAGAATGATCTGGCCGTGCTGCAAGCCCACAAGATTCCGGACGACCTGAACGCAGCGACCCTGCGCTCGACCGCCGACCTGCTGCCCGGGGACGAGGTGGTGGCGGTCGGCTTTCCTTTCGGCATCGGACCCTCGGCATCGGCCGGCGTGGTGTCCGGGCTCGGCCGATCCTTCCGATCGCCGGAGGGCCAACATGAAATGCGCAACTTGATCCAATTTGACGCGGCGGCCAATCCCGGCAACTCGGGCGGGCCGCTGGTCACCATGGACGGTCAGGTGGTGGGCATCGTCACGGCCATCTACAACCCCTCGCAGCAACGCACCTTTATCGGCATCGGTTTTGCCGTGCCCATCGAGAACGCGGCCTCGGCCGTCGGCATTCCCCCCTTCTGAAGACCGCCTCCCAAGCAGGATCCTCCAATGAGCGAAACACCCACCGTCCATCCCGAAACTGCCCAACTGATGGAACGCATCCTCTATGAAGTCAAGCGAGTCGTGGTGGGTCAGGATCGCTTTCTCGAGCGCGTCATGATCGCCACCTTGGCCCAGGGACACCTGCTGGTCGAGGGCGTGCCGGGTCTGGCCAAGACCCTGACCGTCAAAACCCTGGCTGAGGCCCTGCGCGGACAGTTCAAGCGCATCCAGTTCACCCCCGATCTCGTACCAGCTGACCTGATAGGGACGCGCATCTACAACCAGAAAAGCGGCGACTTCAGCACTTCGCTGGGGCCCGTGTTTACCAACCTGCTGCTTGCTGATGAAATCAACCGCGCGCCGGCCAAGGTGCAAAGCGCCCTCCTTGAAGTGATGCAAGAGCGCCAGGTGACGATTGCCGGCCAGAGTCATCCCGTGCCACGGCCCTTTTTGGTCATGGCCACACAAAACCCCATCGAGACCGAGGGCACCTACCCTCTGCCCGAAGCCCAAGTGGACCGCTTCATGATGAAGGTGGTGGTCGACTACCCGAGTGATGAAGAAGAATATGTGATTGTCGAGCGCATGATCGGGCCCAAGGTCCAAGCCCATGCAGTGGCCACCATGGAGCAAATTGCCGACTTGCAGCAGCAGTGCCGGCAGGTCTATGTTGACCCCTCACTCCTGCACTATGCCGTGCGACTGGTCTCCGCCACCCGCTACCCGGAGCGCCATGATCTTGCCGATCTCAAGCCCATGATCACCTTCGGTGCGAGCCCGCGCGCCACCATCGCCCTGACCGAGGGAGCGCGTGCCCTGGCCCTACTCAGAGGCCGGGGCTATGTGCTGCCCGAGGACATGAGCGATCTGGTGCCCGATGTGCTTCGCCACCGATTGGTCCTGTCCTATGAGGCGCTCTCCCAAGGACTGAGCAGCGATGCAGTGATCGGACGCATCATGGCCCGGGTGCCCGCCCCTTCCAAGCCGCTGGAACATGAGAAGCTGGCTGCGTAAACTATTCGAGGGTTCCCCCGCAGCGCAGGCTGTACCCGCGCCGGCGGTCGCGGGACAGGCCGAAGAGGTGCTCAAGCGCCTGGAGTGGACCGTGCTGCGCCGGCTCGACGGACTGCTGCAAGGCCACCACCGCACGCTGATGCGGGGCAATGGCCTGGACCTGGCCGATCTGCGCGAGTACCAGCACCACGACGATGTGCGCCATATCGACTGGAACCTGACGGCGCGGATGGACGCGCCCCATGTGCGGGTCTATACCGAAGACCGCGAAATGACCGCCTGGTTTTTACTCGACCTCAGCGCCTCGGTCGATTTCGGATCGGGGGGGCTGCGCAAAAATGAAGTGGCTCGCGATTTCGTGGCCGCCCTGGGGCGCATGCTCACCCGCGAGGGCAACCGCATCGGCGCCATCCTCTATGGAAGCCAGGTCGATGCCGTTTTACCGGCCCGCGGTGGTCGCCTTCAAGTGCTGCACTTGTTGCAACACCTGCTCAATCGCAAGCCGCAGCAACAGCCCTACGCGACGCAACTCGACAAACTGCTGCAGGCGGCGGCGCAAAGCATACGCCGGCGCTCCACTGTTTTTGTGGTGTCGGACTTCATTAGCGAGCCGGGCTGGGAGCGCACGCTCGGTCAACTGGCTCAACGCCACGATGTGGTGGCAGTGCGCCTCTTCGACCCGCTGGAGTTGCAATTGCCAGATCTCGGGCTTGTGCCCATGCGCGATGCCGAAACCGGCGACTACTTGATGGTCGATACCCACGACCGTCGGTTCCGCCAGCGCTTTTCGGAACTGGCAGCGCAACGAGAACTGTCTCTGCGTCAAAGCCTGGCCCGCAGTGGGGTTGACGCGCTGGAGTTGCGTACCGACGACGAACTGATTGAAGCCCTGATGCGATTTTGCCGCCTGCGCCTTCAGCGGCTGCGCGGTCGCGCGACACTTGCAGCAGCGACCTAAGCCCCAAATCCCCCATACAGACCATGACCTTCTTTTGGCCCGAACTTCTGTGGTCGATGCTGATGCTGCCAGCCATGGCTCTGCTCTACCTCTGGTTGATGCGACGCCGCAAGAAAATGGCCGTCCGCTACGCCAGCTTGGCCCTGGTGCGCGAGGCCGCAGGCAGCTCCTGGCGCAGACACATCCCGGCGCTTCTTTTCCTGTTTTCAATCGCAGCCCTGCTGCTCGCCTCGGCCCGACCCTTTGCCACCATCCGGCTGCCATCACAGCAAGAAACCATCATGCTGGCCATGGATGTCTCGGGCAGCATGCGCGCCACCGATGTCGAGCCCAACCGGCTGGTGGCGGCACAAAACGCCGCCAAGGCTTTTCTCAATGAACTGCCGCGTCATGTGAAGGTGGGCATTGTCGCTTTCGCCGGCACGGCCTCGGTGGTGCAACCGGCCACGCTCAATCGCGAGGATTTGGTGGCCGCCATCGACAAGTTCCAGATGCAGCGCGGCACGGCAATTGGAAACGGCATCGTCATGTCGCTGGCTGAACTCTTCCCCGATGCCTATATCGATCTGGCCAAAATGCAATATGGCAACCGGCCTGCAGGCAGCAGTCTGGACGAAAAAGCCAAGGCCGGCAAAAAAACCTACGAGCCGGTAGCCCCCGGATCCAATGGATCGGCGGCTATCATCTTGCTGACCGACGGGCAACGCACCACTGGCGTGGATCCAATGGAGGCGGCCAAGCTGGCGGGCGACTACGGGGTCCGGGTCTATACGGTCGGTATCGGTACGGTAACCGGAGAGACGATCGGCTTCGAGGGTTGGTCGATGCGGGTGCGGCTGGATGAGGAAACACTCAAAGCCATTTCCGCCCGGACGCAGGCGGAGTATTTCTATGCCGGCACCGCACAGGACCTCAAAAAGGTCTACACTGCGCTCAGCTCTAAGCTGACCCTGCAGAAGAAGGAAACCGAAATCTCGGGCCTGCTGGCCCTGCTTGGCGCAACTCTGGCGCTGCTGGCGGCCAGTCTATCGATGCTCTGGTTCAACCGCATCCTCTGAAGACCATCCGCGTCTGTTTTTCAAATGCAGCTGCGCCGGCTGCAAGCGGCCTTGATCCAGACGCAGGCAGCGATCACAACGGCGGGCCAGCGATTCATCATGGGTCACCAAAACGAAGGCCATGCCCAGGTCGCGCGCCCGCTCGAGCATCAGATTGAACACGCTGGACGCCGAGTCACGGTCGAGGTTGCCCGTCGGCTCGTCGGCCAAAACGCAGGCCGGTCGGGTCACCAACGCGCGAGCCATCGCCACCCGCTGACGCTCGCCGCCCGACAACTCGGCCGGACGGTGTTGCAAGCGCCCAGCCAGGCCAACATCGCCCAACGCGGCGGCGGCAGCCTGCAAGGCCAGCTGACGAGCTTGTCTGCGGATCAGCAAGGGCATGGCCACATTCTCGAGCGCGCTGAGCTCAGGCAGCAAGTGATGAAACTGATAGACAAACCCTTGGTGCAAATTGCGCAAGCGTCCCTGCTCGGCGCTGGTCAAGCCCGAGAAGTCCTGCCCCATCAAGAGCACCTGACCACGCGTGGGTACATCAAGCCCGCCCAGCAGGTGGAGCAAGGTGCTCTTGCCCGATCCCGAAGCGCCAACAATGGCCAAAGTCTCGCCCGCCAAAACCTCGAGGTCGACGCCACTGAGCACTTGTACATCCAGGGCGTCTTCCACGAAACGGCGGGAGAGTCCGCGAGCCTGCAGCACCGGCGTGCCGGTCACCCAAGGCGAGGCAGCCGGGCTACTCATAGCGCAAAGCCTGCGCCGGCTTAACCCGGCTGGCCCTCCAGCTCGGGTAAAGCGTGGCGATAAAAGCCAGCACCAGCGCGATCAAAGCCACCGGCAAAATATCGGCGGCCTGCGGGTCACTGGGCATGCGGCTGATCAGGTATATGTCGCGCGGCAAAAAGCTGGCTCCCAGCAGCGCCTCCAGCATGGGGACGAGGGTGTCGATATTCAAAGCCACGAGCAGACCCAGCAAAAGACCTCCCCCCGTTCCCACCAGACCGACCAGGGCGCCTTGCACCATAAAGATCAGCATGATGCTGGCAGGACTGGCTCCCAGGGTACGCAGAATCGCAATGTCGGCCCGCTTGTCGGTGACCGTCATCACCAGCGTGCTGACCAGATTAAATGCCGCCACTGCCACGATCAGCGTCAGGATGATGAACATCATTCGCTTTTCCAGCTGGACTGCGGCAAACCAGGTCCGGTTTTGCCGCGTCCAATCGCGCACCAGCAGATCGGGTGGCAGTTTCCCCATCAACTGCGCTGCCACCTCGCGCGCCTGATGCAAATCGCGCAGCTTGACACGGATACCACTGGGTCCGTCCAATCGGAACAGGCGCTGGGCATCTTCGCGATGCATCAGGGCCATGCCAGCGTCGTACTCAAAATGACCCGAATCGAAATAGCCCACCACCGTCGTCTGCTTGAGCCGCGGCACGACGCCGGCAGGCGTCACCTGCCCGCCGGGCACGATCAGAGTAAGCGCATCGCCCGCGCGTACCCCGAGAGCACGGGCCAACTCCGCACCGAGTACAACACCAAATTGCCCGGGCTCCAGCCGGGCGATCGCCTGACGCTGCTGGGCGGCCAGCTCACTGACCTGTCCCTCCAGCGAAGGATCAATGCCGCGCACAATGGCACCCTTCATGTCCTCACCGCGGGCCAGCAAGCCCTGGGAGGCCACAAAGGGCGCAGCGCCCATCACCTGCGGATGGGCGCGCAACTGCTGGAGCGTACCTTCAAGGTCCACGATAGCACCGCCATCGGCAGCGAGCACCTCGATGTGCGAAATCACGCCCAGCATGCGATCGCGAACCTCTTTTTGAAACCCGTTCATAACGCTCAGCACGATGATCAAGGCAGCCACGCCCAGGGCGATGCCCAACATGGACACGCCTGATATGAAAGAAATAAAGCCGTTGCGGCGAGAGGCGCGACCGGCTCGTGTGTAACGCCATCCCAGGGACAACTCATAAGGCACTGACATAGAGGCGATTGTGGCACCGCCTCGCCCAAGGATCGGCAAGGCCGGCGCCGATTCGGGACAATGGCGCCATGTCAGTCAATCTGTCGGAACTTCTGGGGCCCAATCTGGCGCAGACTGGGCCGGTTCGCCACCTGATCGTGCCCTGGGCACTCAGCGCAAACCGCTCGCTAAGGCAAGCGCTGCTCGAACTGCCTGCCCACGCCACGGTGCACCTGCGCCAACTGCTGCGCCAGATGCGCATCGGTCAGCGTGAAGTCGGCAGCGCCGAGAGTCTGAGCCCCCCGCACGAGAAAGCTGTGGCTGCGCTTCTGGGATGGGGGCAGGTGCCCGATGGTCTGCTGCCCTGGGCCGCGCGCCATGCCCCCGCCGCTGGCACTCAGGCTTGGGCATGGGTGAGCCTGTGTCACTGGTCGGTGGGGCGCGAACATGCCAGCCTCAGCGATCCGCAGTCACTGGGCATCAAGGAAGAGGAATCCGACGAATTGCTGCACAGCATGCAACCGTACTTCGATTCCGAAGGGATCACGCTGCAGGCGGCTCGGCCCGGCCACTGGCTGGGGCGGGGAGAGGTCTTCGACCAGGCGACCGCTTCCCTCGACCGTGTGATCGCGCGCAATGTTGATCCCTGGCTGCCCTGTGGTCCCTCGGCCCGCCTGCTGCGCCGTCTGCAAAACGAGATGCAGATGTTGCTCTACACCCACCGCGTCAACCAGGCGCGGGCGGAGCAGGGTCAACCCGACATCAACTCGCTGTGGTTCAGTGGCAGCGGCCGACTGCCGGCGCAGAGCAAGGTGCCACCGGGCTTGCACCTGACCCGCACAATGGCTGCCCCGGCCCTGAGCGAAGATGCACCGGCCTATGCCCGAGCCTGGGCACAACTCGATAGCCAACTGATCGCTGCGCTGCTCGAGCAGCAGCGGCTGGGGGTGGCGGTCGGGCTCACCCTGTGCGGCGAGCGTGGCTGGCTGCGCCTGGAGAGCCTCAAAACGGACGGGCTAGGCCGGTTTTTCAGGCGCATGACCGCGCCGACCTGGCCCGATTTGCTTCAGGAGAATTTGTGAAGATCAGCGTTCGTGAAGTACCACCACGCAGTGTCTGGGCGCTGGAACAAGCCGGTGTTCACCCGCTCCTGGCGCAGCTCTTTGCCGCGCGCGGCATACGCGATGCCAGCGACCTGGATGAAAACCTCCAGCGCCTTATCGAGCCCACGCAGCTGCTCAAGGCCGACGAGGCGGCGCATCTGCTGGCCGATGCCATGCAGGCGAGCCGTCGCATTTGCATCGTGGCCGACTATGACTGCGATGGCGCCACGGCTTGCGCTGTGGGTATCCGGGGGCTGGGTTTGCTCGGTCAAGTGCTTGACTACACCGATTTGACCTATCTCGTACCCGATCGGGTGGTGGACGGCTACGGCCTGACGCCGGTCATCGCAGAGCGCGTTCGAGATCGCGGGGCCGATGTGCTGGTCACGGTGGACAACGGCATCGCCAGCCTGGAGGGCGTAGCGCGAGCGCGCGAGCTGGGATTGCAGGTTCTCATCACCGACCACCACTTGCCGGCGCTACAAGGCGCCGAAATCGTGTTGCCCGAAGCCGATGTGATCGTCAATCCCAACCAGCCGGGCTGCCCGTTCCCGAGCAAGTCGATTGCCGGGGTCGGCGTCATATTCTATGTCCTGCTGGCGCTGCGCGCAGAGTTGCGCAAACGCGGTCTCTATCAAGGCAAGGATCAGCCCCGGCTCGACAGCTTGCTGCCCCTGGTGGCACTCGGGACGGTGGCTGATGTGGTGCGCCTGGATACCAATAACCGCCGGCTGGTGGCCCAGGGCTTGCGCCGCATACGCGCAGGGCAGATGCCCGCCGGACTGGCCGCGCTGATGCAGGTAGCCGGTCGCAAGACACTGACGGCCAGCAGCATGGATTTCGGCTTTGCACTGGGGCCACGCATCAATGCGGCCGGCCGCTTGTCGGACATGACTCTGGGTATCGAGTGTCTGCTCACGGACGACATGGGCCGGGCGCAAATGCTGGCGGCCGAGCTCGACCGTATCAACCGGCAGCGGCGTGACCTCGAAGGCCATATGCGCGAGCAGGCCATACGGGCAGCCGACGCAATGATCGCTCACGCTGAGGAGAGTCCACCGGCCATCGTGCTCTACGAGGCTCAATTCCATGAGGGCGTGGTCGGCATCGTGGCATCGCGCATCAAAGACCGCCTGCACCGGCCCTGCTTTGTGTTCGCCGCAAGCAGTGCCGAGGGCAAAGCCCATGAGCTCAAAGGTTCGGGCCGATCGATTGCCGGCTTCCATTTGCGCGATGCACTTGATCTGGTGGCTAAACGACATCCGGGGGTACTGCTGCGCTTCGGGGGCCATGCGATGGCCGCTGGTTGCACTGTGCCTCTTGATCAGATCGATGTCTTTCGGCAAGCCCTTGAGCAGGTGGCCCGAGAGTGGCTTGATGAGGCCACCTTGACGCGACATGTGCAGACCGATGGCCCGCTGCCGGCTCAGTACCGCCGGGCCGATGTGGTCGAGACGCTGCAGCAGCAGGTGTGGGGGCAAGGCTTCGCAGCGCCGACCTTCAGCGAAGCCCTGCAAGTGGTCTCGCAACGCCTTGTCGGGCAGGGCCATCTATCGCTCAGACTCAAACATCAGGGACAGGATGTCGACGGCATCTGGTTTGGCCGCACCGAGCCATTGCCCCCAATAGCGCGCCTTGTTTACCGACTGGATGTCGACGAGTGGCAGGGCCAGCGTCGGGTACGCTTTGTCATTGAAGCGGCCGAGCCTTGAGACGGTGTGCCTGGGGGCTACCGGCGCGGCCCTCTGCGTTGGCGTGTCCGGCCCCTTAAAATCACGCTGTGAACGCCCGCAATATTCTCAACGCTGACCTGCATTGCCACTCGGTCGTCTCCGATGGCACCCTGACGCCGGAGGAACTGGCCGAGCGGGCGCGCCGGGGCGGGGTTGAGCTCTGGGCTCTGACCGATCACGATGAAATCGGCGGTCAGCAACGCGCGGCGGCGGCCGCTCGAGCTCATGGCATGGGCTATCTCACGGGCACCGAGATTTCCGTGACCTTC
>Ga0194116_10001226_pt1 | contig 37866 bp, 37 predicted proteins | sample TA2MahsurfametaG_4_FD_148617 | JGI IMG/M metagenome (GOLD analysis project Ga0194116, IMG submission 148617) | Freshwater microbial communities from Lake Tanganyika, Tanzania - TA2015008 Mahale S9 surface | ecosystem: Environmental > Aquatic > Freshwater > Lake | place: Tanzania: Lake... | reverse complement strand
TGATCCTGGGCACGGTGACCGCCAACTCCAAGGAACTGGGCGGCAAGATCCCCATTCCTGCGCCAGCTGATCTGGGCGATCTGGCTGGCTTCAAGGCCGGCTTCAAGGCACCGATCGCCATGGCCAACGGCAAGCCCTTTAAGCCCGGTAAGGCTTACAAGGACAGCAAGCTCTGCAACATGATCACCACCCAGGAGCTGCACCGCCGCCTGCACAGCCAAACGGGCATTGTGTTCAGCTCGCTGTACCCGGGCTGCGTGGCCGACACACCCTTGTTCCGCAACGCCCCGCGCGCGTTTCAGAAGATCTTCCCCTGGTTCCAGAAGAACATCACCGGCGGCTACGTCAGCCAGCCCCTGGCCGGTGAGCGGGTGGCCCAGGTGGTGGCCGATCCCGACTTTGCGGTCTCGGGGGTCCATTGGAGTTGGGGCAACCGCCAGAAGCAGGGCGGCAAGCAGTTCGGCCAGGAGCTCTCCGACAAGGCCAGCAACCCCGAAGTTGCCGCAGGGGTCTGGGATCTGTCGCTGAAGCTGGTAGGACTGGCCTGAGCCGATGCTGCGGCCGCCGGCAATCTTTGGCATCGGCAAGAACTACGCCGACCATGCGGCTGAACTCGGCGCCGATCTGGGCGCCGAGCTGCCCCAACATCCGGTGGTGTTCTTCAAGAACCCCGCCAGCGTGATCGCCAATGGCGCGCCCATCGAACTGCCGCCTGTGGTGCGCACCGACGCCTTGGGCGTCGACTACGAAGGTGAACTCGCCGTGATCCTGGGAACCGATGCCCGCGATGTGCCTGAAGCCCAGGCCCGCTCGGTGATCGCGGCGGTGGCGCCCGCCAACGACGTCAGCCAGCGCTGGTGGCAGTGGCAGGCCGGCGGCAGCCAGTGGAACCGGGGCAAGAGCTTTGACACCTTCTGCCCTTTGGGCGAGCCGGTGCCGATCGCGGCGATTGCCGATCTGCAAAACCTGACGCTGACCACCCGCCTCAATGGCGCGGTGGTGCAGCAGGCCAACACGGGATCGATGATCTTTTCGGTGGCGCGCCTGATCGCCGAGCTCAGCCGCGGCACCACCCTGCTGGCCGGCACGGTGATTCTCACGGGCACGCCGGCGGGGGTGGGTGCGGGCCGCACGCCACCGCGGTTTCTGCGCGATGGCGATGTGGTCGAGGTCGAACTCGGCGGCGTGGGGCTGTTGCGCAACCCGGTGATGCAGGTGGGCTGAGCGCGTCAGACGCCTCAGTCAAACCCCAGCAGATCAAAAATCTCCCGGTCCTTGAGAGACTCGGCCTCGAGCGGCTCGACGCTCTCGAGCATGCGGCGGGCCAGGTTCAGGTATTCGTTCTGGACCGCTTCGACCTCGGGGGTGGCTTCCATCTCAAAGATGGTGCACTTCTTGAGCCGGGAGCGCCGGATCGCATCGAGGTCGGGGAAGTGGGCCATGGTCTTCATGCCGACGCGGTCGTTGAAGCGATCGATCTGGTCGGTGTCCTTGGAGCGGTTGGCCACCACACCGCCCAGGCGCACCTTGTAGTTCTTGGCCTTGGCCTGGATCGCGGCGATGATCCGGTTCATCGCAAAGATCGAGTCAAAGTCGTTGGCTGTGACGATCAGGCAGTAGTGGGCGTGCTGCAAGGGCGCGGCAAACCCGCCGCAGACCACATCGCCCAGCACGTCGAAGATGACCACATCGGTGTCTTCGAGCAGGTGGTGCTCCTTGAGCAGCTTGACGGTCTGGCCGGTCACATAGCCGCCGCAACCCGTGCCCGCCGGCGGGCCGCCCGATTCGACGCACTGCACGCCATTGAAGCCCTCAAAGACGAAGTCTTCGGGGCGCAGCTCTTCGGTGTGAAAGTCGACGGTTTCGAGGATGTCGATCACCGTCGGCACCATCTGCTTGGTGAGCGTGAAGGTGGAATCGTGCTTGGGATCGCAGCCGATCTGCAGCACCCGCTTGCCGAGTTTGGAGAAGGCGGCCGAGAGGTTCGAGCTGGTGGTGCTCTTGCCGATGCCCCCCTTGCCGTAGACGGCGATCACCAGGGCCCCGGTTTCGATGTTCATCGAGGGGTCCTGGTGCACCTGAACGCTGCCCTCACCATCGGGGCGGCTGAGCGTGGTGGTCATGGGGGTGGACGTGCGGCAGAGCCGACGACGGTTGGGTGAAGTCCAATCTCATCCAACTGCTGCCAGACAATCTTCACCACCAATGCGTGCAAAGCGACACAGTTAGAGCGCAAGCTTCGGCTCGAGCCGCACAGCCAGGTCTGGCTTCAAGTAAGCATTTCTACTTATCTATAGAGATGGCGTTGATCCTGCTGCTGGAGAGATGATTCCAGCAGGTAGGCCGATAAATTGCTGACTGAGCGCCCCTCTTGCTGGCTGCGAATCACCAGTGCATCGACAACATGTTGAGCCAAGGTGATCGAAATGCGCTGCGGCGTGCGAAAGCATGTTTGTTGGCCTGTAGTCGGGTTCATGGCTGACAAGAAAGCAACCTGAACAACGTTTAAGCCAATGCGCCTGGCTCGACGACCCCAGAACTGGGGCCCAGTTGAGATACCCCAGAACTGGGATTGGCATCGCTTGCACCTTAAGAAGGTGAAGCCAGCATTGATGCGCTTTCTGGTTGTTGACGATCACCGTTTGGTGGCCCAGGTGCTGGCTTCGCTGCTGTCTGAATTCTGTGCGCTCGAGCTGATTGGCATCTGCCCATCGGTCCAGCAGGCCAAGACGCTGTTGAGCATGCAGCGGGCCGATCTGCTGATACTCGATCTGCAGCTTCCAGGTGAATCGTGGGAAGACGCGGCTGATCTCTTTCTTGGTGCCAATCCAGACGGGGCGATTGTGGTGTTGTCGGCCCTGACCTCTGGCTTTGTCCTGCCCCAGCGCTTTAGGGGTTCTGTTCTGGCGGTGATCGACAAGTCTGACGCCTGGCATGCACTCGTTGATTGCGTCGTGGCCTGGAGAATCAAGCAAGGACCGCGGCTGCATGCAACGTCTCTACCGGCTGCCCAATTAGCCGCTTTGAATGCGCGTGAAAAAACGTTGTTGGCAGCGCTGGGGCGCGGCTGCCTCAACCGCGAAATTGCTGCTGAGCTGGGACTCAGCCTGGCAACGGTTGAGACCTATCGCAAAGGCATTGCCAGCAAGCTTGGCGTCAGTGGCAAACAGCTGGTGCGCCTGGCTGTGCTGTTGCGGTTGCAGCCCTGAATGGAGCTGCTATCGCGGCTTGTGGCAAGGTCAACTGGACTGAGGCTCCACCCAGCTCGCTGTCGCGGCCCATCACCAGAGAGCCGCTGTGGACCATGGCGATCTGCTCGGCGATGTAGAGGCCAAGGCCGAGGCCCGTGGCTTTGCTGCTGTTCAGGCGCAAGTCCTCAAGGTCACAGCTCGCCAGGCCAGGGCCACTGTCAGAAACGCTCAGTCGAATCAGCCCCTTGCAGGCCTGTTGGCTCAACACCACCGCGAGTCTCCGCTGCGTTGCAGGTGTGCTGCAGAGTGCTTCGCGGGCATTGTTGATGAGCAGCTTGATCAACACACGCAGTTGGGCGGCATTGCCCTCGAGCCAGTAGCTCTGATCAAGGCCCCGGCAGTACAGCCGCACAGCTTCAGTCTGGAGGGCAACGCGCTGTTGTTCAAGCTGGGCACAGACCAGCGCACTTAAATCCACCGCCTCTGTGGCCGGGGGTGTGTTGCAGCGCAGCAGCGCGTCCATCGTCTGTGTGATCGAGACGAGGTTTTCTGCCGTCTTGTGCAGCTCCACCAGCGCGTGATAGTCATCTGCTCGGCTGCTGGGCTGATCTGGCTTTTGTTCGTGCTGCTGAAGCAAGACTCGGCTCTGCTGCAGCAACAGTGCGATCGGCTGGCGCACCTCATGGATCAAGGCCGAAGCCCTAAGGCTGTTGTTGAGGGTTTTGCGCAGTTTGTTGCGCGTCTGCTGCAGGGTCCAGCGCTGTTGGCAGAACCAGACGCACAGTGCGACAGCGACGGCTTCAACGGCAAAGTCAAGCGTCCAGCTGGCTGCCTTGAACGCCATTGCCGCTGGGGCGAGCGCCAGGCTCAGCGGTTTGATGCCGAGCGCCCAGAGCCCAAGCGGTACCACCGCCTTGGGTGGTAACCAGGCGACCGCCACCAGAAAGGGCAGAAATCGAGTGCCGGCTAGTGGAGCTCCTGATGCACGGGCATGGCTCAGATCAGCCGCAAAAAACAGCCAGATCAGCAGCGCAATCAGAGCCGTGAGTGACCATTCCCTGCCGCTGAGTTGCATGCTGCGGCTGTTGCGCATGGTCAGGCTCCTGCCGACTCGGCCGTGAAGCCAGCAGACTGCTGTACTGCTGTACTGCTGTACTGCTGTACTGCTGTACCAAATCTTAGGTGTTGTTGTTGTCGTCCCAGGGTCGCGACGACCAGGCCTTTTGGTGCGTCACCACAACGGGCATCTCCAGCCGCCCATGGCCCCGGCGCCGTCGTGATGCCAACCCGGCATGCCAATGGGGTAGCCGCGCTCGCAGCGCTCAAGCTCTGACAGCGTTTTGGCCTGGCTGATGCAACGGGTGCGCTGCTCGAGAACCGCCTGCTGCTGCAGGGTGATCTGACGCATCAGTGCCGCTCGTTCATGCAACGTGGTGGGGAGGCGTCTGCCCTGAGGCTGGGCCAGGGCCTCAGGCGCTGTCAGCTCGAGCAGCGCAGCACTTGTGAACAGCAGGGCTCGCAGCAACTGTTGGCCAGTGCTCATGGTGAACGCACAACTCGCGGGCTATCCACCACCTAGGCCGCTCTGGCTGTGGGCATGGGTGTGCGGGGTGCGAATGCAGCTGGGCTGCAGCAACCTGCTCGTCACCTGCTCCAGCTGCCAGGGTCCAATCAGCCTGAAGGGGTTCGTTCACCCATTGGATCGGCTCATGATGCTCCCCTCAGCCGAGCGTCTGGCCCTGGCGGCTGCCCTGGCGATCGGCATGACCGTGATCGCGGCGATGCTCGTCGCTGAGGTCGCCGAGCGCTATCGGCGCCGCCAGCGCCGTTTTTAGTGGCTGAAATGCGCTTTGGCTTCGTAGAGCACCTCATCGGTGATGGCGCCGATGCCGCGCTCCTGGGCAAAGCTTTCGGTGTTACGTCGGACTTTTGGCCTTACAAAAAAGGGAATCTTGGCCAGTTCAGCTTCGCCTTCCCTGGTCCACACAGGGCTGCCTGCCGTCGCTGCGATGGCTGCATCGCTACCTGCAGGGGCGCTCTCGCCCAGGTGGCTGCGGTGGCCGTCGATAAACTCGAAGTCATGGCGAAACATCCCGATCAGGTGTTCCTCCAGGCCCATCATCAAGGGGTGCACCCAGCTGTCAAAGATGACATTGGCCCCTTCAAACCCCATCACCGGGCTGTAGCGAGCCGGCACATCCTGCACATGCAGTGGGGCGCTGATCACCGCACAGGGGATGCCCAGGCGCTTGGCACTGTGGCGTTCCATCTGGGTGCCCAGAACCAGTTCGGGTGCAGCCTCAGCCATGGCGGTCTCGACCGCCAGGTAGTCGTCTGAAATCAACGCCTCCAGCCCCAGTTCGCTGGCAGCGGCGCGCACCTCACGGGCCAGCTCGCGGCTGTAGCTGCCCAGACCGACCACCTTGAAACCCAACTCCTTGCTGGCGATGCGGGCGGCGGCGATGGCGTGGGTGCCATCGCCAAAGATGAACACGCGCTTGCCGCTCAGGTACGTCGAGTCCACCGATCGTGCATACCAGGGCATGCGCGAGCGCGATTCGGCGCCGCACAGCCCATCGTCGTCAGGCACCAGGTCGGCGGGCAGCTCGAGACCCACAGCGCTGTGAAGCTCACGCAGGAAAGCCACGGTGGCGCCGATCCCGATCGGTACGGTCTTCACCGTTGGCATGCCGAAACTACGCTCAAGCCAGCTGCAGGCCGAGGCCGCCACTTCTGGATAGAGGCAGACATTGGCATCGGCGTCCGGAAGGCGCAGCAGGTCGGCCGGCCGGGCCCCAAGCGGTGCGGCTACCGCCACATCGATGCCATACCTGCCCAGCAGCTGTGTGATCTCGCGCACATCGTCACGGCAGCGAAAGCCCAGGCGGCTGGGCCCCAGCAGGTTGACCTGCGGCCGGCGGCCCTCGGAGCGCCAGCGGCCGGGGCCTGGTTTGGGCGTGCCAGGCGGCGGCAACTGGGCCTTGAGCAGGCTGCGCACCAGCTGGTAGAAGGTTTCACCCGCGCCCCAGTTTTCTTTTTTGGAGTAGGCGGGCAGTTCCAGGTTGACCATCGGGATACCGCCCAGGTCCATGCCGGCCGCGAGGGCGCCGGGCTGGTCCTGGATCAGTTCGGCGGTGCAGCTCTCACCCACCAGCAGCGCTTCGGGCTTGAAGCGCTCGACGGCATCGGCGATCGAGCGCTTGACCAGCTCGGCGGTGTCACCGCCCAGATCGCGCGCCTGAAAGGTGGTGTAGGTGACCGGCGGCCTGCGCTGCTGACGCTCGATCATGGTGAACAGCAGATCGGCGTAGGTGTCGCCCTGGGGTGCGTGCAGCACGTAGTGCACGCCCTCCATCGAATCGGCGATGCGCATGGCCCCCACATGGGGCGGGCCTTCATAGGTCCAGAGGGTCAGTTCCATGGGGGCTCAGGTAAAGCTCAGGGAAGAGCGGCGGCGCAGGGGACGGGCAAACAGTTCAGCCAGATCGCCGGCCTGGTCGATGCCGTGGATGGGGCTGAACACCAGCTCGATCGACCATTTGGTGGCGATCCCCTGGGCCTCAAGCGGGTTGGCCAGGCCCAGACCGCAGACCACCAGATCGGGGCGCTGGACCTCGAGTCGCTTGAGCTGGTTTTCGACATGTTGACCTTCGCTGAGCTGGGTGCCCTCGGGCAGCAGCGTCAGCTCGGGGGCCATCAGCGTGCGATCGAGGTAGGGCGTGCCCACCTCCACCAGTTCCATGCCGCATTCGCGGCTCAAAAAGCGCGCCAGGGGGATCTCCAGCTGCGAATCGGGCAACAGGAAGAGCCGTTTGCCGGCCAATGTCTCCCGGTGCGGAGCGATCGCCCGCTGGCCGCGCTCCACCAGTGGATCGAGCACAGCGGCCACCTGGGCCGGGGCGATGCCGAAGGCATCGGCCGCTGCTGCCATCCAGGCGCGGCTGCCCTCCACCCCCAAGGGGTAGGGAGCCTTGATCAGCTGGGCGCCGCGATCGATCAAGGCGCGGGCCGTGCCACTCAAAAACGGTTGGGCCACAAGCAGCTTGGTGCCGGGCCCAACGCCGGGGAGCTCCGTGGAGCGCCGCGGCGGCAGCGTTGCCACGTTGGTGATGCCGAGCTTGCCAAACAGGCTGATCAGCCGGTCCTCGACGCCGTCGGCCAGGGTGCCGGCGATCAGCAGCTGCTGGGCGGCCTGCGCGGCCGGGGCCATCGGCATCAACGGGATCAACGCCTGCAGGGCGCCGTCTTCTCCCTGGGTGAAGGTGGTTTCGATGCCGCTGCCGCTGTAGTTCAGCACCGTGACGCGGCCGCGGTGCTGCGCGCCCAGTCGCTCGGCGGCCCTGGCCAGATCCAGCTTGATCACCTCGCTGGGGCAGCTGCCTACCAGAAACAGGGTGCGGATCTCGGGGCGGCGCGCCAGCAGCTGGGCCACAAGCCGGTCGAGCTCCTCGTTGGCATCGGCCAGGCCGGCCAGGTCGCGCTCCCCCAGGATCGCGGTGCCGAAGCGCGGTTCGGCAAAGATCATCACGCCGGCGGCGCTTTGAATCAAATGGGCGCAGGTGCGTGAGCCCACCACCAGAAAGAACGCATCCGGCATGCGCCGGTGCAGCCACACGATCGAGGTGAGCCCGCAGAACACCTCCCGCTGACCGCTTTCTTTGATCAGCGGTGGCAACTCTGTGCTTGGTGCGTTGACTGCCATTCCCGGCCTCCTGCCGAGACTGCTCATCCTCGCTAGCGCCACCCATGGGGGGTACGGAAGCGTTGTGGCACCAACCGTCACCACTGCGTGCTCAAACGCACACAGCCGCGATCACGGATTGCACCAGCTGCACTGGCCTGGATCGGCCTTGTCCTTGCCGTGACGGGTCGTCAGACACAGCGGTTGGCCGTTGTCGCTGGTCTTGGCGCGCAGCATGGCCTAGAGATCGGCATCAGCGCGGGCTTTGAGCCGCCACAGCCGCCATACCTTTTCGGCTTCCAGAAACACGAAGAACACCAAGCTGAAGCCGATGCACACCAGCAGATCGTCGAGCGCCAGCGGCTGGGTGCCAAAAAACGACGACAGTGCCGGTACGTACAGCAGCAGCAGCTGCAGCAGTGAGGTCAGTGCCACCGACCCCAACAGGGCCGGGTTGCTGAACGGGTTCAGCTGCACCAGCGGCAGGGTGCTGCGGCACGAGAGGGCATGGCCCATCTGCGCCAGGCACAGGGCGGTGAACACCATCGTTGGCCAGGGATCACCGCGGCCGGCGGCATGCAGCATCATCACGATCGTGATCAGGCCGAACACCAGTCCAGTGCGCAGGATGTAGGCGCCAGTGCCGGCGGCAAAGATCGATTCGCCGGGCCGTGCCGGCGGGCGCTGCATCAGGCCCTCTTCGCCTGGCTCAAGCGCCAGGGCCAGGGCAGGGAGGCCGTCGGTGACCAGGTTCATCCACAGAATCTGCAGCGGGGTGAGTGGTACACCCACCAAGCCCAGGAGCGGTGCGGCTGCAATCGTCACCAGTTCACCGACGTTGCTGCCCAGGATGTACTTCACAAAGCGGCGGATGTTGGCGTAGACGAGGCGACCCTCTTCAACAGCGTTGACGATGGTGGCGAAGTTGTCGTCGAGCAGCACCATGTCGGCGGCTTCCTTGCTGACATCGGTGCCGGTGATGCCCATGGCCACGCCGATGTGGGCCTGCTTGAGGGCCGGGGCGTCGTTGACGCCATCACCGGTCATCGCAACGATCTGCCCGCCGGCCTGCAGGGCTTTGACGATGCGCAGTTTTTGCTCAGGCGGAACCCGCGCGTACACATTGCAGCGCTGCACCACCTCTTTGAGCGTGTCGTCACCCAATCCCTCGAGCTCTCGGCCCAGCACCACCTCGCCATCGACCGGGCTCAAGCCGATCGAGCTGGCGATGGCCCGTGCTGTCAGCGGGTGATCGCCTGTGATCATCAGCGGGCGAATGCCGGCGCGGCGGCAGGTGGCGACCGCTTGCGCCACCTCGGGGCGGGCCGGGTCTTGCTGGGCCATTAACCCCAGCAACACCTGAGCACCCAGCTCGTGCTCAGGACTTTGGTGATGCGGCGCGCAGGCACAGGCCAGCACCCGCAGCCCGCGAGCGGCCAGTTGCTGGGATTGATCGAGCCACCACTGGCGCTGCTGTGCGCTCAGCGGCGCGACCCCTGCGCCATCGATCCAGCGGTCGCACAGTGCCACGATCGCTTCTGGCGCTCCCTTGCTGATCAACAGCCGGCTCGATCCCGCAGCACTGTCCCCAAGGGGTGTCTGCAGGGTGCCCTTGGGGTCGTTGATCCACACCGCCATGAGTTGGCGTTCAGAACTGAACGGGATCTCGGCGGCGCGCGGGTAGTGACTGCGCAGCGCAAAGTCGTCGATGCCCGCTTTGGCCGCCACCACCGACAGGGCGCCTTCGGTGGGATCGCCCAAAATCTGCCAGCGGCCGTGGCCGTCCTGCTTGTGCTCAGCATCGCTGCACAGCACGCCAGCCTCGAGCAGCAGTTGCTGCAACCCCGCTGCAGAACCAACGCTGGCGCCGTCAGGTCCGTCGAGCGCGATGGCGCTGAACGTGCCTGCCGGGTCATAGCCGTTGCCGCTGACCTCGATGGCCTGGGTGCCGTGGCGCAGCTCCTGCACCACCATGCGGTTTTGCGTCAGGGTGCCGGTTTTGTCGGAGCAGATGACCGTCACCGACCCCAGGCCTTCCACCGCCGGCAGGCGGCGAATCAAGGCGGCGCGCCGCACCATGCGCTGGGTGCCGATCGCCAGCGTCACGGTGATCACTGCCGGTAGCCCTTCGGGCACGATCGCCACCGCCATCGACAGTGACACCTCCAGCAGGTTCAACAGCGGCTGCCGCAGGATCACTCCGGCAACCAGCAGCACCAGGCCCACCAGCGCCAGGGCGCCGGCCACCAGTACCTTGGCCAGCCCATCGAGCCGCTCCTGCAGCGGGGTGGCCGCCGTGTCGGCCGTGTTGATCAGCTCGGCGATCTGTCCCAGCTCAGTCGCCATGCCGGTGGCAAACACCACAGCCACGGCGCGACCGCGCACCACCTCGGTGCCCTGGAACAGGCAGTTCTGGCGGTCCAGCACCGGTGTCGCTGGCTCCAGCACCAGGGTGGCGTGTTTGAACACCGCCTCGGCCTCACCGGTGAGGGCGGCCTCGCGCACGGCCAGCTCGGCCACCTCCAGCAGGCGGGCATCGGCGGGCACCCGATCGCCGGCCTCGAGGCGAATCAGATCACCGCGCACCAGTTGCTCACTGCTGATGCGCTGCCACTGCCCATCACGCCGCACCTGCACCATGGGTTGGGCCATGGTGCGCAGCGCCAGCAGCGCTTTTTGCGCCTTGCTTTCCTGCACGTAACCCAGCAGGCCGTTCAGGATCACGATCACGAGAATCGCGATGGCATCTTTGGGAAAGGTCTGCTGATGCAGGTCGATGCCCGCCGAGACCGCTGCCACCACCAGCAGCAGGATCAGCATCACGTTGCTGAACTGATCCCACAGGATCGCCAGCGTTGAACGCCCCGCCTTGAGCTCAAGTCGGTTCAGGCCGCTCCTGGCCAGCCGCACGCTCACCTCTGCTGTCGTTAGCCCCTGCTCGGTGGTCTCGAGCGTCTCAAGAGCCGCCTGCGGCGTCAGGGCATGCCATGCGGTCAGCGGGCCTTGGGGCAAGGGGCTTTGGGCGTCCGATTCGAAGCTAGCCAGCGCCTGTGGGCTTGCTCACGGTTGCGCTCAGGTTGTGATGACCCCAGCCATGAGGGCCATCACAATCGCCACCAACAGCACCTCCCAGAGCCCGATCATGCGCTCGTCCATGGCTGCTGCCTGACCAACCCACTCACACCAACAGAGCCGGCGGGGACCTGACTGTGTTCGTTGTCACCGTTGGCAGCGTTGGCGCGGCACAATCGCCCCCATGCTTCCCTTTCACTGGCTCACCCAGACCATCGCTTTGGGTCTGGGGATCGCCTTCAGCCCGATCAACATTGCCCTGGTGGCGTTGCTCTTGCTGGGCCGCAATCCGCTGCTGCGCTGCGCCACTTACCTGGGCGGCTGGATGCTCGCCAATGGAGGTGCCCTGGCGGCCGTTGTGCTGGTTGGTAGCCGCTTCAGCTGGGCCATGCATCTGGGCAGCCGCGGCCAGGTGCTGATGGACCTGATCGGCGCCGGCGCGCTGATGGCCCTGGGGCTGTTTCAACTGACCCCGGCGGTGGCCCTGGGCGAAGAAAACTGGGCCATGCAGCTGATGGGCCAGCTGCCCGAGCTCGACTGGTTGCCGTTGATGGGGCTTGGCGCCGGCTGCGCCCTGGTGAGCCCCGAGAACCTCGTCTTTTACGTGAAAGAAGGCGGCATGCTGCTCACCAACCACACCTCGCTGCGCGGTGATCTGGAAGTGGGAGCGGTGTTTGTGGCGGTGACCACCTCGCTGCTGCTTTTGCCGCCGCTGGCCTGGCTGATCAGCCGCGGCAGCCTGCGTGAACCGCTCACGCGCATCAACGACTGGCTGGTGCACCGGGCCGAATGGCTGGTGGGTGTGTTTGCTTTGCTGCTGGGCCTCTATCTGGGCTGGCAAGGCATCGAGGGCCTGCATCAGATGACGCAGGCCGCGCTCTGACTCAGCTCGACTGCTCCAGCGCCTTCAGTTCACTCTCACCTGGTTCGCTTGGGATCACCAGGCGCAGCAGGATTGGCGCCAGAAACGTGGTGCCGATCACCATCAGCAAAATGGCTGCTTCCAGCGCTGGCGTCAGGATGCCGGCCTGGCTGCCCAACCCCAAAAAGATCAGGCCGACTTCGCCGCGGGGCATCATGCCCAGCCCCACCACCAGCCGGTTGGTGGGCTCTTTGCTCAGGTAGCTCCAGCCAGTGGCCACCTTGCCGGCGATGGCGACCACCAGCAGGAAGGCCGCCACGATCAGACCTTCACGGTTGGCCGGATCAAACGGATTGAGCACCGAGAGATCCATGCTGGTGCCGATCAGCACAAAGAACACGGTGGCGAACAGCGCCACCAGTGGCTTGACGGCAGCGTCGATGTCGTGGGTGTGCTTGGAGGCACTCAAGATCAGGCCGGCGGCAAAGGCACCCAGCGCGGCCTCCAGGCCGATCGCCTGGGCGGCAAAACAGCAGAGGGTCAGCACCACAAAGCTGGCCACGGCCACATCGCCGGGGGCTTTGAGCCGGTCCACCACCCAATCAAAGGCCGGTGCTGCCTTGCGGCTCAAAAACAAGGCCACCCCCACAAAGGCCACAGCCGCCAGGCACAGCTTGAGCACCGGGCCGATGCTGAAGGCGCCGCCCCCCACCACGGCCACCACCACCGCCAGGATCACGATGCCCAAGATGTCATCGAGCACGGCGGCGCCGATGACGATCTGGCCTTCGCGGCGCTTGAGCCAGCGCAGCTCACCGAACACGCTGGCGGTGATGCCGATGCTGGTGGCGGTCATGGCAGCCCCGGCAAACACCGCCGGGATCAACGGCACATCGAACATGTAATAGAGGCCTGCGGTTCCCAGGGCAAAGGGCAGCAACACACCTGTCACAGCGACCGTGCTGGCCTGCACGCCCACAGCCACCAGCTCGTCGAGCTCGCTTTCAAGGCCGGTGAGAAACAGCAAGGCAAACAGCCCCAGCTGCGACACCGTCTGCAGGCTGGGGAAGGTTTCCACATTGATCTCGCGCACCGCATCGGGCGTGATCTCGGCCAGCGCACCAACAAGCCCGGCTGCGGCAGCACTGAGCTGGGCCTGGGTTTCGGGCGGGACAATGAGGTGCAGGCCAGAGACCCCGATCAACACGCCGGCGACCAGTTCACCCAGGATGGTCGGCAGCTGCAGGCGCACCATCACTTCGGCGATGGCACGGGCAGCAATGAAGATCACCAAAAAGCGGCCCACCTGCAGCAGGGTTTCGGCAACTTCAAGCTGGTGAGGGCTGATCTCCAGCAGTTGTGGAGGCAGGGCGAGCATGGCTGCGCTCAGAACGGCGCCCTACTCATAGGCGCTGCAGCAGGTGTTTTGGGGATTGCGCTGCTACAGCACTGATGCGCAGCCGCTGGCTGGCCTCAACCGAAAGGCCAGGCAGCGGCATGTTGCACAGGGGCTTGACATCAAGAGGGCAGGCTAATCATGTGTCGTGTAATCACCTGCTGCGGCCTCAATGTGCTGGGTGAATCATTGGGATTGAGCGACTGGATCACTTCAGTTGGCTTCGTCAGAACCACTGGCAGAGCGACTCTTCTGGGATTTGATAAGTGGTTCTGATCAGGGTGATTTGCTCTTCTCGTTGAATGTTGGGGCGAAACGCGCCCAAACCCTTTCGTCACTCCTTAGGGTTCCGCGACCTCTGACGGGTTTGCCCCGCCACCCATGTCTGCGCCACAGAAGCTCTCACGCAGCAGCTGCGACGCCCTCGGCACACACCTGCGCAACCTCGCCCGCATTCCCCTGTTGACCTACGAGGAGGAGATCACCCTCGCTCGCTCGGTGCAGAGCCGCCGCAGGCTTGATGAGATCTCCGAAGAACTCACCATGCGCTCTGGTGGGGTGCCGCCAAGCCTGGAGACCTGGGCGGCAGAGGCCGGCCTGTCGCCGCTCGAGCTGCTGCGTAGTCGACGCCGCGGCGAACGGGCCAAGTCCCGTATGGTCACAGCCAACCTGCGCCTGGTCGTGACCGTTGCGCGCAAGTACGTCAATGCTCAGCTGGAGCTCGAGGATCTGATCCAGGAAGGCAACATCGGTCTGATCAAAGCCGTCGAGCGCTTTGATCCCACCCGGGGCTACAAGTTTTCGACCTATGCCTACTGGTGGATCCGCGAGGGCATTGGCCGCGCCATCGCCGACAAGAGCCGCACCATTCGCCTGCCGGTGCATGTGGGTGAGGTGCTCAGCAAGCTGCGCCGCGTCCAGCAGAACCTCACCCAGCACCTGGGCCGTACGCCTTCCATCGATGAACTGGCCGCCGAGAGCGGTCTCAAGCCCCTTGACATCCAGGAAGTGCTGTTCCGTGCCCAGCAGCCCGTCAGTCTCGATGCAGGCCTGTCGCACGAGACCGACGGCAGCCTGATCGATCGCATTCATTGCCCGTCAAGCCTGCCGGAAGAGCGCCTGATGGGGCAGCTGCTCAGCCATGACTTTGAGCGGCTGTTGCAAGACTTGCTGCCCCAGGAGGCCGAACTGCTGCGTTTGCGCTACGGCATGGGCGGCTGCGAGCCTCAGAACCTCAGTGCCGTGGCTCGTCACATGGGTGTCACCCGCGACACGGCGCGTGGCATTGAGCGCCGTGCCCTGGCCGCGGTGCGAGGTCTCTCGCACAGGGTGCTCGACTACATCCACGAGGCCTGAGTCAGCTTCCGCGTTTCCTTGGTCTGCTTTCTGATGGCTCCGATTCGGCTGTTGGAGCTGTTGAACCGCTGCGTACACTGGCGGGGGCGACCCAATGTCTGCGGACACTCCCTAAGGTTCCGCGACTACACACTCCTGTAGCCCATGACCACCACGTCGGCACCCCCTGGGCGCCCGGCTTTTCGGGTGCTGAACCACATCAGCACCAACAACATCAAAGGTGATCTCTTTGGCGGCGTCACCGCGGCCATCGTCGCCCTGCCGTTGGCTCTGGCCTTCGGTGTTGCCAGTGGCGCCGGCGCTGCCGCTGGCCTCTGGGGCGCTGTGCTGGTTGGCCTGTTTGCAGCACTCTTTGGCGGCACGCCCACGCTCATTTCGGAGCCCACGGGCCCGATGACCGTGGTGATGACCGCCGTCATCGCCAGCCTCACCGCCCGCCACCCCGAACACGGCCTGGCCATGGCCTTCACCGTGGTCATGTTGGCCGGTGTTTTTCAGATCATTTTTGGTCTGCTGAAGCTCGGCCGCTACATCACCCAGATGCCCTACACGGTCATCTCGGGCTTCATGAGCGGCATCGGCTTGATCCTGGTGATCCTGCAGATCGGTCCCTTCCTGGGCCAGGCCATTCCCAAGGGCGGGGTGATGGGCACCCTGTCGGCCCTGCCCCAGCTGATCAGCAGCGCCCGCCTGCCTGAGGTCATCCTGGCGCTGATCACCCTGGCGATCCTGTGGCTCACGCCTGCCGGGGTCAAGAAGATTGCCCCGCCTCAGCTGATCGCCCTGGTGATCGGCACCGTGCTGTCATTGACCGTGCTCAACGGCGGCGGTGGTGAAGAGATCCGCCGCATCGGTGAAATCGCTTCCGGTTTCCCCAAGTTGCAGCTGCCCTACTTCGAGGTTGGTGAACTGCGGCTCATGTTTGTCGATGCCGCTGTGCTGGGCATGCTCGGCTGCATCGACGCCCTGCTGACGGCCGTGATTGCTGACAGCATCACCCGCACCGAGCACAACTCCAACAAGGAGTTGATCGGTCAGGGCCTGGGCAACCTGGCTTCTGGCCTGTTCGGAGGCATCGCCGGTGCCGGCGCCACCATGGGAACTGTGGTCAACATTCAGGCGGGCGGCCGCAGTGCCCTGTCTGGCATCAGCCGCGCCGTGATCCTGATGGTGGTGATCCTTGCCTTCAGTGGTGTCGCGGCTCAGATTCCCCAGGCAGTGCTGGCCGGTATCGCTCTCAAGGTCGGTGTCGACATCGTCGACTGGGGCTTTTTGAAGCGTGCGCACCGCATCTCGATCAGTGGCGCGCTGATCATGTACCTGGTGATCGCCCTGACCGTGCTGGTCGACCTGATTGCTGCGGTGGGCATTGGCGTGTTCATCGCCAACATCCTCACCATCGACAAGATGAGCGCGCTGCAGAGCAAATCGGTCAAGTCGATCAGCACCGGCGACGGCGACCTCGACATCAGTGATGACGAGCGCAGCCTCCTTGATCAGGGTCGCGGGCAGGTGCTGTTGTTCCAGCTCAACGGCGCCATGATCTTTGGCGTGGCCAAGGCCATCGGCCGTGAGCACAACGCCATCGGTGACTGCAAGGCTGTGGTGTTTGACCTGAGCGAGGTCTCCCACCTTGGCGTCACGGCGGCTCTTGCCGTTGAGAACGCCGTCGAGGAGGCCATCGAAAAGGGCCGCCAGGTGTTTGTGGTGGGTGCCACTGGAACCACCCAGCGCCGACTGGAGAAGCTGGGTCTCTACCAAAAGGTCCCTGCCGAGCGCACCAACCTCAGCCGCCGTGATGCCCTGCAGCAGGCCGTCTCAGCGCTGGCCTGAACCAACAGCGTCAACCCAGAGCCCCGAGACAACCCGGGGCTTTTTTTGTGCCGCTTTTGCTGCTGTGCCGGCGGCTTGGATCGGGTTGCTGCAGCCTCTCCATACCAGGGGCCAAAGTGCTCCTAGCTGGTTATGGCCTGATCGCTTGACGATGAGCTGGCACCCCCATCTCTGGCATCCCACCACCCAGGTGGCGACCAGCCCCGTGCCCCTGCAGGTGCGCAGGGCCCGCGGCTGTGAACTGGAGCTGGCCGATGGTCGCCGGCTGATCGATGCGATCAGCAGCTGGTGGGTGACCCTGCATGGCCATGCCGAACCGTCGATCGCCGCGTCGATTGCGCGTCAGGCCCAGCAGCTCGAGCAGGTCATTTTTGCGAATTTCAGCCACCAGCCTGCCGAGCAGCTCGCCACCCGCCTGAGCGCGTTGACGGGTTTGCAGCGGTTGTTCTTTTCTGATAACGGCTCAACGGCCATCGAAGTGGCGCTCAAGATCGCCTGGCAGTGGTGGACCAACCAGGGCCAATCACGCCAGCAGTTGATTGCCTTTGATGGCGCGTATCACGGCGACACGTTTGGAGCCATGGCGGTGGGCGAGCGCTCGCTATTCACGGCCCCCTATGAGCCTCTGTTGTTTGAGGTCTGCCGCATCGCATGGCCCCACACCTCGTGGGGAGATGCGACCGTCGAGGCACGCGAGCAGCAGGCTCTGTCCCAGCTTGAGCAGGCGTTGAGAACGCCCACAGCGGCAGTGATCCTCGAGCCCCTGCTGCAGGGTGCATCGGGGATGCGGTTGGTGCGGCCAGCGTATGTGCGTGCCGTCGCCGAGCGCGTGCAAGCCAGTGGCGCCCTGCTCATCGCCGATGAGGTGATGACAGGCTTTGGCCGCACCGGCGCCCTCTTTGCCTGTCAGAAGGCCGGGGTTCAGCCCGATCTGATGGCACTCTCCAAAGGTCTCACCGGTGGCTTCCTGCCGATGGGTGTGACGATGGCCAGTGAACGTCTCTACCAGGGCTTCATCGGCAACAAGGCTGAGCTGACCTTTTTTCATGGCCACAGCTTTACCGCCAATCCGCTGGGTTGCGCAGCTGCCCTGGCAAGCCTTGATCTGCTGCAGAACCAGCCAGAGCGCTATCAGCAGTTTGAGCCGCGCCACAGTCCATTGCTGGAGGTTCTTGCGCAGCACCCAAGGGTCGTGCGTCCTCGATGTCTGGGCACCATCGCCGCGTTTGATGTGAAGGCGGGAGACGACGGCTACCTGAACCCAGTCGGTAAGCAACTGCAACGGCTCTGCCTTGAGATGGGCGTCTATCTGCGTCCTCTGGGAAACACCGTTTACCTGTTGCCGCCTCTGTGCATCAGTGATGAGCAGCTCCAGCGTTGTTATGACGCCTTGAACCGGGCTTTGGATCAGTTGGCCTGAGCCAGACCATCTGACAACGCCGATGGATCGGCCTAGGTTCTGGAGACGTTGTTGCCGATGGATTGATGCTCATGGGACCGTTCAGCCGCGCCGCCAGCTGCCGCTTTGCCGTGGCTGCTGCCAGTGCAGTGGCTGCTGCCAGTGCCGTTCTGATGAGTGCTCACCCTGCCAGCGCAGAGACCTGCGCCTTTTTGCAGCCGGTCGGTGGTGATGGCACCAGTCCTGTTGTGAGCAAGCGCATCCAGGCGGGAAATCCATTTGGACGTTCCAACTGGAACACTGACTTTTTTGTGACAGCGCCCTACGCGCGCTACAAACTCTTTTTCACGGCCAATTCATCAGAAAGCGCCAGCTATCCGATCGAGGCCTTTCTCAAGTTCAGCGACGGTTCAAACCTTCGCGTCTTCAACCAGACCGTGACCCCCAGGCCGGGAACCGGAGGCCACATCACCGTGCCGGGTTATCCAGCCAAGACCACCTCTCAGGTCAACATCAAAGTGGGCTCTGGATCCAACCAGGCAGCCACCGGCTTCAGCTATCGCATCTCCGTTCAGGGATGCCGCTGATCCAGGGGCGATCAGCCAAACCGGCGGCGGCCGTCGTTGAAGCTGCTGAACGCAGAGCCCTCGCTGCTGCTGCCTGAGCTCTGGCTCAATTTCCACACGTTGCGGCTGACCCGGCGGGCCTTGAGCCCGCCGCGCTCGACCACGGCGGCACCAGGACGGGCGCCCATCAGATAAGTGACCTCGGCGGTGCTCAGGGGGGCACCGGTGCGTAGGGCCAGATCGGTCAGCTCGAGCCGATTGCGCAGCGCGCCGGGGTCGCAGGCACCGCCATCTTCGGCTTCGCTCCAGCTCCAGGGGAGTTCTCCATTGGCAGCCATCTTTTGCAGCAGGCCCATGCCCACCAGGGCCAGGGCCTGCTCGGGGCGCACCTCACCCTGCTCCACAGCCGGCTCCTGGCCTGCGGCTTTGCCGCTCTTGGCAGATCCGTTGCTGGCAGAGCGTTTGACGGCCATTGGAGGTAATTGCAGCGATGGGCGGACGGTACCGGTTGCGGACGCTTGCGCAAGTCCTCTGGCCCGTGCCATCGCCGCTGCTTTGACGCGTAGAGTCAGGCCGCTTCTGCACTCAGGCTGCTGCAGGAGCGCTTGAGAACCTTTGGCACAGTCGAACCCCAGGCGACGCACGGGGCCGGTGGCAATCACCGGCACCGATGTCGGCGTGGGCGCGGGTTCAGCTGAGCGCGAACCGGGGCAGTCGGCAGCCAGCTGCGTGATCACCACCGATAGCGAGACCTCACGCCTGGCGCGCGAGTCGAGCCATGTCGAGTCGATCGAGCTGCGCACCTACGTGTTTCTCGACAGCCTGCAGCCCCAGTTGGCGGCCTACATGGGCACCGTCAGCCAGGGGTTTTTGCCGATTCCTGGTGATGCCTGTCTCTGGCTTGAGGTCTCACCGGGCATGGCGGTGCACCGGGTCACCGACATCGCTCTCAAGGCCAGCACGGTGCGCCTCGGTCAGATGATCGTCGAGCGGGCCTTTGGCTCGCTGGCCCTGTACCACCGCGACCAGAGCAATGTGCTGCATTCGGGCGATGTGGTGCTCGAAGCGATCGGCAGCAGCATTGAAAAACGCAGCCGTTGCGAGGTCAGCTGGACCGAGATCATTCGTGCGATCACCCCTGACCACGCTGTGCTGATCAACCGCCAGAACCGCCGCGGTTCGATGATTCAGGCCGGCATGAGCATGTTCATCCTCGAAACCGAGCCCGCCGGTTACGTGCTGATCGCTGCCAATGAGGCCGAAAAGGCCTCCAACATCACCGTCGTTGATGTCAAGGCGGTGGGCGCCTTTGGCCGTCTGACCCTGGCCGGCCGCGAGGGCGATGTTGAAGAAGCCGCCGCCGCCGCCATGCGCGCGGTCAACCTCGTCAACCGCAACGCGCAGGGTTAAAGCAAAGCCCGCAGCTCGGCCGCCATCTGACGGGCGGCGCGGCCCCTGCTGCCAAATCGCAGGCGTTGGTAGGGATTGAGCTCGGCGTAGCTGCAGCCCGTCTCGCGCAGCCAAAAGATTGGGTCGTAACCGCCGCCATGGCCGCGTGTGACGCGCAACAGTTCACCGCGGACCTGGCCCTGGGACTCGAGCACGATGCGGCCCTGCGGATCGGCCAGCGCCATGGCGCTGTTGAAGCTGGCGCTGCGGTAGGGGGTGTCCCCTAACTCCTTGAGCAGGCGGTGGATGCGCTCGTGGTCGGTGGGTGCGTAGCGGGCTGAATACAGCCCCGGCGCACCGCCCAGGGCATCGACCTCAAGGCCCGAATCGTCGGCCAGGGCCCAGTGTCCGGTGGCCCGTGCCACCGCTTCGGCTTTGAGACGTGCGTTGGCCAGGTATGTGTCGCCCGTTTCCTCGATGTCGAGTCCCTGCGGTTGGGCTTCAAAGCTCAGGGGTAGCTCCTCGAGCATCGAGGCGATCTCGGCGACCTTGTGAACGTTGCCGCTGGCAATCACCACATGCCTGATCGGGCCTTGAGCGCGCGGCTCCATGGGGGCAGATGGATCCGATGGCCGCAGCACGCTGGCTGATGGTGCAGAGGGGCCATTGTCTCCTAACGGAGCACGGTCACACAGAGGTTGGAACCGGCCGGGTTGAACAGTCCACCCCCCGAACAGGCTCGGAGGTACCGGTTCCGCCGCAACGCTAAGGAGACCACCGGCCGCTGACGAGCCTGCAGCCTGACTCGATGTGCGGCTCCTGACAGCAGCCCGCACTGGCTCCGATGCCTAGCGTGGGTTGAAGGTGTCGATGGTCTGCAGCCGATGAATGCATCGCTGGTGCTGCAGAACCTGCTCTCGCCCCCGGTGCTGTTTTTTGCACTGGGACTGCTCTCCGTGGCCCTGCGCTCGGACCTGGAGATCCCGGCACCCCTGCCCAAGCTGTTTTCGCTCTATTTGTTGCTGGCAATCGGCATCAAGGGCGGCATGGAGCTGCACGCCAGCGGTCTGGGCGGGGCTGTGCTGCTGACCCTGCTGGCCTCACTGGCCATGGCGGTGCTGGTGCCGATCAGCAGCTTTGCTGTGCTGCGCACGCGCTTTGACACCTACAACGCCGCTGCTGTAGCTGCGGCCTATGGCTCGATCAGTGCGGTCACCTTCATCACGGCTGAAACGTTCTTGGGCGCCCTGGGTATTGACTTCGATGGCTTCATGGTCGCCGCCCTGGCCTTGATGGAGTCGCCGGCGATCATCATCGGCCTGCTGCTGGTGCGGCTGACCGCTCCCGGGCAGCCAGGCCGCGCCGAGGGCCTGCGCTGGGGTGCCCTGTTGCACGAGGCCTTTCTCAACAGTTCGGTGCTGCTGTTGGTGGGCTCGTTGTTGATTGGGTATCTGAGTGCAGCGTTCAGTCCTGCCGGCTTGAACAAGCTGCTGCCATTCACAGAACAGCTCTTTTATGGGGCCCTCAGCTTCTTTCTGCTCGACATGGGCATCGTCGCGGCCCAGAGGCTGCGTGAACTCAAAGAGACCGGCGCCTTTCTGATCGGGTTTTCCCTGTTGGCTCCCCTGCTGCATGGGGCCGTGGGGCTAGGCGTGTCGTTGCTGCTGCAGTTGCCCCAGGGGGATGCGCTGTTGTTCATGGTGCTGTGCGCCAGTGCCAGCTACATCGCCGTGCCTGCCGCGATGCGCATGACCGTGCCGCAGGCCAATCCGAGCCTTTACATCACCTCATCGCTTGGGCTCACCTTCCCGTTCAACATCGTCGTGGGCATCCCGCTCTACATGGCCGCTGTGCAGCGCTTTATTCCGCCTGGCTGAACCGCATGGACCCAATGAAACGTCTCGATCTGATCGTCAGTGAACGCGAGCTTGATCGCCTCTGTGAGGCCCTGCTCAAGGCGGGCGCACCGGGCTATTCGGTGCTGCGTCATGTGACCGGCCGCGGGCATGCCGGGCAGGTCTCCGAAGGCATGGAGTTCAGTGGCTTCGGTGCCAACGCCCACGTCATCGTGTTCTGCCAGCGCGATGAACTGGAGGCGATTCGCGCGGCGATCAACCCACTGCTCGATTACTACGGCGGGGTCGGCTTCGTGTCAGAGACGAATCCGCTGTGAAGACTGCAGCAGTCGACACCGCCAGAGCCATTGCGGCGCCTTGATTGCCAAGTGTTCCCTAACGTTTTGTAATGCACTGATCAGTCGCGCTTATCAGTGGCACTGGAAACGGTGATCGTCACAGTGCCCCAAATCCCTTGACGGAGGGTTTCGCCACAGACCATGGTGATTGGCGAACATTCCACCCCCCTCCTCAAGGAGCAGGTAATGGCAAACGAAACCATGGGCATCGCCCTCGGCATGATCGAGACCCGCGGTCTGGTTCCCGCGATTGAAGCGGCGGACGCCATGACCAAGGCTGCCGAAGTGCGCCTCATCGCCCGCGAATTCGTCGGCGGCGGCTACGTCACCGTCATGGTGCGTGGCGAAACCGGTGCTGTGAACGCCGCTGTGCGTGCCGGTGCTGACGCTTGCGAGCGCGTTGGTGATGGCCTCGTCGCCGCCCACATCATCGCCCGCCCCCACCGCGAAGTGGAGCCGGCTCTGGCTGGTAGCGCCGGCTTTGTTGGTTCGAAGGACTGAGACCGTTTGATCAGTCGACGCGTTCGCCCTTGAGCAGCCGCGACTGAGCCTGCTGTCTTCCCTTTACCCGACCCAACCGGAGACCCTCCATGAGCAAGAAGTACGACGCTGGGGTCAAGGAGTACCGCGACACGTATTGGACTCCTGATTACGTCCCCCTCGACACCGACCTGCTGGCCTGCTTCAAGTGCACCGGCCAGGAAGGTGTGCCCCGCGAGGAAGTGGCCGCTGCTGTGGCTGCTGAATCGTCAACCGGCACCTGGTCCACTGTGTGGTCCGAGCTCCTCACCGATCTCGACTTCTACAAAGGCCGCTGCTATCGCATTGAAGACGTCCCTGGTGACAAGGACGCCTTCTACGCCTTCATCGCCTACCCCCTCGATCTGTTCGAAGAGGGTTCGATCACCAACGTGCTGACCTCCCTGGTCGGCAACGTGTTCGGCTTCAAGGCCCTGCGCAACCTGCGTCTGGAAGACATTCGCTTCCCGATGGCGTTCATCAAGACCTGCATGGGTCCTCCGAACGGCATCGTGGTCGAGCGTGACCGTATGAACAAGTACGGCCGCCCGCTGCTGGGTTGCACCATCAAGCCGAAGCTCGGCCTGAGCGGTAAGAACTACGGCCGTGTGGTCTATGAGTGCCTGCGCGGTGGTCTCGACTTCACCAAGGACGACGAAAACATCAACTCCCAGCCCTTCCAGCGCTGGCAGAACCGTTTCGAGTTCGTGGCTGAAGCCGTGCGTTCGGCTCAGGAGGAAACCGGCGAGAAGAAGGGTCACTACCTGAACTGCACCGCCGCCACTCCTGAAGAGATGTACGAGCGGGCCGAGTTCGCCAAGGAACTCGGGCAGCCGATCATCATGCACGACTACATCACCGGTGGCTTCACGGCCAACACCGGTCTGGCGAAGTGGTGCCGCAAGAACGGCATGCTGCTGCACATTCACCGCGCCATGCACGCGGTGATTGACCGTCACCCCAAGCACGGCATTCACTTCCGTGTGCTGGCCAAGTGCCTGCGCCTCTCTGGTGGTGACCAGCTGCACACCGGCACCGTGGTCGGCAAGCTCGAGGGCGACCGTCAGTCGACCCTTGGCTACATCGACCAACTGCGCGAATCCTTCGTTCCCGAAGATCGCAGCCGCGGCAACTTCTTCGATCAGGACTGGGGTTCCATGGGCGGCGTGTTCGCCGTGGCCTCAGGTGGTATTCACGTGTGGCACATGCCTGCACTGGTTGCCATCTTCGGCGATGACTCGGTGCTCCAGTTCGGTGGTGGTACCCACGGTCACCCCTGGGGTTCGGCTGCTGGCGCCGCTGCCAACCGCGTGGCTCTCGAAGCCTGCGTCAAGGCACGCAACGCCGGTCGCGAGATCGAGCGCGAAGGCCGCGACATCCTCATGGAAGCCGCGAAGCACAGCCCCGAGCTGGCCATCGCCCTCGAAACCTGGAAGGAGATCAAGTTCGAGTTCGACACCGTCGACAAGCTCGACGTCCAGTGATCGTCTGCTGGGGTCTCGGTGGAGTCATGTCCCTGTGGCATGACTCCCACCCAGCGCCGATCCAGCCGAATCGACTTCTCTGCCTGATTGAGCCCTAATGGCTTCAGGCGAATCCCATCTTTCCCCCAAGGATCCCCATGCCCTTCAAGAGCACCGTGGGTGACTACCAAACAGTCGCCACCCTGGAGACGTTCGGCTTCCTCCCGCCGATGACCCAGGACGAGATCTACGACCAGATCGCCTACATCATTGCCCAGGGTTGGAGCCCGCTCGTCGAGCACGTCCATCCCAGCCGCTCCATGGCCACCTATTGGTCCTACTGGAAGCTGCCGTTCTTCGGTGAGAAGGACCTGAGCGTGATCGTGAATGAACTCGAGGCCTGCCACCGCGCATACCCCGATCACCACGTGCGTCTGGTTGGCTACGACGCTTACACCCAAAGCCAGGGTGCCTGCTTCGTGGTGTTTGAGGGCCGCTGAGTTTTCAGCGTTTCTCAAGTCTCATGAGTGAAGTGGTCCTGGCATCAGGTCGGGACCCTTCACCTCTTCGCAGCGCGGGCGTCTCTCCTGCTGCTGCCACTCCTTTGCACTTCCATTCGACGGGCGGTTATGGCCAGCACATCCAGCCGGGAAGCAGCTCTTGAGCGCCGTAAGGCGCTAACCACAGGCGGCAAGAAAGCCGCCGGCCGGTTCACCTCAGCCCCCAGCCGGGTGCGCTCTGCTGCTGATGCCCGGCCCAGCCGGACTGCTGAGCCCACAGCCCCCTCGTCGGCACCTACGGCTCCCGCCGCGGCGACCCCAGCTCCGTTACCCGCCCGTTCCAGTCGCAGTCTGAGTGCTCCATCCGCCCCGCGCCGCAGTGGTGGCGCCCGGATCAGCAATCCGAGCCGTGAACTGGTACTTGCCCGCCGTGAAGCCCTGAGCCGAAGCGGTAAGCGTGCCAATCCATCGAAAGATCGCACCAGGACCGATCTCGGTGTTGTGCGCCCCACGGCGACCGACGCGCCTGCGGCAGCCGCACCGGTTGCCACCGCTGCGGCTGCCGATAGCAAGCCCTGCGGCTGTAAGGGTGAGAGTCGTGAGCCCTCGGCGACACGTTTAAGCCTGGGTTCCAGCACGGGCGGCGATCGCCGCGCCCAGCAGCGCAAGGGCACCGCCCAGCACAACCCCAGCCGTGCGCTTGTGCTTGCCCGCCGCGAAGCCCTCTCCAAGCGTGGCAAGTCAGCCAGCACCGCCAGCAAGAGCGGCCCGGCTGCAGTGGCCAAACAGATCAATCCCGACCTCAACGGCCGTGAGCTCGCCCAGAAGGTGCGCGAGCTCAAGAGCAAGAGCGGTGCCGCTGGCTCGAGCCGCAGTGGCGGCACCCGGCCAACTGGTCCCAATCGCAATGGCGCCAAACAGGCCGCCGCCGCCGACGCCCACTGGAAGGTGGGTGTCAGCGAGACGACCGGAGGTCAGATGGTGACCGGCACCCAGGCGAACCGCTCGGCCAAGACCACCGGCAACGAGGCAGCCACCTGCCGTTCGATCACCGGTACCGAATATCTCGGCGCAGAAGTCTTCCAGAGCTTCTGCAACAGTGCGCCCGCTGCAAGCCAGCCCGCCAAGGTTCGCGTCACGGCCACAAGCCACGGCAACCGTGTCACCGGCAACGAAGTCGGTCGCTCCGAGAAGGTCACCGGTGACGAGCCCGGCACCTGCAAAAGCGTGACTGGCACTGAATATGTGTCGGCCAACCAGTCGGCGGCCTACTGCGGCACCAGTACTCCGAATCCCCGCAAGGTGGGTCGCAGTCAGACCCTTGGCGGTCAGGCTGTTTCAGGCGTCATGGTGGGCCGCAGCAGCAAGGTCACCGGTGATGAGCCCGGTTCGGGCCTGCAGCTCACCGGCGATCAGTATCTGGGCGCAGAACCGCCAGCCGCTGGCCGCACGCCCACCAAGGTGGCCAGCCAGCAGACCCTGCGCGGCACCGGCGTGACCGGCACCGCCGTGGGTCGCAGCCAGCATGTGACCGGCGATGAGCCTGGCAGCTGCCGCAACATCACCGGCGACGAGTACATCGGTGCCCAGCAGTACGGCGACTTTTGCGGCGCCAAACCCGCTCCCGAGGCTGCCAAGGTCGGCTTCAGCATCACCAACCGAGCCCAGGTGGTCAGTGGTACCCGCACGGGTCGCTCTGACAAGGTCACCGGCGATGAGCCCGGCACCTGCAAGGTGGTGACTGGGACTCCCTATGCAGGCCTTGAGCAGGCCAACGACCACTGCGCCACCCCAGCGGTGCGCGCCATTCGTGAGCGCACCCCCGTGCGTGGCGGCAGCCGCATGAGCGGAATTCAACCCGGCATCGGTGGTCGTCTCACCGGGGCAGCGCGCGGCGCCTGTGAAGACATCACCGGCACGCCCTATGTCGGCGCTGATCAGCTCGCCGCTACCTGTGGCTCGGCTGCCGGCAAGGATTCGGATTTTCCTCAGTCTCTCGATCAGGCACCCTGGCAGCGCTTCAGTGTTCAGTCCCCGGCGCGTGCTGCCCACACAGAGCGTCAGCGCGGTGGTGGCGTCACCGGCACCAGCTATGAGCAGGGCAGTCGTATAACCGGCCCTTTTGACATGGCCGGTGACAAGGTCACCGGCACTGAGCAGTTCCGCTTTGATCGTCGTGGGGCCCAACTGGCCCGTGGTCCGATTGAATCAGCACCGACTGCTGAACAGGACGAGCGTCCGGTCTCTCGGGTCACCGGCGAAGGCATTTCGGCTGGTTTGCGCATCACCGGCGATGACTGGGATCGCAACGAACGGGTCACAGGCACCGAAGGTGCATCGGCCCGCCGCCGTAACCCCACGCGCACCGGCCCCATGCCGGCGATGGCCATGGTTCAGGCCAAGCGCAACGACGAGGTGCCCGAGCCTGTGAGCCGCGTCACCGGATCCAGTGGCAACACCACGGCCGGTTCGCTGATCACCGTCTCTGGCGGTGCTCGCGGCTGAGGCACGGATGCGGCGTTCTCTCGCCACCACCAACCGACCCCTGGCACCGACGGCTCCAAGCCGGCGTGCCCTGCAGTTGATGGAGGCTTCTGATGCCCCTGCTGCTGCGCTGAGCACGGTCCCCCAGACCCGCCCCAACAGCCAGGTGCGGCCGATGCGCACGCCTCGGCCGCGCGTCCAGGCTGGTGGGCATCCGCTCAGCGACCGGAACGCCAACGAGGCCCTGCGCGTCTACGACGCCAGCGTCAAGGATGCATTTGATCGCATCGTGCCGGTGCTCAAGCGCATTGCTGCGCTGCAGCATGAACCTGAGTTCATGGCAGCCGCCCAGGATCTGGCTCGCAGCGAGTTGGGCTTCGAGCTGCCACTGCCCATTCTTGAAACCGCCTGGGTGACGCAGCTCGACATGCGCACCCTGTTTGCCTGGTGCGTGTTTGAGACCTATGAGCAGACCAGTGCGGCGTTCTTTGATCAGGACCCGCTGCAGGCACAACCTGGCAGCGCTGCAGCCGAAAGCTTCAACAGTTTCCTGCTCGAGTGCGGCTTTCACCTGCTCGACATCACACCCTGCGCCGACGGCCGGCTGGCCCATGCCATTGCCTATGCCCTGCGTCTGCCGTTTGCCTCGGTCAGGCGCCGCTCCCATGCCGGGGCGATGTTTGATGTGGAGAACACCGTCAACCGCTGGGTCAAGACAGAGCATCGCCGCTACCGCGAAGCCCTGCCCAATGCGGCCCATGAGGACACCCGCTACCTCAAGGTCGTTCTGTATCACTTCAGCTCCAAGGATCCAACCCACGAAGGCTGCGCGGCCCATGGCAGCAATGACGCGCTCGCCGCCAGCGGCGGTCTCTCACGCCTCAATGACTTTCAGCAGGCCGTCGAGAACAGCTTCTGTTGTGGGGCCTCGGTCGATCTGTTGCTGATGGGTATGGACACCGACACCGATGCCATTCGCGTGCATGTGCCGGGTCTCGATGGCAGCACCAACCTGGAGCGCTGGCTTGATGCCCAGCAGGTCTATGACGCCACCGCAGGCCTGCCCGCATCCCAGGGTCGCCAGCTGATCGAGCAGATGGTCCATGAAGCCGCCGCATCAGCTCCAGATCCCGGCATGGTGCGCCTCATCGCCCGCTTCCTCGAGCACAACATCTCCCAGATCGACTACGTGCGCCAGTTTCATGCCGGTGCTTACAGCGATGCGGGCCACGCCGAGCGCTTCATCGGTGTGGGCATCGGCTTTAAAGAGATCCATTTGCGCAACCTCACCTACTTCGCCTACATGGACACCGTTGAAGAGGGCGCCGCCGATCTCGACGTTGGCGTCAAGATCTTCAAAGGCCTCAACGTCTCGCGGGGGCTGCCGGTTCCGGTGGTTGTGCGCTTTGACTACAACGGCCGTGTGCCAGGCGCGCGTGAGCGGGCCGTTGTGCGTGCCGAGCGCGTGCAGCAGGCCATCGAGCAGCGCTATGGCGATCTCGTGCAACAGGGGTTGCTGCATGCCCTGCTGACCGTGCGCGACCAGGACCGCCATGTGCCTGCGGAGGCGGTAGGTTCCACCATCAGCTTTGCCAGCGCGGGAGGCCATTGAGATGTTGATCTGCAAGGTCGTCAAACCCCTCGTCTCCACCAATCGGATTCCCGATTTCGAGCACAAGCACCTGTTGGTCGTGCTCGATGGCAGCACCCAGAAGGTGGCGGTCGACGCTGTCGGCTGCATTCCCGGTGACTGGGTCATCTGCGTTGGCAGCTCGGCTGCGCGCGAGGCGGCAGGCAGCAAGTCCTATCCCAGTGATCTGACCATTGTTGGCATCATTGACCACTGGGACCCTGAAGCCGGCAAGTCGGTGCCGCCAGCCAGCGGTGGCAGCAGCAGCGGAGGTGCCAGCTGATGGAGATCATGCAAGTCACCGGCTCGCTGGTCTGTACCCATCGGGTCAGTGGGCTCAAGCACTGGAACCTGCGGGTGCTGCGCACGGCCAAGGGCAAGCTCAACGTTGCTGTCGATCCGGTCGGGGCTTCGCCCGGCAACTGGGTGTTCACCGCCAGTGGCTCGGCAGCCCGCTTTGCCTGTGGTGATGCCGACACCCACACCGATCTCACGATCGGCGGAATCATTGATTTCTGGGATCCAGATGGATAGCGCTCCTCTGCAGCAGCGTTTCTGACGCCTCCCCAGCCTTTTGTTCCTGCCCAGCACACTCCACCGCGCTTCAGACATGGCCACCCCCGCCAAGCCCGCCACCGCTGCCAACGCCTCTGCTTCTGCTGCTGCAGCCAAGCCGGCCGCCTCGGCACCGGCTGCTTCCAGCACAGCTGCTGCCCCTGCTGCCAAGGCGGTCACCCCTGAAGTAGTACCAGCCGGCAGCAGCAAAGGGTCCACGGCCAAACGCACCACCACGGCCCGCAGTGCCAGCGCACGCAGCAGCTCAACAGCTCGTCGTGCTAGTGCCCCTGCCCAGCGCAGCAGCACCAGCCGCAGCAGTGGCGCGGGCCGCGGGGTGACCCCGCCTGCGCGTCAAGTGCGCAGCCAACCGATGGGTTCGCCTGTCACCGGCATCGCCCTGGGCATGATCGAGACCCGCGGCCTGGTGCCCGCCATTGAAGCCGCCGATGCCATGACCAAGGCTGCCGAGGTCACCCTGGTGGCACGCGAGTTTGTGGGCGGTGGCTACGTGACGGTGATGGTGCGCGGCGAGACCGGTGCCGTCAACGCAGCCGTGCGTGCTGGTGCCGATGCCTGCGAGCGCGTCGGCGATGGCCTGGTGGCCGCCCACATCATTGCCCGTCCCCATGGCGAGGTTGAGCCTGCCCTGAGCATGGCCGGCAACCGCCGCGCCTGATGAGCATGGACGCCGCCCATCCGCGCGTCCTCGCTTGTCTAGGCCGCGCCCTGAGCCTTGAGCTCACCGCCGTGCAGCAGTACATGACCCAGGCGTCGCTTGTGGAGCTCTGGGGTGATGCCGAGTCGGCCGAGCGCTTTCGCCGCGAAACCGTCGAGGAACTGCGCCACGCCGAAAGCCTGATTCAGCGCATGCTGGCCCTGGGGGTGGCACCTGCAGCCTCGCAGCTGCGGCCTGTCACCCATGCAGCTGATCTGCCCGGTCTGTTGCAGCACAACCTCAGGCTTGAGCAGGATCTGATCCAGCTGTATCGCGATGCGGTGCGCTTCTGCGCCCTGATTGGCGATGCCGACAGTGGGGAGCTGTTTGCGGGATTGTTGGCTGATGAAGAGCATCACGCCCGAGAGCTTGAAGGCTGGCATCGCTCGCTGCCAAGCCATGCCGACCCGTACGCAGCCTGGGTTGTTGAGCGGGCCACCTTTTGAACGTGATCAGTTTGGCTATGTCGATGCCGGCGTCTGATGCGTTGCCCCTGGCGATGCGCCTGGTCTGGTTGATTCCGGTCTACGGAGTCAGTGGCATGGTGCTGGCGCTGCCCTGGGCCAGTGGATGGATCAAACGCAATGGCCCGCGGCCTGCGGCCTATCTGAATCTGCTGATGACGCTGCTGGCGGTGCTGCATGGCACGGCCGTCATCCGGGAGGTGCTGGCACTTGGGCCGCAGCATCTTGATTTCGGCTGGTTCCAGGCGGCTGATTTGAACCTGCGCATCGGCTTTGATCTCTCGCTCACCAACGTGGCCGCGCTTGAACTGGTGACGACCATGAGCCTGATCTGCCAGGTGTTTGCCCTGGGTTATCTCGATAAGGAATGGTCACTGGCCCGCTTTTACGCCCTGCTCGGTTTCTTTGAGGGGGCGATGAGCGGTGTGGTGCTCAGCAGCAACCTGTTCATGAGCTATTTCCTGCTGGAAATGCTCACCCTCTCGACCTACCTGCTGGTGGGGTTCTGGTACGCCCAGCCGCTGGTGGTGACGGCCGCACGCGATGCGTTTTTGACCAAGCGGGTCGGCGATGTGCTCTTGCTCATGGGGGTGGTGGCCCTGGCGGCTTGGTCGGGATCGCTGGAGTTCAACGATCTCTATGCCTGGGCCGCGCAGGCCCACACCCAGGGTTGGATCACGCCTCTGGCGGGCACGTTGCTTGGGCTTGGTTTGATTGCCGGACCCATGGGCAAATGCGCCCAGTTCCCCATGCACCTCTGGCTGGATGAGGCCATGGAGGGTCCCAATCCGGCGTCGATCCTGCGCAATTCGGTTGTGGTCACCTGCGGGGCGATCGTGCTGCTCAAGTTGATGCCTGTGGTGGCGCCGCTCTCGCCGCTCGCCACCGATGTGTTGCTGGTCGTTGGAGCCATCAGCGCCATCGGCGGAGCCTTGGTGGCCCTGGCGCAGGTCGATCTCAAGCGGGCGTTCAGCTACGGCACCACCTCCAGCCTGGGGCTGGTGTTCATCGCGATCGCGATGCAGTTGCCTGGTATCGCCCTGCTGTTTCTGTTTGCCCATGGCCTGTCGCGGGCGCTTCAGTTCATGGGCGTTGGCAGTGTGATTGCCTGCACCAACTGCCAGGACCTGAGCGAACTGGGCGGTATCGGCACCCGCATGCCAGCCACCCTGCTGGCTTTTGTGGTCGGGAGTGCCGGCGTCACGGGGCTGCTGCCGCTCGGTTGCTTCTGGTGTTACGGGCTGGTTCTCAACAGCCTGTTGCCCGATGCTCCGGCTCTTGCCGCGGTGTTTCTGCTGACCAATGGACTGGCAACAGCCAATGCCGTGCGTGTGATCCGCTCGCTGTTTTTTGGGCCAGTCATGCCCAAAACGCGCCGCACCCCCGAGGCCAACTGGTTGATGGCTCTGCCCATGGTGAGCCTCACGGTGCTGGTGGTGCTGCTCCCCTGGATCATGCAGCGCATCGACCCGGTGCCTGGGATTGCGGCGTTCCCGTTGCCGGTGGCAGCTCTGGTGCTGCTCAGCGGTGGCGCCGGTGTGCTTGCCGGTGTGCTGCTGCCGCAGGAGAGCTTCTGGTCGCGCTCCAGTACCATCTGGCTTCGGCTGGTGCAGGACCTGCTTGCCTACGACTTCTACACGCCTGAGCTCTACCGGCGCATCATCGTGATGCCGGTGGCCGCGTTGGCCAGGCTGATCCTGTGGATCGATCGCACGCTCGTCAAAGGCTTGATCGATGGCATCGGGCGGGCGTCACTGGCCACAGCTGAGGGTCTCAAGCTGACCGTCAGCGGTCAGCTGCAGAGCTATGTGCTCACGTTGATTGTGGCAATTCTCTTGCTGCTCTCCGGTTTGCAGTGGGTCTGGGGGGCGCCGGGCTGATGTTGCTCTCGTTGCTGCTGTTGATCCCCTTTGGCGGCACCCTGCTGTTGCTGCTTTGGCCGGGCCAGCCCAGTCCGCAGCGCCTGCGTCTGTTGGCCATCGGCATTCTGGGGTTGCAGCTGGCCATCAGCGTGCTTGTGGCGCTGCGGTTTGATCCTGCTGTCGGCGGCATGCAGCTGCGTGAGCTGCACCGTTGGGTGCCTGGTATTGGCCTTGACTACGCCCTGGGCGTCGATGGTCTGTCGTTGCCACTGGTGCTCGTCAACGGCGGCCTCACCCTGGTGTCAGCCGTGATCACCCGCGACATTGATCGCCGGCCGCGCATCTATTTCGCGATGCTGCTGCTCATCAGTGGAGCCGTCAACGGGGCATTTCTGGCCGAGAACCTGCTGCTGTTCTTCCTCTTTTACGAGCTTGAGCTGATCCCTTTGTGGCTGCTCATTTCGGTGTGGGGCGGTGCCAACCGCGCCTACGCAGCCACCAAGTTTCTGATCTTCACCGCCATCTCTGGCATGTTGATTCTGGGGGCGTTCCTGGGCCTGGCGCTGCTCACCGGCAGTGTCGATTTCAGCCTGACGCCGGTCCTCTCTGACCGGCTGGCGATGGGGGGCCAGCTGGTGTTGCTGGTGGCCCTGCTGCTGGGCTTCGGCATCAAGATTCCCCTGGTTCCGCTGCACAACTGGCTGCCCGATGCCCACACCCAGGCGTCCACCCCCGTCTCGGTGCTGCTGGCTGGTGTGCTGCTGAAGCTGGGGACCTATGGCCTGCTGCGCTTTGGCCTGATGCTCTTTCCTGAGGCCTGGGTTCGGTTGGCGCCGGCGCTGGCGATCTGGGCAGCCATTTCAGTGTTATATGGATCGCTGGCGGCCATCGCCCAGAGCGACATGAAGCGCATGGTCGCCTTCAGTTCGGTGGGGCACATGGGCTATGTGCTGCTGGCCGCCGCCGCGGGCACACCGGTGGCCCTGCTGGGCGCTGTGTTTCAGATGGTCAGCCATGGCCTGATCTCGGCCCTGCTGTTTTTGCTGGTGGGGATTGTCTATCGCAAGACAGGCACGCGGGATCTGCAGGTGCTGCACGGTCTGCTGAACCCGGAAAGGGGTCTGCCGCTGACCGGGTCGCTCATGATCGTGGGTGTGATGGCCAGCGCGGGGCTGCCTGGCATGGCCGGCTTCATCTCCGAATTTCTGGTGTTCAGGGGCAGCATCGCTGTGTTTCCGCTGGCGACGTTGCTGTCGATGGTGGGTTCAGGCCTGACGGCTGTGTACTTCTTGCTGCTGGTCAACCGCGCCTTCTTTGGCCGTCTGGCGATCACCCCAGCCACCGGCGATACGAGTGTCGACGGCAAGCTCGATGTGCAGCTGGCCCCTGTGGCGCCGCGTGAAACGCTGCCAGCCATTGCCCTGGCGCTCGGCGTTGTGCTGCTGGGCCTGATCCCATCGAGCCTGGGGCACCTGAGCGAGTCGGCCACGACGGCGCTGGCGCAGATCGGCGTGGGGATCAGCTGAGATGCCAGTCATTCCTGCTGATCTGGTTCACCTTGAGCCCTCGCTCAGCGTCGAGCAGGTGCAGCAGCGCCTGCTGAGCGGCCAGACCCTGCTGAGCGAGACGTCTGACCACCTCATCGAGGTGGTTGATGTGCTCAAGAGCTACGGCGAGGTGCTCGATGCCTACAGCATCAATCTGATCTACCAGGCTGAGCATCAGTTCCTCAATCCGCTGCCGATCTTCAAGTACCTCGATGGCGATCTCAACCCCGCCAAGATCTGGCGCCATCTCAACCACGACCGCATCAATTTTGAGTACGCCGAGTACTGCCAGAAGGCGATGTTCTGGCATGGCACCGGTGGCCTCGATGCTTACCTCGACAGTGAGGCCTTTGCCGCCAACTGCCGCGCCATCATGGCGGCCAAGCGTCGCCGCGACCCGTTGCTGGCGCTGCTTGATGCGCTGTTTCCTGGCTTTGCGCCCGAGCTGATCCGCTCGGCGGCCACCACCCATGCCCTGGGTCAGTTCTGGCGGGTGATGAGCGATCTGTTTCTCGATCTGGCCGCTGCCGAGGCCGACGGCCGCGTGCGCACCATCGCCCAGGTGGTCGACTTCATCAAAGATGGTCTTGTGGCCGCCGCCGCCAACCCGATCGGTTACGGGGTGAGCATCGGCGATGAGCACCTCTGGGTGCTGCCGCCTGAGGCGGGTCTCACGTTTCTGGTGGATGTGGCCGTTCCCTATGTGGAAGCTGTGTTTTTGCGTGGCATGCCCTTTCTGGGGACGGTCAGCTTCAACGCCCAGGCCCAGCAGATCTCACCGGATCAATCGCAGTTTGCCTATGGCGCTCTCTACGCCGACCCGCTGCCGAGTATGGGGGCGGGCATTCCTCCCAGCCTGCTGATGCAGGACATGTACCGGCATCTGCCGGAGCGTTTGCACCAGTGGTATTTGCAGCGCACCCGCGGCGAGGGGGACGTGCGCGTGAAGATCTGCATGAGCTTTCAGCGCTCGATGTTCTGTGTGACCAATGCCGCCATCAACGGCACCATGCCGCACCCGCTGGATACCGCTGAGCGCACCCAGCAGCAGGCCAATGCGGCCTATGCCCTGGCCTGGGCCAAACGCCTGGCGGCGGCCCGCACCGACTGCCTGACGGCGTAGGCTCAAGCCATGGACCAGCCCTGGACGCCACGGCCCAAACCCGAGCAGGCTGATCGCCTCGAGCGCCGCATCGAGTTTGCCGATTACCAGGCCACACGCACGTTTCTCGAGCAGCTGAACGAGCTTTCAGAGGCGCAGCAGCGTTTTCCCGACATCAGTTTTGGCCGCACGTACGTGAACATCACCGTGCGCCCTGAGCGCGATGATGTCGCCCTGGGGGATGCCGAAACGGCATTTGCCGCAGCCATTGACGCCTTGCTCAGCAGCTGAGTCCACCTGCGTGACTGCGATGCCCCAACCCACTGATCCTGCCGATGCGATTCAGGCAGATGGACGAGCATCGATCGACCTCACCCAGGCCTATGACGCCGCTGGCATTCAGGCGGTGCTTGAGCAGCTCGATCAAGAGTTGATCGGCCTGCAACCGGTCAAAGCCCGCATCCGCGAGATTGCCGCGTTGCTTGTGGTCGACAAGGCGCGCGCCTCGCTCGGCCTGCAGACCACGCCGCCCAGTCTGCACATGTCGTTCACAGGCCGCCCTGGTACGGGCAAGACGACGGTGGCCGAGCGCATGAGCATGATCCTGCACCGGCTGGGATACGTGCGCAAAGGCCATGTCGTCACCGCGACCCGTGATGACCTGGTGGGTCAGTACATCGGCCATACCGCCCCAAAGACCCGCGAGATGCTCAAAAAGGCGATGGGCGGTGTGCTGTTCATCGATGAGGCCTACTACCTCTACCGCCCTGAAAATGAACGGGATTATGGCGCCGAAGCAATCGAGATTCTGCTGCAGGTGATGGAAAACAACCGCGACGATCTTGTTGTGATCTTTGCGGGCTACAAGGAGCGCATGGATGTCTTCTACCAATCCAATCCTGGACTCTCCTCGCGGGTGGCCAACCACATTGACTTTCCGGATTACAGCGCTGAGGAACTGCTCGCCATCGCCCGCTTGATTCTGGCGGCAGAGCACTACCGCTTCAGCGAGGAGGCCACCGCTGCCTTTGGCGACTACATTCAGCGGCGCATGCAGTTGCCGTTCTTTGCCAATGCGCGCTCGATTCGTAACGCGATTGATCGGGCCCGCATGCGTCAGGCTGGACGCCTGTTCAAAACGATGGGCCGCTCGCTCAGCAAGCTTGATCTGATGACGATCGAAGCCGAAGACATCACCGCCAGCCGTGTCTTTGCCGGCCAGGTCGAAGGTCTCGACCCTGCAGAGCCGCTCAGCCCGCCCTGAGGACTGAGCTCAACGCCTGCGGCGTGAGTCGATCTGCAGCAGATCGCGCACCTGCTGAACCTGCCGCGAGAGGGCTGGATCGCTGCTGAGCTTTTTGTCGATTTGCTCGACGGCATACATGACTGTCGAATGATCCTTACCGCCAAAGGCATCGCCGATGCGGGGCAGCGACAGGTCGGTGCTCTGGCGCATCAGGTACATGCCCACCTGCCGTGCCTGTGAGACATTGCGCTTGCGGCTGGCGCTGCGCATCTCGTCGCGCGACACGCCAAACACCTCGGCAACTTTGTCGATCACCTGCTCTGGGGTGACATCGACATCGACCCCGCCGGGATCAAGCATCGGCGCCACCGACTCGACGGTCATGGGCAGGCCGGTGATCGAGGCAAAGGCCACGGCGCGCGTCAGGGCGCCTTCGAGTTCGCGAATGTTGGAGGTGAAACGCCCGGCAATGAACTGAATCAGCTCGCGCGGCAGGCTCATGCGCTCCTGCTCGGCCTTTTTGTGCAGGATCGCCATGCGCGTCTCCAGATCAGGCGCCTGAATGTCGGCGATCAGCCCCATCGAAAAGCGCGAAATCAACCGTTCCTGCAGCCTCGGTATCTGGCTGGGGGGGCGGTCGCTGGCGATCACGATCTGCCGGCCTGCTTCGTGCAGAGCGTTGAAAGTATGGAAGAACTCCTCCTGGGTGTACTCCTTGCCTTCGATGAACTGAATGTCGTCGATCAAGATCAGGTCGGCGGCGCGGTAGCGATTGCGAAAGGCCTGCATGCCGTCCTTGCGAATCGCCTGGATCAGGTCGTTGGTGAACGTCTCGGTGCTGACGTAAAAGACCTTGGCGCTCGGATCGATTTCGAGGCGGTACTGGCCGATGGCCTGCATCAGGTGGGTCTTGCCCAGGCCAACGCCACCGCAGAGAAACAACGGGTTGAATTCGCGCCCGGGGGCCTCGGCCACCGCCAGGGCGGCTGCGTGGGCCATGCGGCTGTTGGGTCCTACAACAAAGCGATCAAAGACGTAGCGGCCATTGAGCCCGCTGCTCAGTCGCGCCGCAGTTGCGCTGGCCTGACTCTGGTTGTCTGAGGCGCCCTCTGCTGGGGGTTGAGACGCTGGCGGGGCGGTCAGGCTCTCGGCGGCGGCGCCGGCCAGGCCGCTGGTCGTTGCCGTGCCTGCGCTGCCATGGCCATTGGCGCTGTGCACCACCACCTCGATCGGCTTGCCGGCCAGGGTGCTGGCGGCCGTGGTGATGGCCCCCAGGTAGTTCTTGCGCAGCCAGCCGCAGGCGAAACTGTTGGGAGCTTCCAGCTCCAGCCTCCCATCGTTTAATGCGATGCAGCGGGCCGGCCGGATCCAGGTCTCAAAGGTCGGTTTGCTCAGGCTGGCCTGAAGATCCTTCTGAACCTGGTGCCACAGCTGCTCCCCCTGCTGCACCGGCAACCGACAATCACGACTCGCGACTATACGCAGATCAGCCTCCCAAATCCGTCGCCCATGACACGCATTGCATCACGGCCCATCGGCGTTGCCGCTGCCCTGGGCCTGGCTCTGTTGAGCAGCTGCAGCGGTGGCCTGCCGGGCCTGCCTGGCGCCGGTTGGCGTCAGCAACAGCCCCGCATTTCTGATGCGGCACCGTCGGCACCCCTGCAACCGGGCAGCAACGTGATTGTGGATGCGGTCCGACGCGTCGGACCTGCCGTGGTGCGCATCGACACGGTCAAGCGCACCATCAATCCCCTGGGTGGCCTGTTCGGTCAGGGCCCCTCGATCCAGCAGCAGCAGGGCCAGGGGTCGGGCTTCATCACCCGCTCGGATGGCGTGA
>Ga0194116_10001224_pt1 | contig 37898 bp, 36 predicted proteins | sample TA2MahsurfametaG_4_FD_148617 | JGI IMG/M metagenome (GOLD analysis project Ga0194116, IMG submission 148617) | Freshwater microbial communities from Lake Tanganyika, Tanzania - TA2015008 Mahale S9 surface | ecosystem: Environmental > Aquatic > Freshwater > Lake | place: Tanzania: Lake... | reverse complement strand
GCATAAATCAGCATTTATATCAATCGTTGGTCGCCCCAATACTGGAAAATCAACACTTATAAACGCCCTAGTTGGCGAGAAGATTGCTATTACTTCACACCATCCAAATACAACAAGAGGTGCGATTCGCGGGATTCTCTCAACTGATGAGTATCAATTAGTAATCGTTGATACCCCAGGACTTCATAAACCAAAGACAACTTTAGGAAGCGCCCTAAATCAAGTCGTAAGTGAGAGTTTGGAAGATATCGATATTGCTATCCAATGTATCCCGGCAATTGAAGAGGTTGGGGAAGGTGATCTTTACATCGCTAAACAACTCGCCTCGCAGAAATCAACAAAGAAGATCTGCGCTGTAACGATGATTGATATGGCAGATAAGAACGCCCTCCCGAAGCAATTAATGGCGGTCTCTAACTTGGCTAAGCAGGCTGGTTTTGAGTGGGATGAAATCGTTCCGCTCTCTGCCTTTACTGATACCCAGATCCAGCTTCTTATCGATCTCTTGGCCAAGCACTCAAGTGAAGGCCCAGCTTTCTATCCCCGTGAGATGCGCTCGGACCAAGAGGAAGAACTACTTTTATCGGAATTGATACGAGAAGCGGTTATCGAGGGATTATTTGAAGAAGTCCCACATTCAATAGCTGTAACTATCGATGACTTCTCCACTAGAGAAGGCAAGGAGCTGATAGATATTCATGCCTCAATAATCGTTGAGCGCGATAGCCAGAAAGCGATAATCATCGGAGCAAAGGGTGCGAACCTTAAGGATGTAGGTACTCGAGCCCGCAAAGAGATTGAGAAGAAATTAGGTAAGAAAGTCTTCTTATCTTTGCTGGTAAAGGTGATGCCTAATTGGCAGCGAGACCCAAAGGCGTTACAGAAATTAGGGCTTTTAGGAAATTAGTTTAAACAGCGATTGGTTGTGGGTTAGGTTTTCTACTTGCTAAATATGAGCCAGCAAGAACTAATGGCAAACCAATAGCGAGGGCAAGGGTAATTTCCTCTCGCAAAATCAATATGCCAAGGAGTACCGCGACCGCTGTATTCGGATAAACAACAAGGGAAGCGCGAGCCGGACCGATCTCAGCAAGGACTAAGAAGAAGACCCAGAATGCTATGCCACTACAAATTACTCCAAGACCAATCGTTGAGAGAATGACATTGGTGGAAGGCGTTTGAGAAGGCCAACTTTGAATTGCAAAAGGCGTGAAGATTGCCGCTGAAATTGTCATCGCAATCCCATTAATTGCAACGCCTGACACTCCTGGGGCTTTCCGTGTAATCATATTTACGGCCCAGGCATATGAAGCAGCCGCAATCAATATTTGAGCAAGCGCTATGAAGTTTGTGAAATCCGAGACGCTCTCGATACCAACGATGAGCGCGATACCTACCAAGCCAATCGCAATACCAAAGATTCGAGTTCTATGTGCAGCCGTTGAATCTCCTGAGTGATGCGCAAAGAGAGTTGCCCATATTGGGACTGTTGCTACTAAAAGCGCAACAACGCCGGATGATAAAGAACGCTGTGAGTTAGTAATTAGCGTCCAAGGAATAACCATTTCCAAGACTGCATACAATGCAATGTAACGCCAATACTTAAAGGCACTTCTGAGTGTTCCTTCCTTAAGTGCGAGCGGGATCAAGAAACAGGCACCAATAACAAGACGTGAGAAGACAATCATCGGGGTTGAAAGCTCTTCAAGAGCGACCTTCATAAATAGATATGGAACCCCCCAAAGTAAACCGACAAGAGAGAATAAGAACCAACCGCGGCGTGACATTAAATAAGGCTCCGATACAGATCAATTGTTGCGCTCGCAACTTTATCCCAGCCGAATTCAGCTATTGCGCGCCGGCGTCCCTCAACTCCTAACTTCTTTGCGAGAGATTCATCACTAAGCACTCTATTTAGTGCATTGGCGAACTCAATTTCAAAGTCTTCACTCTTGGCAATTGGATTTACCAATATTCCCGTCTTTCCGTCATCAACTACTTCTGGAATTCCACCAACCTTCGTTGCAACAACAGCAGTTTCACAGGCCATGGCTTCAAGGTTGACGATACCGAGCGGCTCATAGATAGAGGGGCAGGCAAATACTTCTGCGGCGGAAAGTAGCGCGACCAAGTCGTCATGGGGCAGCATCTCTTTTATCCAGAAGATATTGCTCCGTTCGCTTTGAAGGTTAGTAATCAGAGTTTCTACTTCAGCGCCAATACTTGGCTCATCGGGGCTACCGGCAGCAACAACAAGTGAGAATTTTGGATCAACCTGTTTCCACGCACGGAGTAGATGAGCAAGTCCCTTTTGGCGTGTAATTCTTCCGACGAAGATTGCAAATGGGCCTTTGATTCCGTATTTCTCCAACACCTTTGGGCTCTCTATCGGTTTGAACTTATTGGTGTCGATTCCGTTTCGAATGGTCACAATCTTCTTTGGATCAACCTCGGGATAAGCAGATTTGATATCACTCTTCATTCCATCGCTAACTGAGATAACTGCAGCTGCGTTTTCATAAGCTAATTTCTCAACCCAGGATGAAATTACATATCCACCGCCTAGTTGCTCTGCTTTCCAAGGGCGGAGCGGTTCAAGAGAGTGCGCCGTAACAACGTGGGGAATTGAGAAGATTTTGCTTGCAAGATAGCCAGCAAAATTTGCATACCAAGTATGGGAGTGTGCAATTGCAGCCCCACCAAGATTGAGGGCCATGTCGTTATCGATAAGCAGAGTTTGAAGAGCAGGATTGATCTTGGTTAATTCGCCCTTTAGTTGATAACCAGTTGCATCACTTCGCTTATCCCCAAAGCAATGAACATCGCTTTGAACTAATCCGGTGGCATTGAGCGCTGTAACGAGATTTGAGACATGCACTCCCGCCCCGCCATATATAGCGGGAGGCCATTCCCGAGTAAGGATTGCGACTTTCAAGTCCTTCCCGTCCTTCATGAAGCAAGAGTATCGTTCACTCATGGCGCGCTTAGATCTCCCACTAGGAATCGTGCTTGCAGGTGGCGAAGGAAAACGTTTGATGCCACTTACCGCAGATCGTGCAAAGCCCGCAGTTCCATTTGGTGGTTCATATCGCCTAGTTGATTTCGTTCTATCTAATCTTGTAAATGCTGGATTTTTGAGAATCGCAGTTCTTACCCAATATAAATCTCATTCACTAGACCGTCACATCACAACCACGTGGCGGATGTCGACGCTGCTTGGAAATTACATAACTCCGGTTCCAGCTCAACAGCGACTTGGGCCACGTTGGTACACCGGTAGCGCCGATGCCATCCTGCAAAATTTCAATTTGATCCATGATGAAAATCCCAAGCATGTTCTAGTTTTTGGCGCGGACCACGTCTATCGAATGAACCCCGATCAGATGTATCAACAGCATCTACAAACTGGTGCTGGCGTGACTGTTGCGGCGATAAGAGTTAAGCGGAGTGAAGCGTCTCAATTTGGAGTGATTGAGCTTGCAGATGACGGGGTAAGCATTAAAGCTTTCCACGAGAAACCAAAAGAACCACCAGCGATGCCTGGACATCCAGATCTCTCTCTAGTTTCGATGGGTAACTACATCTTCCGGCGCGATGCTATGGAAGAGGCGTTAATTCTTGATTCGGAGGATGTCGATAGTCGCCACGATCTTGGCGCAAACATCATTCCGGCTATGACTAAGAGTGGCGCAGCAAAGGCATATGACTTTGCAAACAACATTGTTCCCGGTGAGACGGAGCGCGATAGAGGGTATTGGCGGGATGTAGGAACAATCGATTCATACTTTGAAGCGCATATGGATCTCGTATCGGTACATCCGATATTTAATCTTTACAATCGCAATTGGCCCATTCTTACGAACCCACCATCTCTTCCACCTGCGAAATTCTCAGAGCGTGGAATTGCTTTTGATTCTGTAGTGGGCGCCGGCTCGATTATTGCCGGTGGTGAGATGCATAGAACAGTTGCTTCCTATGATGTTTTAGTAGGTCGGGATGCGAAGGTCGAAGGCTCGGTACTTATGCCACAAGTCCGCATCGGCGATGGCGCCCAGGTTAAGAATGTGATCCTTGATAAGAATGTAATTGTCGAGCCAGGGGCACAAGTAGGAATTAATCTTGAACGAGATCGTGAGAGATTTACCGTATCTGAGGGCGGGATAGTTGTCGTTGGCAAGGGCGTTACCGTAACTCGCTAGATTTCGCCCCGCTCTAAACCTTTAATAACAAAGTCTCCGCGCTTAACCGTAGCTTCAAGATCATTTAACTTTTTCATCCCATTTAACTGTTGGAACATTCGATGATTCTTCTTAAATCTCTCGCCGTTTCGAGCCAAGTAATGCCAATAAAGAGTTGTGAATGGGCAAGAGTCCTCTTCGGTTCTGGTCTTTGGGTTATATGCGCAATCACCACAGTAGTTGGACATCCTTGAGATATATGCGCCACCTGCTATGTATGGCTTAGTAGACATACGCCCACCATCTGCATGCATACTCATACCAATCACATTTGGAACCATCACCCAATCTGCGGCATCGACAAATACTTCACGCATCCAACTTAGAAATTCGGCTGGGTTTACATCGGCCAGCGCAGCTAGGTTACTTAACACCATTAGCCGCGGGATGTGATGCACCCAGCCGCGCTCATCTATTTGAGCGACGGTGGTAGAGACACAGTTCATCTTGGTCTTGGTTGAATCGGTAAAGAGGGGGAGAAGTTTACGTTTTGAGCCAAGAGTATTTGAGGCGCGATATTCATCGCCAAAGTACCAATAGATTCCATTTATATATTCGCGCCAACCAATAACTTGGCGGATGAATCCTTCACAGGATGAGATGGGAACTCCGCCTTTTCGATATCGCTTCAGCGCCTCTGTAACAACTTCATCGGCTGTAATCAGCCCAACATTCAAATAAGTACTTAACAAAGAGTGATGTACTGCCCATGACTCTTTGGTCATAGCATCTTCAAGCGGACCAAAATCCTTAAAGGAATCAGTTAGAAATCTCTTAAGTTGTGCCAGCGCAGCCTCGCGAGTTGTACCCCAAGTCGTATCTTCAACTTTCCCAAGAAGTTCGAACTCTGAAATTTCTGCTAAAACTTCAAGATCAATCTGATCACGGGAGTGCTGGGGATATTTTGGCCACTTATATCCAAGCTTTGGTGGCGGCAGTCGATTCTCTTCATCGAAGTTCCAAGCTCCTCCTTCAGGCTTATCGCCAACCATCAATACATCAAGGCGTGCCCGCTGCCAGCGATAGAAATTCTCCAGCTTGAGTGACTTTTGAGAATTAGCCCAACTTATGAAATCTTTACGAGAAGTGAGAAAAAAGTCGTTTGCCACGAATCTAACGCCAATTTCCTTAAGCGAAGCGAGTAGTCGATAAGAAGAAGGCTCGGTAGCGATAACTTCTCCGTACTTAGAGGCGATTGTTCTTATTCCACTCGCTGTGTTATCTGCTTTCAAATAGTGGACAACAAATCCTTCATCGCGAAGTTCTTGCGCAAAATGACGTGCCGCCGAGAGCAGGAAGAAGACTCGCTGTTTATGCCAGCGCGCGCCTCGTAATAAGTTCTGGCTCTCTACAAAGAGAATTTCACAATCCGCAGGGTTCGCCCCTTTGAGCGCGCCTTTATTGCGATTTAGATTGTCGTGAGCAATATAAATAAGGGACTTTGCCATCACGAAAAGAGTAGTGGGGTAGGGGTAGAATTGCGCTCTGGATCAATGTTGATCAACCCATTAATAATTGGAGAAGTCCAAGTATGCGTTTCGGTGTCCTAACAGGCGGTGGCGACTGCCCCGGTCTAAATGCAGTCATCCGTGCAGTCGTCCGCAAAGGCGAAAAAGAATATGGCTATGAATTCATAGGTTTTCGCGATGGCTGGAAGGGCCCACTTGAAGGGTTAACGATGCCTTTAAATATAAAGGCTACCCGCGGGATTTTGCCTCGAGGCGGAACAATTCTTGGTTCTTCACGCACTAATCCATTTAAGATTGAAAATGGCGTAGAGCGTATAAAAGAAAATCTTGCCAAGATGAATGTAGATGCGCTGATTGCAATCGGCGGTGAAGACACACTTGGTGTTGCCACAAAACTCGATGCGCTAGGCGTAAAAGTTATTGGTGTCCCAAAGACAATCGATAATGATTTGAACAATACCGATTACACATTTGGATTTGATACGGCGGTAAATATCGCAGTTGAAGCAATTGATCGCCTTCATACAACAGCTGAGTCACATCACCGAGCGCTAATTGTTGAGGTAATGGGCCGCCATGCTGGTTGGATCGCGCTTCACTCGGGTCTTGCGGGTGGCGCCTCTTGCATCCTCATCCCTGAGGTCCCATTTGATATTGAAAAAGTTTGCAAGTTAGTTGAATCAAGATTCCAACAGTCATACGCGCCAATAGTCGTTGTTGCCGAGGGTGCGCTTCCAAAAGATGGAACTATCGTCACCAAAGATGGCTCACTTGATTCATTTGGCCATGTAAAGCTCTCAGGAATCGGAGAGTGGCTCGCAAAAGAAATTGAAACAAGAACTGGGGCTGAGGCACGTACCTCAATCCTTGGACATATCCAACGAGGAGGAACTCCAACCGCATTTGATCGGGTACTCGCAACTAGGTTTGGAATCCATGCAATCACTGCTGCGCATGAAAGTGATTGGGGCAAGATGGTTGCCCTACATGGAACCGAAATCAAGCGAGTTCCGCTTGCTTCTGCTACTGAGAAATTAAAAACTGTAGATCCACGCTTATTAGCTGAAGCGGAAGTCTTCTTCGGTTAATCAAGTAGCGCCGAATTGGCGCACTTCCCTAACCTTGGCTGCTATGACCTCCCCAATCGAGAGCCTCTTTGATGCCTCATTAGTTGCTGCGCAACAACCGAATTGGCCTGATAGAACAAAACTTGAATCTGCTGCGAAAGAGCTGCGCGCACTTCCACCACTTGTCTTTGCTGGCGAATGTGACAATTTGAAGGCAAAAGTTGCCCAAGCTGCACGTGGTGAAGCTTTCTGGCTACAAGGAGGAGACTGCGCCGAAACATTTGTTGGCGCTACCGCAGACTCAATTCGAAATCGGATTAAGACAATCCTTCAAATGGCAGCTGTTCTTCAATATGGCGCAAGCATGCCGGTCATCAAAGTTGGTCGAATGGCTGGCCAATTCGCAAAGCCAAGAAGTAACGATATTGAAAAGCGTGGTGATGTTTCGCTTCCGGCTTACCGCGGTGATGCAGTTAATGATCTTAAATTTACAGAGCAAGCGCGCACCCCAGATCCTTCTAGGTTGGTAAAGGTTTACAACACCTCTTCAGCAACTTTGAACTTAGTTCGTGCATTTACCCAAGGCGGCTTTGCAGACCTACGACTTGTTCATGAATGGAATAAAGGATTTGTTAAGGATTCTAACGCTGGCGCAAAGTATGAAGCGCTGGCAAAAGAGATTGGTCGGGCACTTGATTTCATGCGCTCTGCTGGAATAAATCCAGAAGAGTTTAAGACCGTTGATTTCTACTCTTCCCATGAAGCGCTAATTCTTGAGTATGAAAAGGCTCTAACGAGAATCGATTCAAGGACGGGACTTCCGTATGATGTTTCAGCCCACTTTATTTGGATTGGCGAACGGACTCGTCAATTAGATGGTGCGCATATTGATTTCGCTAAGAAAGTGAAAAATCCAATTGGCGTTAAGTTAGGCCCGAAGACAACAATCGACGAGACGCTTAAGTTGATGGAAGTTCTCAATCCAGATGAAGAACCAGGACGACTAACTTTCATCACTCGCATGGGTGCAAAGAACATTAGAGCGGTTCTCCCGCCACTAGTAGATGCGGTCAAAAAGAGCGGTAGAAGCGTTCTCTGGGTCTGTGATCCGATGCATGGCAATACTTATGAATCGCCAACTGGCTTTAAGACTAGAAGTTTTGATGAAGTTTTAGATGAGGTAAAAGGTTTCTTTGAAGTTCACTTAGCAAAGGGAACCCATCCCGGCGGTATTCATATCGAGTTAACTGGAGATGATGTAACTGAGTGTGTAGGCGGCGCGGCTGAGATTTCGCACGATGACTTGGCGACTCGCTATGAGACCGCTTGTGACCCAAGACTTAACCACACCCAATCCCTAGAACTCGCTTTCCTCGTAGCCGAGATGCTGCGCGATAACAAATAGCCACTACCCTTTCGCTAACTCGAGGCGTAGGCTCCCGACGTGCTCAGCCGCTCGACCCTCAAGACTCCAATTGGCACACTCTTTCTTATCTCACATGAACACATGCTCCTTGCTTCGGGATTTTCAAATTTCAAAGAGTTGTCAAACCAATTAGAGGTAGAAGACCAAGTACGAGATTCAAAAGAAGTAAAGCGAATTCCCATCGTCTCCGACTTGATCGAGGATTACCTTCAAGGTGATTTGAAAGCTCTTGATGGAATTTCAGTAAGACAACCGGGAGAGCGATTCTCGCAATCTGCTTGGAAAGCGATGCGCAAAGTATCTCCCGGAAAAACAATTTCATATGGCGAGTTAGCAAAGAAAGCTGGCTCGCCCGATGCAGTCCGCGCCGCGGGAAGCGCCTGTGCCAGGAATTTAATTGCCCTAGTTGTGCCGTGCCATCGAATTGTTAAAACTGGGGGAGCGCTAGGAAATTATGCGTATGGCCTTGATGTAAAGGAGTGGTTACTTAGGCACGAAGGCGCTCTTAAGTAAGCGCTGAAGTACTTCTACTGCTCTCTCAATTCCTAGATCATCAACATCAAGATGAGTCACTAATCGAACATATTTAGGTCCTAGTGCGCTAACCCAAACTCCTTCTTCCCGCGCTTTCCCAGCAAATTCAGCTGCCGTCCAAGTTGCACCTGTTAGATCTAGCCCAACAATATTTGTCTCAATCTCAGCCGGGTTCACAGTCGAAGCTACGACCGAGTTGCAGGCAACTGCCAATTTCTTAGCTCGAGCATGATCTTCGCTCAATCTCGCAACATTCTTATCGAGTGCGAAATGACCAGCTGCTGCCAAGATACCAATTTGGCGCATGCCTGCTCCATAACGCTTCCGCCAAACTCGCGCCGTCGCTACTCGCTCTTTAGTTGAAATCATCAATGACCCAACGGGAGCTCCAAGCCCCTTGGATAGACAGACGCTTATCGTTTCGAAGTACTTTCCATATTCGCTAAGCGGAACTGAAGATGCGACATGGGCGTTCCAAATACGCGCACCATCGAGATGTAACTTCAGACCGAGCGGAGTTGCTAGGGAGTAGAGTCTTTTAATCTCATCAAGTGGCTGGACAGTTCCGCTGCCAAAGTTATGGGTGTTCTCAACTGCAATAGCAGTGGTTGAAACCAGGTACGGTCCAGAATCAGGGCGGGCCAGCTCTAGCGCCTGCTCAGCATTTAAAAGTCCACGCGCTGCAGTCCAGGTCCTAGTTGTGATTCCGCTAAAAGTTGCAGCAGCGCCGAGTTCGGCACGGACAATATGAGAGTTACTCTCACAGAGAAGTTCTTCGCCTGGTTTTACGAGAGTGCGAATTGCAAGTTGATTTGCTAGTGATCCGCTCGGAGTAAAAACTGCAGCTTCTTTTCCAAAGAGAGCCGCAACTCTCTCTTCAAGTGAATTTACAGTTGGGTCATCGCTATAGACATCATCTCCGACCTCTGCGTTCATCATGGCTTCACGCATCGCCTTCGATGGACGAGTTACTGTGTCGGAGCGCAGGTCAACGATCATTTGAAACCGGGGTAACTTTAGGTTGAACAATCATTATCATGGCGATGAGAACCATACTTCCGCCAAGTACTATCCGTAAAGTTAATGGCTCAGCGCCGAGCGCAACCGAGAAGAGAGCCGCAAAGACAACTTCCATAGTAAGGATTACAGCAACTTTGGTAGATGAGATCCGAGCCTGGGCCCATGTCTGGATAACGAAGGCAAAGAATGTTGCAAAGACTGCGGTGAAAAAAACTACCGACCAAACTTGAGAATCTGGCGGGGCGCTAAATCCATTTATCGAAGCTGGAATTCCTGAGACCAGAGCGCAAGTTGCGAGTTGAACAAATGTAAGTGCGTAAGCATCAAACTTCTTGCTCCATTGGCTCAGAAGGAGAATGTGTGCTGCAAACAAGAACGCAGAGATAAGAACGAAGAATTCGCCAGTTCCGATTGACCAACCGGAGACTGATAGAACTGCAAGGCCTGCAGTTGCAAGAACAATGTAGAACCAAGCTTGTTTTGTAAGCCTTTCCTTAAGGAGCAAAGCGGCAATCAGAGGAGTGAGGACAACGTAGAGACCCGTGATAAAGCCGGTGATCGCAGGGGTAGTTCGATCCAAACCGAGAGTTTGAAAGATATAACCAAGACCAAGCGCTGTTCCAATCACCGACCCCTTTGTGAAAATCTCACGATTGAGTCGAGTGATTACGCGCGGATTAGCAAGCAACATCACAAGTGAAGCAACTAAGAACCTAGATAACAAAAAGCTGTAGACATCTTGCTGATCCAATATGTCTTTCATCCAGACAAAAGAGATTCCCCACATAGCAGCAACAGCAAGAAGCGCCCAAGGCGCAAGCACCAGCGCCACTATTTATCCCGCATCTTCTTCAAGAGCACGACCTCACGACCATGCTCAGGTTCCTCACCCGGCGTTTCAAGAATTAGTGGTGCATTTACAACAGCTGGGTGCGCTAGCAACTCTTCAAAAGGCTTAGTACCAACTTCGCCCTCACCTAAATTTGCGTGGCGATCTTTTAGTGAGCCAAGAACATCCATTGAATCATTTGCATGAATTAGTTGGATTCGCTCTTTACCCGCAATTTCAACGAGAAGATCTAGCGTTGCTTTCATTCCACCTTTTGACTTTATATCGTGCCCCGCAGCAAAGACATGGCAGGTATCGAGGCAGACTCCGACTTTTGGATGCCACTCGAGAGCTTCGAAGTAGTTTTTCAAATCATCAAGTTTCTTAACTAGTGATTGACCTTGACCGGCAGTTGGTTCCAGTAAAAGCCAAGGATCTTCATCGCCAAGCTTCTCAAGAATTGGCATCACACCTTTTTTAATCTGCTTCCATGCCTTCGGCACATGAGTTTCATCAACTGCCGAGCCGGTATGTATGACGACACCAAGGGCGCCAATCTCGCGGCCACGCTTTAGCGAGTAAGCGGTAGAGGCGACCGAATTCTTATATGTGGCTTCAGTCGGAGAACCAAGATTGATTAAGAAAGGAGCATGAACATATGTTTCGATATCAAGTTCAGCGGCCTTACTTCTAAATGCCTCATCTGCTTCAGGGTTTGAATCTGGCATCGCCCAACCACGAGGATTTGAGGCAAAAACTTGGATCGCCTCAGCCTTTATAGTTGTTGCGTACTGAATTGAACGTTTCGCCATTCCACCTGAGGTTGGAACATGCGCACCGATACGTGGTTGCGTGGCCTTCTTATTCACCACCTCACCCTACTGTGATTGTCACAGTGGAGCCACGCTTTACCTTGCTTCCTACTTTAGGTGCGATATTTGTTACAACCTTGTTCTTCTTAGCCCCAACTTTCTTGACAGTCACTTTCAATTCAAGATCTTTGAGTGCGGCAACTGCCTTCGCTTCGCTAAGTGCAAATAGATTGGGAATAAATACAAACTCAGTTCCCTTAGAAACTATTAACGTTATCTTTCCGCCCTTATCAGCCTCACCACTTCCGGGTGTCTGAGAAACGACCGCGCCCGCAGGTAAGTCCTCACTGAATATATATTTGGTATCAACTTCAAAGCCAGCTTCAACCAATTCATTGAGCGCTTGCTCACCGCTCTTACCTTTGTAATCTGCAAGTGCAATCTGCTCGACGCCCTTTGAAATATAGAGAGTTAGCGAGGTATCACGTTTTACGCGCTCACCACTTATAGGCGCGGTTCTCATTATGAGTCCCTTTTTGATATCAGCCGAGAACTCTTCAATAATTTCGCCCACAACAAGTTTGTTCTCCTCAATCAAACTCTGAGCAACATCAGGCTTTAGCCCAACCAAATCTGGAATTATGAAACGCTCTTTTCCTTTTGAGACAGTAACGCTTACAACGCCATTTGGATCGACTCGGCCTCCACCAGCTGGACTTGAGTTGATGATCTTGCCTTCTGCTACATCCTCACTAAATTCCTCTTTATCTACCTCTAAATTGATTCCTAAGTCAGATAACTCTGCCTTTGCATCCTTTACCGTGTAACCAGCAAGTGATGGGACTTGGACTTTGGAGCCGGGACCTGCAAAGACATACCAAGCGGTCGTTATGAGAGCGAGTGCAAGTAGCGCTGCAATTCTGCGGTTGCGCTGGACACGAGGGGAAACTTTTCGACTTGGCTTTTCTTTCTTTTCTTTGGCCACTTCGCTCTCCTTCTTAACTTCAGGTGATGGAACGGTTTTCTCTTTACGGTTTGTCTTGGAACGCTCCCTTACAGGGGACTTAATCGGTATGGGAGGCAGATCAAGTTCAAGACTGAGTTGGCGCTTACGCGGATCGAGCTTCTCAGAGAGCTTTCGTAACTCCTCTAGGAAAGCTGCGCCATCTACGGGACGCTTATCTGGATTTACATCGGTTGCCCGTAACACCAACGCATCAACTTCGGGAGTGATTGCGCTATTTAAAGTAGAAGGAGCGGGAATCCGATCATTTACATGGCGGATAGCAATTTGAACCGGGTCTTCTCCTTGGTATGGCTTCTCGCCAGTTAGAAGTTCGAAGAGAACAATTCCAAGTGAATAGATATCGCTTCTTGCATCAGCGATACCACGCTGAACTTGTTCAGGGGAGAGATATGAGACGCTACCGAGAATTACGCTTGATTCAGCAGTCATCGTGCTACCTAATAGCGCACCTCTTGCTAACCCAAAGTCTGCAATCTTTATCCGACCCTCTTTAGATACCAAGATGTTCTCTGGCTTTATATCTCTATGAACAATTCCCAATTTATGCGCAGCCGCCAGCGCACTTGAAACCGGCATGATTATCGGAAGGACTTTTTCAATCGACAGTCGACCTTGCTCTACTAAATAATCTCGAAGCGTCGCTCCTTCGATTAACTCCATAACTATGAAGACACAAGGAGTTCCACCTTGATTCCAACCTTGATCCAAAACCGCAACGATATTTGGGTGTGAAAGAGAAGCCGCCGCTTTTGCTTCACGGATAAATCGCTCGACAAATTTCTCATCTTGCGCAAGGTGCGGATGCATGATTTTTACAGCGACCTGTCGATCAAGCCTTAGATCTAGAGCAGCATAAATTGTCGCCATTCCACCTGAGGCAACGATGCGATTTAACTTATAGCGACCATCAATTACTTCGCCAGTTAAATCAGACACAGCGCAATTTTAGATGAAGAAGTTCCCATCGACTCGGATAGTGGCGCAGTCGCGAGTGTTCTCTTTTTGAAAGTGCTCCTGCTCACGCAATTGCCAGACGCGCATCTCAGTTTCAAGGTAATCGCCATCTCGGTTTAGGACTCTTTGTAAACCAACTTCGCTCTCAACTTCAATCCAAATGGCTTCATCTGTGAATTTACGAGTCACTTTCTGGCCAGAACCCACACCTTCGAGAATTAAAAGGCTTGGTAGAGGCACAGAAGTGAAATCGCCGAAGCCTTTTTTGAGCCAGTCATATTTGCGGTAGCTAAAAGGCTTGCCTTGAGAGATTGGCGTAAGTATTTGTTGGGTAAGAGTTCTAGCGAGCTGAACGGTGAGCGCATCTTCCCAGCCGTTGTATAGATCATCCATATGAATGGTTGTGACTGGACCAATTGAAAAAGATTCTGCAATGCGCCGCGCAAGTGTTGTTTTACCGGAGCCCGCAGGGCCATCAATGGAGATGGTTTTTATATTAGGAGACTTCTGTTCGGTTTTTGCTATTCGATCAAGAATCTCTTCGAGCGAGGGATTCTTCATTTCCGAAGTTGCAGCCAGCGTATCCAGCCATAAACAGCAACTAGCGTAAATACCGAATAGAGAACTCCGGTGAAGAAGTACTCCTGGCGTGTGTAGTGCCAAGTTCCAAACACATTAATCACAAACCACATAACCCAAGTTTCATTTCGCTGCATAACCATGATTACTTGCGTTAGTGCGCTAGAGACAAGCAATAGCGAATCAGGCCACGTTGCAGCAGCTCCAACATTTGAAAGTAGGGGAGCTGTGATGGCCCAGAGAGCAAGAAGAGAAGCGATCCAGATGATTCGCTCGCGTTTGCTCATGTATCTAGGTTCAACGCCGGAGGGCTTCCAACCAAACCAACCCCAAATTGCAGCGGCGATAAAGATCAGTTGCAGGATTGCGCTAGCAAAAAGTTCTACGTTGTAGAAGAAGAGGGCATAAAGCGAGCTGCTTACTACCCACCATGGCCAAGCCCAGCGCGTTCCTCGAGCTCCCAGGATTACCGCGATTAGTGAGGTAATCACTGAAGCTAATTCGAGGTATGAGACTTCGTATCCCCAAGCTGTGAAGAATGTTTTCATTATTAACCCCTTTCCAATTCGCATTATCGAACTGGTACGACGGTCGACCCGAAGGTCCTCTCAGCCAACTTTTGGCTCCCGATTGAGATGAAGATTAACATAAGCCGTGCTCAAGTTCGCATATTTCGCGATGCTAATTTTTACTGTAGTGGGCTCTTTTTGGTTAGAGATTTTCCTTAAAGTTGGTGTATTGCGCAGAGTGAAACGGGTAGCGCTAAGCATCTTGCCGGTCGCGCTAATTTTCTTGGTTTGGGATTACTACGCAGTCTCTGCCGGGCATTGGTGGTTTGATGAGAACCAGGTAGTCGGAATCTTTGGACCAAAGGGCATTCCACTTGAGGAGTTTCTCTTCTTTATTGTGGTCCCGCTCGCTTCGCTCTTAACAATTGAGGCAGTTCGTACCCAGAAGCGCCATTGGAAATTTGGTGATGAGTCATGACATATACCGAACTTGCCTTGGTGAGCGTGCTTTTAGTTGTCTTAGTGGATTTATTTGTATTGAAAACTCGATTGTTAACACGTAAAGGCTATTGGACTGCTTATGCAATCATCGTATTCTTTCAATTAATCACGAATTGGTGGCTTACATCAAGAAAAATCTTGAGCTATAGCGAAGAAGCAATTATTGGATGGAGGATTGCATCAGCTCCAGCTGAAGATTTACTCTTTGGTTTCTCAATGGTCACTTTAACAATGGCGCTCTGGATTTATTGGGGTCGGCGCGGAATCCAGAGAACTTAACGAGCTTTTACCGCTCTTAGCCAAGCAGGTAGGGCAACGCTTAATCGTCTCCAGGTTGAAGTCTTAGCTCTTCTCTCAAAGACTTGAAAATCAATCCGCTCTACTTCATCAACGATTCCACAATAGAGCTCACTTGCTGCTTCTATACAGGGACGAGATTCGGGGGATAGGAGTGAGATTCCTTCGTTAGCGGCGCGCTGTAGATCACGGACTCGCTGGATTTGAAACTTAAGCGCTTCGATTATTTGCGGGGTGAGTATGCGTTGCTCAAGCATTTCTCTATCAACTCCGAATCGCTTCAATTCATCAAGTGGAAGGTAGACCCGGCCTCGTTCTAAATCTTCGCCGACATCGCGGATGAAGTTTGCTAATTGAAAGGCGATTCCGAGCTTCTCCGCAGCCGCCAGCGCCTCTTTCTCACGCCCCTTTAAAGTTCCAAGAATGGGAACCATCTGCAGTCCAATTACAGCAGCAGAGCCATACACATATTCCAGTAGCGCATCGAATGACTCATATTCTCTTACATCTAAGTCCATCGCCATTGAGTGTAGGAATGCTTCAAAGTAAGCAATTGGGATTGAAAATCTATTTACAGTATCGACAAGGGCTCGGCCGATGTGGTCATCACTTCTTCCCGCTTTAATGTCCTGAAGGAGTTGATGGCTCCAGCGTTCAAGTTCTAACCGCTTTTCTTCTGGCGATAACTTCGAATCGAGATCATCGACGATCTCATCGGCGTAACGAGCAAAGCCATAGAGCGCATGGACAAATGGACGCTTTGATTTGGGAAGTAAGAGCGTGGCTAAGTAGTAAGTCTTTCCATGTAATGAATTGAGGCGCTTGCATTCAAGATAGGACTCACTAAGTTTCGGGTCTTGAATACCGGCTGCGGCTAACTCATCCATTTCCAGTTATTCGCTCCGCTGCCAACTTTCCAGAAATTAGAACCATAGGAACTCCGACCCCTGGGAGTGTTCCGCTTCCGGCAAAGACAACATTCTCAAAACCTTTTGCAAGATTACTTGGCCTAAAAGGTCCAGTCTGAAAGAAAGTATGAGCGCTGGCAAAGGGCGCGCCCATCTCAAGTCCCATCTCTTCCCACTCAAGTGGAGTTGTTAGATGTTCAACCTCTATAGACTTTCCAAAACCATCGTAACCGCGAGACTCTAAAGTCTTAATCATCTGATCGCGGTATCTCGGGGCCTCTTTCCGCCAATCAATATCGGCGCTCAAGTTCGGAGTTGGAAAGAGTACGTAGTAACTCTCGCGCCCTTTAGGAGCTAGATCTGGATCATCATGAGATGGAACCGTCACAAGAACACTGGGGTCGCTCATAAGTTGTTTCTTATCTATCAACTCTTCGAATACGCCATCCCAGGAATTACCGAAGTGAATATTGTGATGGGCGATATGGCCATATCTCTTACTAGAGCCAGCAAGTAATACTGCACAGGAAGGGGAGTAGTTGAGGCGTTTAACTCTTCGTGGAACGTTTCCAAGAAGTTCGCGGTAGGCAACAGGCAGATCGGGGCTCAAAATAATTACATCGCAATCGTATTTTGATCCATCCTCAGTGATTGCAGCCCTAACTCGCGAGCCGCTTTTCTCGAGAGTTGTGACTTTTGAGTTGTAATGAATCTTCACGCCATGCTTTGTTGCTGCTCCAGCAAGTGCCCTTGGAAGTGCATGCATCCCGCCTTTAGGGAAGAAAACTCCATTTACCGAATCCATGTAAGCGATAACGGCATAGATAGCGAGCGCCTGTTGTGGCGAAACCCCGGCATACATAGCTTGGAATGAGTAGACGCGTTGCGTTCGTGGATCTTTTAGAAACTGTGAGACTTTTGGAGCGAGTCTTTTGAATCCGCCAATTGCTATTAAGCGGGCAAGATTTGGGGTGAGTAAATCAAATGGGGTATCGATGTTTTTATCTATGAAATCATTCATTTCATATTTGTATAGTTTGGTTACAAAATCTACGTATCTACGATAGCCCGCAGCTTCATCTCCGCCAATCACCCGTGCAATCTCATCTTCCATCTTTGCCGTGTCGGCATGAACATCAAGAGTGCTGCCATCTGCATAAAAAGCTCGGTAGAGCGGCGAGAGTGGCATAAGTTCTAACCAATCTTCTAGGCGCTCACCCACACAATTAAGTGCATCTTCAATCAGAGAGGGCATCGTCAAAACTGATGGTCCGGTATCAAAGGAGTAACCGGATTTCTTTAGTAATCCATTTCTTCCACCAGGGACTGATTCGCGCTCCAGGATAGTTACTTCATGTCCTGCTCCCGCAAGTCTTAGCGCAGCGCTTAACCCCGATAGTCCGGCGCCCACAATTACAACGCGATCCTTCTTGCCCTTAACTGTGCGCATTTATCGCTAACTCTTTCTTTTCGTTGCCGCTACTGCCATTTCATTTAATTTTGTAGTGACTTCAGCATCTAAAGCAGGGTGCTTGAGCGAATTGAGCGCCTCATTTAGAAGTTGCTCAATCAACGCTTCACACTGGTCTAACGCCCCCGAATCTTTCACTAGTTGTTGAATTTGTGCGACCTGAGAACTATCTAGGTTGGGATTGCCTAGGGCTGCGGTAAGAGTCGAGTGATCTGCGGCGCTTAATCGCGAGGCGGTTAGTGCCATCAATACTGTCCGCTTTCCTTCGCGAATATCATCGCCCGAAGGCTTACCAGTGATCGCTGAATCGCCAAATACGCCCAAGATGTCATCTCTTAACTGAAAAGCCTCGCCAAGCGGTAACCCATAGTTTGAAAAAACTTTATGCAATTCCTTACTCTCACCAGCAAGTGAGGCGCCAAATTGGAGCGGTCTTTCGATGGAGTACTTTCCAGATTTGTACCGTGCGATCTTGCGCGAACGCTCTAAATCAAATTTGGCTATGGATCCTTCAAGAACATCTAAGTATTGACCAGCCATCAATTCGGCTCTCATCTCATGAAAAATAGGTGCAGCTCTTGACGCATCAAGATTCGAAATTCCTGATTCACTTATCATCTGATCACTCCACGAAAGAGCAAGATCTCCTAAGAGAATTGCTGCGGCAACTCCAAACTTCGAGGGCTCACCTTTGTAACTATTTTTCTTATGCAAATCTTCAAAGTGTTTATGTAGAGCTGGCTTGTTACGTCTTGAATCTGAGCCATCCATAACATCATCATGAATCAATGCACATACATGAACGAGTTCGAGCGCTGCACAGGCTTTGAGAAAGTTCTGGTTAGGTGTGGACCCAGGCCCTAGATAACCTAGATAGGCGAAGATTGGTCTAAATCGCTTCCCACCATCGGTCACAAAGTCAGAGAGCGCTTTAGCAACCGGCGCTAATTCCGAGTCAATAGCATTCAATTCACTAGAGCGGGCCTTGGTAAATTCAAGGAGTTCAGCATCTATTGCTTCACGTATCTGCGTTATGCCCGGCAAAACCACGGCGCAACGGTACCCTCACCTCGTATGTCAGGTAGTCCTACGTTCTCAGTCGAATTCTTTCCACCGAAAGATCTTGCCGGTGAAGAGCGACTCTGGGCTTCCCTTGAGGTGTTAGTACCGTTGAAGCCAGACTTTGTATCGGTTACATATGGAGCGGGTGGAAGCACTCGAGATCGCACAATTCGAATAACACGTGAGATTACTAAACGCACCGGTCTTAAAACAGTTGCCCATTTAACTTGTGTGGGTTCCACCGAGTTAGAACTGAAGGCGACGCTAGAGAGTTATAGAGAAGCCGGTATTGGTTCAGTTCTTGCGCTTCGGGGAGATCCACAAGGTGGCCCGGGTGGAAAATGGGTTAGCACACCAAATGGGTTTGATCACGCCGATCAACTTGTCAGCCTCGCAAAGGAAATGGGATTTGAAGTCGGAGTAGCAGCGTTTCCCGATATTCATCCGGCATCGCGCGATATTGAGCAAGACATCTCAGTTCTGCATGAGAAGCAACGGCGCGGAGCAACTTTCGCAACCACCCAATTCTTCTTTGACTCGCGAAGTTATTTAAGTCTTACAAATAGATTGAGAAAGGTGGGCTCAGGTCTTCCGGTAATCGCTGGCGTTCTTCCGATCACCAATGTCAAGCAATTAGAACGAATGGCGGCGTTAAGCGGCACACCAATTCCAGAAGCGATTAGAGAGCGCATCTCAAAAGTTGAGTCGAATCCAGAATTAGTTAGAAATGAAGGCGTAGCTATAGCTACAGATCTCTGTGAAGAGTTGATGAAAACCGGTGTTCCAGGAATTCACTTCTATACGATGAATTCAGCTCAATCTACAATTGAAATCGTAAAGCGGATTGGACTTAGATGAAGAAGGAAGAATTCTTCTCGCACTGGAGTAAAAACCATGGTGAGGCAGAAGTTAAGGGGATTGTTCGTGCCTGGTTGAGTATTAGTTACACAATCACCCGACCGTTGGTAGCGCTTAGAATTTCACCGAACACTCTTTCACTTCTATCGGTATTGGCAGCCATCGCTTTTCTGCTAAATATCAATTCTTATGGCGCAATCTTCCTACTCGTTCTCTCGCTTCTATTTGATGGAATAGATGGCACCGTTGCAATTTCAACTGGAAAGAGCTCAAAGTTTGGCGCCGTTGTAGATGCTGTTGCTGATCGAATTGTTGAGGCGATCTGGGCCTATGCCTTTTATTTATTGGGCGCCCCTTGGCAAGTCATAGTTGCGGCATGGGTCGCCGCATCCACCCAGGAATATATGCGTGCCCGTGCTGGGGGATTAGGAATTAGCCAAGTCTTGATGGTGACTTGGGCAGAGCGACCTATTCGAGCAACTCTGATTTTTATCCCGCTAGTGGGGAGAGTTCTGGATTTAGATCTATTTGAGATTGCAGCTTGGGTTTGGGCAGTTCTGCAAATCTCTAGCTCTTTGGCACTCTTTAATTCTCTTCGATTGCAGCTGCAACAATCTCAGCGCTGAGGGCAACTAGCGGCAATCCACCACCAGGATGTGCGGAGCCACCAACACAATAGAGGTTCTTTATTGGTGAACGATTTCGCGCCCGCAAAAATGCAGAGCGCGCACCGTTACTTGAACTCCCGTAGATGGAGCCACCAGGCGCTCTATATTCGCGCTCTAAATCGGCTGGCGTGCGAACGACCATATTCTTTAATCTACTTCGAATACCTAAACCGCGAGATTCAAGTTTCTCGATTATCAATTCGGCGTAACTCTCTTTTAATCCCGGACTATCCCAATCTGTTCCTATACCTGGCTCGTGCCTAGGAGCATTTACGAGAATAAACCACGCTTCATTCTCGCCGCTAACCATCTTCTCATCTCGGGGATTGCAAATATAGATTGCAGGATCCTTTACTGGTTCTTTCCGCTTGAAAATAGAGTCAAATTCATCATCGTAATTTTCCGGGAAATAAACGGTGTGATGCTTCACCTTACTTCTTCCGTTGAGCGAGAGCAGCAAGGAGAAGCCAGATAGCGAAGGGGTGGCACGAGATAGCGATTTCTTTGGTCTATTTGCTCTCTGCTCATCTTCAAGAAGAGTTGCATATAGTTTACTTGCATCCGCGTTAGAGACGATGAGATCAGCGCGAACCTCTCTTCCATCTTCAAGGATCACCCCAGTAGCACCACCGTTTTCAGTAGTAATTTTTGAGACTGGAGCGTTTAGGTTTATCTCAACTCCAAGTTCTCTAACTCGCTTGGCTAGCGAACTCCCGAGTTCTCCGATACCTCCACTTACATGCCAAGCTCCAAATGCCTCTTCAACAAATGCAATAGTTAGAAGTACGGCCGGAGCCTGTCTTGGATCAGAGCCGGTATAAGTGGCGTAGCGATCAATGATTTTTCTTAAATACGGATCATCCGTGTATTTAGACGTTATTGCGCGTAGAGACTTGAAAGGCGCAATTGTGCGAAAATCCTTTAATAGAGTCTTTCGCCTCAAAAAGGGCCAGATACTTCTTAACTCACCTTCGATGAAATCCTCTCTCGAGGCCTCCCACATTTCCTCTGCTCGCTTTAACAGTTGATGCCAATCCCTACCTGCTTGGGCACCGAACGACTTTGTGATTGCTGCAACTGTTCCATTATGTGAAAGATTTGGGAAAACCACTCGCTTACCATCATGAAATATATATTCAAAAGCAGGATCTACCGGTTTTACATCTAAGAGGTGTTCAAGTCGTTTGCCAGTCTTTATGAAGAGGTCGCGATACACAGCTGGCAAGGTAAGAAGTGATGGACCGATATCGAAAGCAAATCCATCAACTTCGACTGTTTGACATTTGCCCCCCAATTTTTCACTTGCTTCAAAAAGTTGAACTTGGTGACCTTTCCTTGCAAGTCGTGCAGATACGGCTAAGCCCGCCATACCACCGCCAATGACGATTACACGCTTCGGTGACTTAGTTGGAAAGTGACGGCTCATATGGTTCTACCACGCCACTCTAGTTTTCCCATTCGCTTTAATAACAAAGAGCGAAAGATTAGAAAGATCCAAATTGTGATTGCCAAGGGATGCAGGGGAGCAGTCGATGTTACTGATCTAGTTCGTATCGCCGCCATTAACCTCGAGAGAATCAAAATTAGGTAGCTTGCGACTGCCCAACTTTCGAACTTAATCAGCGCCACCGCCGGCAATACCGAACTTACAAACATCAACGCGATTGCAACAAGCGCTCCAAAGGTTCCACCAAAGGCCCGCCATTGGGACTTGGAATATCCTGCAGTTAGCTCGCTGGAACTTCGATACATCTCGCAGGAAGAAACACTTGAGGCGTCAACAACTGAGCCAAGATAACCATGTCTGCGAAGCAAGCGTGCCAACTCAAGATCATCTAAGACCTCACCTTTAATGGCGAAGTGGCCACCACAAGCTTTGTAGGCAGAACTCTTAACAATGAAGAATTGTCCATTTGCAACTGCCGTTGATGTTTGACGACTATTTTCGATAAGTCGTAGCGGGAGCGTCGCAAACCATGACCACTGTAGGAGTGGCTGCACCGTACGTGCAAGAAAGCCATTAGCGATCTGGCGAGGATATGGAGAGATGTAATCCCAACCTAATTCATTCATAAGTGAGATTGCCGCAGATACCGCTTCTTTCTCAAGCCTTACATCGGCATCAATAAAAACAAGAAATTCAGCAGACGAATTTGACGCGAGAGTATTTAGTGCAAAATTCTTTCCCAACCAATCTTTAGGAAGATCCTGGCCCATTAATGAACGAAAGCGTTCATCCCTTATTGAATTTAATATTTTTAAGGTCTCATCAGATGAGAAGTCATCTAACACAATTACTTCTAAGTTGGGTATATCTACTTGAGCTAGCGCCGAATCAACCACCTCCTTGGCATTTATCGCCTCATTGCGCATAGGAATCAGGATGGAGACTGAGCTAGCTATTGGCTTTGATGAGGGCCGAAGAGATCTCGCCGTGATGAAATTAAAGAGTGAAATAAGAAAAAGAATTGAGACGAGAAAAAGTACAAGAATCTCCATCAGTCATTACGCCCAAGTTTCACTGAAAGGGCGTACCAAATTACGACTACTCCAAGGGCAAAGCCGGCCAAGAGCGCTACACCGGGGCGATCAAAGAAGAATAAGTTAGCGATGATTCCGCCCAGCCAACTCCAAAACAGGAAGAATTCTGGAACTGCTCGGCTCGTTCCAAGTGATCTTCGCTCTTTAGGAAGATAGAAATTCAATAGCGCCATCAACCCCATTCCAGCCAATAACCAACCAAAAGCATTTGAGAGCGGTATCTCAGGTTGAAATGGAACTGTTCTTCCAGTTATTTCAAAGGTCCATCTCCCAGCTGAGACCATCTGCGGATCCAAAAATAAGTCCCATGCCATCAACCCATAGCCACCCACTAGGAATACCCAATGAGGTGCAACTCTTCTAGCAGCTAGAAAGATCGGATGAGCCATCATCATCCATGCAAATGGAACTACCAGTGGGACTCCAAAAATTTGATAGCCAAGTGACCCGGAGTATTCATAACTTCCAAATGGCCAACCAGTTCGCACTCCGATTTGTTCAATAACTAGTGCGTAAAAGAAGGTTATTAGAAAGAAGCGAACTGCAAATTTGGCGCGATATGCGAAGAGAGCATGTAAGAGCATTGCACCTGCTCCCCAATACACCGTGGAAATCGTGACAAGTCGTAGAGCTTCGCCTTCTAGAAGTGGGTAGGAAACTTGAAGGCCAATCGCAACTGTTAAGACCGCGATTAAGAGAAAATTTTGGAATGGCGAAATACGTCGCCGTGAATTCCGCCTCGGTGTGAAGTTGCGGATCGACATAGATGAATTCTGCCTTAAAGCTCGCCGCTTGATTCAGTGAGAGCGAATCGAGCGAACATCTCTTCTGCGTACCACTTCTCTCGAGCCGTTGCGGCTATCGCAGCCTTATGCGCCTCACCCCTATAAGCGAAGTAACTGATGGTCTTTGGGTCTTCCCAGATTGAAAATGTTCCCTGTAAACCAATCGGCGCTTCACCTATTCCGATCGCCTTCACCAATCCGGGTGCAGCTTTGAGGCTGGCCGTGACTGGTGGGACTGAGCGCCAAAATAGGAAGTTCTTCTGCCACTTAATACGCGCCCTAGTAATCGCGACCACTTTTCCGTTCCAATCTATGGGAGCGACTTCTGGTTTAAATGGATTCTTTCCAGACCACTTACCATGCACTGCAATTGTCTTTAAAGTAGCGGCGAATTGCGATTCTGAATTTGAATTCCAACGTTTCATAATTCGTGAACTTTCAAATTCACCTAAGGCGCTCTCTTCGATAGTTATCAATAAACCCCATCGCTTGGGATCAGCATCCTTTGGGGTGAAGGTCTCACCTTTGCCCGTTCCCAATAGTTTCCAAAACTTGATTGCAGGATTTCGTTTAAGTACTCGGCGATCGAGCGCCATTCGAAATATTGCCCAGATTATTTTGGAGCGATTTACTTTCCAGAAGTAAATGCGAGTCTTCATCGAACTAGAGCTGTCTCTTCAATCGCAGCAACGACATCAAGCGGGCTATCCCACATCGGAGCATGTCCAGTATCGGGAAAGATAATCCACTTTGCATGCGCCGGTGCAATAGATCTTTCCTGGCAGGTAGTTGCAGGAAGAGTTCTATCGGTGTCACCGAAGATAATCGTTACTGGAATCTCTTCTGGAATCTTTCCATCGAAACGTTTCATCAACATTCCGTCCCATGCCGGGTAGTAACCATCGGCTTTACCAAGGGCGTTTACAGCATCTAGGCATAGCTCATAACTGAACTCTTGCCATCTAGGGCTTATGTCCCAGAATCCAAGCTTGCGCGCGGCTTCAAAATGAAGCGCTGTCGGTGCCAGTTTCATAGTGGTACGCGCAAGAAATCTTACAAGCGCGGTTGCTGGATAGCGGACGTTGTATGGATTGAGCCACAATCCAGCGGGAGCTAGTCCAGTAACGCTCTTAACTCGGGATGGAGCCGTACTTGCCATCTCAAGTGCTACCCAGCCGCCCAGTGAATTTCCGGCGAGATGAAAACTTTCAATTCCTAGTTCACTCATTTCATGTAGGACTGTAAGAGCCAAACTATGTGGATCCATTGCAGCGCCTTCGATAAATGGCGTTTCGCCATGTCCCGGCAGATCGACGGTAATAACTGTGAACTTTGATTCAAGGAGGTTTCTAACTGGCTTCCAAGCGGTACTCGCCGAACCCATTCCATGTACAAGAAGTAACGGTTCACCCTCACCAGTAACTAAATGATTTAACCTTTGCATCAATCACCAACTATGGCAGCTGTTCCACCAGTTGCCGCTATCAATTCATCGAAATTAGTTGGAAAAACGGTATGAGGATGTCCGGCAGCTGCCCATACAACGTCGTAGTCACTAAGGGCTCTATCAATCAAAATCTTTTCGGGGGGATTTACCCAACCTACTGGCGCAACTCCACCGACTGAGTAGCCCGAAATATTCTTAACAAAATCCGCATCTGCTCGATCTAACTTTTCAACTCCAAGATCTCTAGCAACTCTCTCAGTATCAACTCGATGACGACCTGAGGTAACAACTAGTAGAGCGCCACTACTTGGGAGTTTAAAAACAATTGATGATGCAATCTGTCCAACTTCAATTCCTAGCGCATTTGCCGCATCTAAGGCGGTTCTCGCGCTATCGGATAAGACCTTTACCTCACCCTTCATTCCTTGTGCGCCAATACTTTGGATTGCGCGCTTTACCGCTGCCTTCTCAAGAATGCCTTCCACATCCCAATTCTATTCAGCCAGTGAATTCAATAACCCAGGTCTCAAATAGGGTAAAGGCAGCAATTGCGAAGACGGTGTAAGCAAAGGCGCGCTTAAGTGTTGCTGGCGCAAGCGCAGCGCTTCTAGCCGCTGCGAGCCTTGAGACTATAACTGCTGTTAGAGCGATGAATATCGGGATTTGCCAAGAGATCTCATCCCAATGGCGATAATGAGCAAAAAAGCCGGTGAAAGTGTTTATTGTGATGATGAAAAGTGAAGTTCCAGCAGCTTTAGCCGGAGCTACATTGTAGAAGAGAACCAGAATCGGAATAGCAATAAATCCGCCACCGATTCCAAAGAGCCCCGTAAGTGCTCCCACCAATAGCGAGAGCGCAACTAAGGCAGGCATAGACATCCCTTTCTCGCCACTTGCTGAGGGCGGCTTTAATAACATCGATGCGCCGGCTGCGATTAGCACAAGTGAAAAACCGGTAAGGACAATTGAGTCTGCAATTTTGGGGAGCACATACGCACCGCCAAAGTTAGACGCAAGGCCAAGCGCCCAGATCGTTAGAGATTCACGGACAAGAACATCGCCGTTCTTTAATTTCGAAAGCACTCCTGAGAGCGCACCGCTAAAGACGATTATGAGTGAAGCAGTGGTTGCCTGTACTGGAGTCATGCCAAATATGTAGATGAGCATCGGAACTGCAACCATAGATCCGCCCGCACCAACGAAACCAAGAATGGAACCGATTGCTATTCCACAAATGATTGCGAGTAGGACTTCCATGAGAAAAAGGTACCGGCAAAGCAAAAGACCCCTGGGAGGCCAGGGGTCTTTAGGCTAACTTCGATTAGAAGTTGAAGAGCGCGCCTCTTATCTCTGGACCAAATTCAGTTCCAGTTGCAACTAGCGCAAATATTATTAGCGCAGCTCCAGCGAGTGAGAGATTCTTGAAGAAGTTAATCGTCTCGCCTTGCTTTGCCTGTGCATCTTCGATAGTCCAGAAGTTATGCATCATGAAGGCTGAGATAACGAGGAAGATGGCGAGTAGTAAAGCTCCGAGATCAGCGAATATGCCGAGCGCTACATAAAGACCACCAATTATGAGCATTAGTCCAGTGACGATAACTGCCAATTTAGGGGATGGGACCTTCTTGAACTGTGCATATCCGGTCATCGCACTCAACTTGGTCAAGTGGGCGATACCTGAGTTAATAAAGATCAGCGCAAATAGAACGCGACCTACAAGCAGTACTACATCTGGGAGAAAATCCATTATTTTCCTTTCAAACGGGTTGATTGAACGTTAAACCAAATTTATTGAAATTTCAACTATCTTGGCGTGTCGCAAAAAGAAATCCGCGCCCCCCTTTTTTAGGAGGCGCGGATCCCTTACTTCTTAACTACTAGCCGACCTTGGTGATTCGACCATCTGCCTTAGGAGTCTGGGTGACTTTTCCAGCAGCCATGTCAGCCTTGATTCCATCAACCAAGATATCTAGCAATAACTTGCCAGGGAACTTAGCGGTTGTTGGATTTAGCATCGTGTATCCATCTCCACCATAGAGCATGAAGTCATTTACAGCGACGGTGTACTTCTTATCATCCTTTGCGATAGCAGCTCCACTTAGAGTTGTAACCGCAGTGATTCGGGCGCCAGCCGCCTTTGATGCGTCAAAGGAGAACTTGAAGCCAGAGATCTGCGGGAAGCGACCGCCGGATGGGAATTGTGAGACGCCATTTTCGAGCGCAGCCCAGAGTTGAGTTCCAGTGATGGTTGCGACTGCGAGTGAGTTTCCGAATGGGAGAACTGAGATTGCATCGCCTAGAGTTACATCAAATGGACCTGTGACTCCAGCAGCAGGGCGCTTATAAGAAGTATTTACAACTTTATAAGTTGCTGCAGGGAATGTATCGCGAAGTCCGCCACCGTTTGTGATGGCAAGATCGGTCTTCAATTCCTTACGCATTAGATCAGCAACGTAGTTACCCATTGGGGTTTCGCCAGCTCTTTCAACAGCTGGTGAGCCACCGCGCGGGAACAGATCAGAGACTTGACCGATTTTTACATCAACCTTTGTCACCAATTGATCCTTGTATTTCTTGACTAGCGCAGCTCCGGCAGCATCAGGTGTCAATTTGCTGATGGCCGCGGTGGTTACGTATTCAAGTGATGCACCAACGAGTTTGTTACTTGCGTTATCTAGGCAGAGTTGGATGCGGTAGTAACCGACTCCAGCATTAGGAGTTTGGGCAACAACTTTGGCATTTTCGCGCGGATTTACTGCGGCCATCATGCTGCCGTAGCGCTGGTGGCTATGGCCACCTAGAACTACGGTCGCACCCTTGAGTTTCTTGGCGATATCGATGAGATTGCCCTTTGCAACCCCATCGCTATTTTCTGCCCATCCTTCGTGGACTAGCGCAACAACGACATCTGCGCCATCGGTCTTGGCATCTGCAATTGCTTGATTGACGCCATCAACTGAGGCTGAGATTCCGATAGTTCTCTTTGCGCCACTTGCATCATTGAAGTCGAGGTTGCCCGGGAAAATTACTTCAGGAGTTTCTGGAGTATTCATACCGACAACGCCAATCTTGACGCCACCACGATCAATCACGACATAGCCCCTAGCAGCTTTTGTACCGGACTTAAGGGGTTCGAGCGTGCTGTAGTTAGAGACGACCCAAGCAAAGTCAGATGCTCCAATAACTTTCTGAACGTGAGAGATATTGCGATCGTGCTCATGATTTCCGAAAGTTGAGACATCAAATTTCATCAAGTTCATCGATTCAATTGTGGGCATTTCTTCGAACTGACTTGAAATTGCAGGTGCGGCACCGATGTTATCGCCGCTCGAGAGTGTCAATGTCGATGCAACAGCTTTCTTATCTGCAGCAAATGCAGTTGTAAGGATTGCGGTACCTGCGTTTGTCGAAGATCCTTCAACTGCGCCATGGAAATCACTTAGCGCAAGGAGCTGGACATTATTTAATGCTGAGCGAGTTACGCGCGCGAGATCTGCAGTTGTGAATGTCTTGCTCCACGTCGTTGCGGCAGAGAATCCATATGCATTAACCGCTTGAACTGAAACAGTTACTGAAGTCTGATCCTTTAGAACCGGCAGTCTTACTGATCCATTTGTAGCCGCAGGAACAATGACTGGACATGAACCTTGTCCACCAGTAACTACATAATGTGTGACTGCGGGGTTTGCAGTTACAGGAACGAATCGAACACGGATCCCGCTATCGGTTACATAGGCGCGGGTGATTGTTGGTGCTGCGGGAACGGCATAAACATTTGCCGAGACCTGCGGGGAAGTGAGCACTACGAGGACGGAGGTCACTAGCGCGAGGGAGCTAGCGACTGCAGAGAGACGGACGCGGAGGGACTTACCCTGGGCGGACGCGGATGGCTTGTGTGTGATCACGGGCGGATATTGGCATGAGGTAGGTAAAGGAAGGGCAACCGACTCGTCTCATTTCTGTGAACTAATTGGCCTTTGCGAGCTGTCGGGGCGGTTCGCTAGAGTTCGAACAAATGTTCGAAAAACCCACCCAACCACATATCTACCTCATAGGCGGCGAGCCGGCTGAGTTCATCTTCCGTGGCCAGCGCTTTCGTATCCATGCTGTCCTCTCTTCATGGCGCGAATCGGGCGGTTGGTGGAACCGAGCAAGTGATGGTTTCTATCGCCCCGATGATGGCGCTCGGATTCTCTGGCGGGTTGAAGCTGCTCCGATTGGAACGATGGCGACCTTTGAGATCGAACGCGAAGAGGTAATCGACCCCCGCAACCCGATTTGGCGGATAAGACCGACATCAAGATCGGCATGAGCTTCACACATCTACATGTAGCAAGTGGCTACTCATTTAAATATGGCACGACCCTCCCAGACCAACTTGTTACTAAAGCATCTGAATTAGGAATGAGCGCTCTGGCATTAACCGATCGCGACACTCTTGCGGGCGCAATCCGATTTGCAACTAGCTGTCAAGCAAATTCAATCGCTCCCATAATCGGAGTAGATATTGAGTATGAGAATCAATCTCGACTAACTATTTTGGCAACCCCAAATTCATGGAGTTCATTAGTTCGACTAGTCACAAATATAAAGCGATTGGAATCTCCACCTAGCTCTGAATTCTTTAAATCAAATCATGAGTACACAACTAACTTGCTCCTTTTGCACGGCCCAAATTCAGAAGTAAGTCGTGCTATCTCATCACGTCGCTACGATAAGGCGCTAGCAATATTCAATAAGACAAGAGATCTCTTTAAATCTCAAGCAATCGAATGCGTCTCCCACTTAGAGAACGAAGGCATTCGCTCCACAACCCACGCAGTTAGAGCACTTGGCTTTGCTAGAGATAATGATTTACCTGCACTCATAAGTAATGCAGTTCGGATGAAAGAGCGGAGCGATGCCCCTATCGCAGATATTTTAGATGCGACTCGTAACCTCCTTCCACTTCATAAAAATGTAGTAGAGCGAAGAAATGCCGAAGCCTTCCTTAAAAGTAGCGAGGAGATGTCTCATCTAGCTGAGTTAATTGCTCGAGCGGCTGGTGAGCGAAATGGTCGAGCGCTACTTAAGACAAGTAAAGAGTGGGCAGAAATGGCCCAACTATCAGCAAAAACTGATATCGGTATTGGCTCAATACACCTACCGGAACCAAGCGTTGTTGGCGCAGCCACTAAGGACGATCTAGTGAGGCTACTGCGAGAGCGTTGTTACGGCGGAATAGATTGGCGTTACGGCCAATCACGCCCCGATGTGCTGGAGCGGGTTGATAAGGAGTTAAAGATCATTGAAAGCCTTGGCTACGAGTCCTACTTTTTAACAGTTGCTGATGTGACTGATCGAGCGCGAAGTTCTGGGATAAGAGTTGCCGCTAGAGGAAGTGGCGCTGGGTCACTTGTCTGCCATCTCTTAGGAATTTCCGGAGTCGAGCCGCTCTCACTTGGGCTATTGATGGAGCGGTTCTGTTCGCCGCTTCGCGCCGCTCTTCCAGATATAGATATCGATGTTGAATCAGCAAGACGTCTTGAGATTTACACCCAGGTCTTTGATTCCTACCAAGAGCGAGCTGCAACGGTAGCGATGTTTGATACCTATCGCGCTCGCCATGCAATCCGAGATGTTGGCGCTGCTCTTGCGCTGCCGCCGATGGAGATAGATCTAGTAGCAAAATCACTACCGCATATAAGAGCGCGCAATATAACTAAATCGCTAGAGAATCTACCTGAACTAAGAAACCTTAATCTCACAGCTCCGATTTGGAAGATGGCACTTGGACTTGCAGAGCGATTAGATGGGCTCCCAAGAAATCTCGCTATGCATCCATGCGCCGTTGTTCTATCTGATATTGGTTTATACAACAGAGCCCCGATTGAGAAGAATGCAAGTGGATACCCGATGGTCCAATGGGATAAAGATGATGTAGAAGCGATTGGATTATTAAAGCTAGATATTCTCGGAGTTCGGATGCAATCCGCTCTTTCCTACGCAGTAAGTGAGATCGAACGAGTAGCGGATGAGAAATTAGATCTAGATTCAATCCCACTTGATGATCCCGCTACCTTTGAATTAATCCAATCCACAAAGACCCTTGGTTTATTTCAAATCGAGAGCCCAGGACAACGTGAATTGGTAGGAAAATTCGCCCCTGAAAGCTTCAATGACTTAATAATCGATATCTCACTCTTTAGGCCTGGTCCGGTGAAGAGCGACATGATCACCCCCTTTTTAAATAGTCGCCAAGGCTGGAAGCCGCGTTCGATGATTCATCCTGATTTAGCTCCGATATTGAGTGATACCGAAGGCGTAGTCGTATTTCATGAACAGGTAATTGAGATCATCGCGACGATGACTGGGATATCGCTAGCTGAGGCTGATGAGAAGCGGAGAGCTCTAGGCGATAGAGATAGCCAACAGATCATCTGCGATTGGTTCTTTCCCAGCGCGATCGCTAAAGGCTATTCATTAGCTGTGGTCACCGAAGTCTGGGATGTGTTGCGCGCCTTCGCCTCATTTGGATTTTGCAAAGCACATGCCGCCGCCTTTGCCTTACCTACCTACCAATCCGCTTGGCTTAAAACCCACTACCCAGCCCAATTTCTAGCCGGGGTACTTACCCATGATCCCGGCATGTATCCAAAACGATTGATTCTCGATGAAGTCCGACAATGCAAAATAGCAATCGCTCCGATTGATGTAAATCGCTCTGACCGAAGTTATCGAGTCGAAGGAGATCGCGCTAGCGGATATTCGATTCGCATAGCGCTATCCGATGTAAATGGGATAAGTGAGAACGAGGTCGATTCGATAATAAAGGCCCGTCCATTTTTAGATCTCGCTGATTTCGTTCACCGCTCCGGTGCAAGTAGGCCAACAACTGAGGCGTTATTGATGCTTGGGGCTTTCGATGCGCTATATGAATCAAGCCTTAATCGCCGGGACTTACTACTTCACTTAAATGATTTATATAGATGGTCTCGCTCATCTAATAAAGCAGGTGGCTCACAACTCACAATCGCCTTCACCCCATCTTTAGTTAAGACCGGGCTACCTGATTTAAGAAGCGATGAGGTAGTAAGAAATGAGATTGAGCATCTAAATATGGATGTCTCGCACCACATGATTGAGTTCTATGCCGATTTTCTAAATGAGATCGGAGCTATCCGCTCTAGCGAATTATTAAAACAGCGCTCCAAATCAGAGGTACTAGTAGCCGGTGTGAAAGTTGCGCTGCAAACCCCGCCAGTTCGCTCTGGAAAGCGGGTCATGTTTCTTACCCTTGATGATGGATTTGGATGTAGCGATGCAACTTTCTTTGAAGATGCCCAGAACTCTTATGCAAGTACCTTACTTAACTCTTGGCTGTTATTAGTAAAAGGAGAGATACGTAGAACTGGGCCACGCGGTATTTCACTAAGAGCAACCGGGGCGTGGGAGCTCTCAACTGCATATGAGAAGTGGCGTAATGTCGCATCTTGTGAGTGAAGAGATGAGAGAACGCTCCACAATTTTGCATGTCGATATGGATGCATTCTTTGCCTCAGTCTCTGAACTCGACTACCCCCAATACCAAGGAAAACCGCTAGTTGTTGGCGCTGGGGCGCGGGGAGTAGTCCTCTCTGCAAACTATGCCGCTCGTAAGTTTGGAATTCGTGCAGCTATGCCAGTCGCAAGAGCGCAACGGATGGCGCCGAAAGCAATTTTCATCCCTCCCGATCATGAGCGCTATTCCGAAGTTTCCCGGCGAGTAATGGAGATCTTCTTTGATTTCACACCTCATGTTGAACCGCTTTCACTTGATGAAGCTTTTTTGGATGTAAGTGGTTCAAGGCGCTTATTTGGAAGCGGGAGAGAAATCGCAACCGCTATTCGCAAGCGAGTAAAGGAACAAGAGCGGATAACTTGTTCCGTTGGTATCGCAACCTCTAAATTCATAGCGAAATTAGCTTCTGGTAGATGTAAGCCGGATGGGATGCTTGAGATTGCTGAAGATCGAGTACTCACCTTCCTTCATCCGCTACCTGTTGGTGAGCTCTGGGGAGTTGGCCCAAAGACAAATGAAGAGCTACAAAAACTTGGATTGCGCACCGTTGGTGATATCGCAAACACCCCAGTCGAGACGCTAAAGCGTGCGCTCGGAGAGGGCGCGGGTGAATCACTCTACGAACTCGCATGGGGGAGAGACTTTCGAGAGGTAATAACCGATGCCCCCGAAAAGAGCATTAGCGCTGCCGAGACTTTTGCATATGATCTCGAAGACCGCGAAGAGATTTTGCGTGAGTTGCTCCGACTGTCAGAGCGAGTTACTCATCGGATGCGTAAGCGCGAATTGCGGGCGCGCACGATTGGTTTGAAGGTTAGATTCTCTGACTTCACAAACCTCACAAAATCAAAGACGCTCGCCTATGGAATTAGCGGGATGCATGATGTCTTTGAAATTGCCCGCGAGCTATATCTCGCTCTCAAATTGGATGGCTCAAGGATTCGATTGCTCGGCGTCTCGCTTGAAAATCTGATCGATGAGAATGAAGCGGTCGAACAACTCGAATTAGGCGAGCGGGAGAGTGGATGGCGTGAAGCTCAAGATGCGATTGACCGAGCGATCGCCCGCTTTGGTCGTGGCAGCGTTCAACCAGCGAGGTTGATCGAAGAGGGTTCTCAGGAGGATGAAAGTGAGGACCCAGATATCGCTGAGCGCTGAGTGAGGAATTCGACTTTCGCTCACTCGTCGCTTCTACTATCGTAAGCGCCATGCCACTTTCTGAGCATGAAAAGCGCCTCTTGGCAGAGATGGAAGAAGCTCTCGCCGCCGATGATCCGCGCCTTATCTCAGCATTTAGCGGCAAGACCCCGAGTCGTACTCGAGTGGTCGTTGGATTCCTTCTCGTTGTGGCGGGCATCTTGGGCTTGCTGTCCGGGATGATCTCCAAGACCCCTGTGATCGGAATCTTCGGCTTTGCAATCTCCCTAGGTGGAGCAGTTCTGGCAATCTCTAACCTCGGTGGCCTCATGAATAGCATGGCTAACCGGGCTCCAAGGGAGAAAAAGAGCTCAAAGTGGAGCGATCGCTTTGAGCAACGCTGGGATAAAAGGACCTTTGGGGAGTAACTAACTCCGCTCACACACCCGCCTTTTGGCGGGTTTTTTTATGCCCAAAACCAAGTGGAGGAAGGCGCTTTTGCCTATGCGGGCAAATGGAGAAGGGTGGTTGAAAATGGAGTAAAAGGGAGTAAAGTGGGGAATTACGCAGAACGGGGGTTCTGCGGCAGGACCGGGGGAGGTTTAAGTGTTTCTAGGCACCCATGAACCTCGCCTCGATGACAAAGGCAGATTGATACTCCCCGCAAAATTTCGAGATGAACTTGCAAGTGGATTAGTAATTACAAAAGGCCAAGAGCGTTGTCTTTATGTTTTTCCAAGTAATGAATTTGCACGAATTACAGATCAGCTAAAACAAGCGCCATTAACTGCGAAATCAGCGCGCGATTACATGCGTGTGATGTTCGCCGGTGCACATGATGAAATTCCTGACAAACAAGGTCGCGTAATGATTCCAACTGGACTTCGCGAATATGCAGCGCTTGAAAAAGATTGCGTTGTTATCGGTGCAAATACTCGAGTTGAAATTTGGGATAGCAAATCTTGGAAGAGTTATTTGAAAGATCGTGAAAAGGGATTCGCCGAAGTTTCCGAGGAGGTGTTCCCGGGGTTGTTCTAATTCTTTAGGCCCTCTTCTCTGGCCACCGCCGACCTTCAGCGAGCGACGCCCCTTCCCCGGCGCCGCTCAACCCCCCAAAGATCCGTCGGCCGGCGGTGACCAGTGCAGAGGGAAGTTAAGAAGAAGCAAGCGGGAGCGAACGAGATGAGGGAGGGGAAGATGATTCACAAGCCAGTCGCACTTGAGCGTTGCCTGGCACTTCTTACTCCATCGATAGAACGAAGCGCATCTCCAATTGTTGTTGATGCAACTCTTGGGATGGGCGGTCACTCCGAGGCTTTACTAGAGCGTTTTCCAAAGCTAAGAGTTGTAGGTCTAGATCGAGATAAAGAAGCGATTGCAATAGCCACAAGTCGTCTCGAGCGCTTCGCAGATCGCATCACTGTTATTCATGCCGTTTACGACGAGATTGCCGAAGTCTTGAGCGAACTCGGAATAAACGGAGTAGATGGAATCCTCTTTGATCTCGGAGTCTCCTCCCTTCAGCTAGATCATGTAGAGCGTGGTTTTTCATATGCACATACCGCCCCGCTTGATATGCGTATGGATAACTCGACTGGGATGACGGCTGCAGATCTTCTTTCAAACTATGAAAAGAGCCAGTTAATTCGCATTTTGAAGGTCTATGGCGAGGAGCGTTTTGCCAGTCGGATCGCCGAGAACATCATCAAAGCGCGCGCCTCCGGTAGTTTGAAAACTACAACTGATCTTGCCGATCTAATAAAAGCGAGCATCCCAGCCCCCGCACGGCGTATTGGTGGAAACCCAGCGAAGCGCACTTTCCAAGCGATTCGCATCGAGGTAAATCAAGAACTAGAAATTCTGAAGCGAGCACTTCCAAAGGCGCTCAATATTACAAAAGTTGGCGGCCGTGTAGTTGTCATGTCGTTCCAATCTCTGGAAGACAAAATTGTGAAAGCGATCTTTCAGGAAGCTAGTGAATCTAAGAGTCCCAGAGAGCTTCCAGTTGAGATTGAAGAGCTAAAAGCGAAATTTGAATTGGTATTTCGCGGCAGTGAGAAAGCCAGTGAAGAAGAGATAAAAGAAAATTCCCGTGCGCAATCCGTCCGGTTACGTGCGATTGAGCGGGTGGCGAGCTAATGGCTCTATCTGCTCTCGCACCGGCTGTAACCAAATCACGGAAGATTGTTGTAGGTCGCTCAACTCGCGCTGTTTTAAGGCTGGTGCCCGAGCTTCGCCCTGTTGCTGGCGAACAAGCTAGTGATCGCCTCTTTTATGGGCTGATTGGTTTCATCCTTGCCCTTGGATTACTCGGATTACTTGGGATCAACATCTTGCTGGGAAATGATGCGGTGCGAATCAAAGAGTTAAAGCTTGAGGCAATCTCAATAAACGAGGCGCGCGAAGAAGCGCTACGCGAGGTCGCCATAATTTCAACTCCAGAGAAATTGGCAGAACGCGCAGTAAATCTGGGAATGGTTCCTAGTTCGACACCGAGATTTCTTGATCTCTCTGAGGTCCCTGCACCAAAGGCCGAGAAGGTGAAACCTTAGATGCCACATGATGCGCTAGTAGGCCGGAGGATTAAGTACCTGGTCGCAATCTCACTAGTGCTAATTGCGGTCTTCTCTATCCGCCTCATTGATGTACAAGCAGTAAGAGCAGCGGGTTATGCGAGTTTTGCCGATAATGAGTTAACCAAGCGCTCCGTCATCATGGCGCCAAGAGGGGCGATTACCGATATAAATGGAGTTGAGTTTGCTCGCAGCGTCTCTTCTTATCGCATCTTGGTTGATCAAGTGATTGTTGATTATCCCAAGAAGCTAGCGGCACTTGCGGCCCCCATTCTTGATATGAATGAGGAAGCACTTGCGCAACAACTAGTTGGCGAGCGTAGATATGTTGTGATCGCAAAGAGCGTAAAACCAAGCGTTTGGAGGGCTCTAGAAAAGGCGGTCGAGGATTACAACGATGAAGTGATTAAGACTGAAGGCGGAATGCAAAAGCGCCTCCTCGGATTTTTCGCAGAGCGAATCTATGCCCGTGAATATCCAGAAGGCGAGCTAGGGGCAGCAGTAATTGGATTTGTGAATCAAGCTGGTCAAGGCGCAGCTGGCCTTGAGTACAGCATGAATTCAAAACTTGCTGGAGTTAATGGTGAATACACTTACTCCAACGCTGCTGGAACGATAATCCCAGGTACTCAAAAAATCACTGCCGAGGAGCGGCGCGGCAACACGATTCGATTAACAATTGATCGCGATGTTCAATGGGTTGCGCAAGAGTCAATTCGAAAAGCAGTACAAAAAGCTAAGGCGCTATCTGGAACTGTGATTGTGATGGATCCGGCGACTGGTCACATCATCGCTCATGCCTCATTTCCCTCTTTTACTCCGGGTAAGACCCAAGGAGTCGATCCATATCATTGGCAAAACCCTTCAGTTCAAGAGGTTTACGAGCCTGGTTCAACTGGCAAAGTAATCACATTTGCAGCGGCGATTGAAGAGGGAAAGATCGAGCCGGAATCCATCATGACCGTTCCATATAAGTTAAAGCGCTCCATAAAAGTCTTTAAGGATCATGATCCGCATCCAACTTTAAAACTCACGCTCTCCGGAGCGCTTGCAACTTCGAGTAATACAGCTGCAATAAAAGTTGGCGAGATGATTTCAAATGAAAAGCTTCATTCTTACCTAAAGAAGTTTGGCGTATCGGTAAAGACCGGTTCTGGGCTGCCCGGCGAAGAATCTGGAAAGTTATTAGATGTTAAGGACTGGTCAGGCACAACCGCGCCAACAGTTGCCTTTGGTCAGGGGTACTCCGTAACTGCGATGCAGGCGACTTCAGTCTTTGCAACTATTGCAAATGATGGAGTGAAGGTAACTCCAACTTTGATTGCTGGCCATAGCGATGCAGCTGGTCGCTACACACCCTCTGAGAAGCAGAGCTCCGAGCGGGTAATAAGTAAAGAGACAGCTGTAAAGATGCGCTTGATGATGGAGAGCGTTGTCTCATCTGCAGGAACTGCAGCTGGTGCAGCAATTTCTGGTTACCGAGTTGCGGGCAAGACTGGAACTGCGCGACGAATAAATGACACCTGTGGTTGCTACCGCGGTTACACAGCTTCATTTATTGGATTTGCTCCGGCCGATAAACCGGAATATGTAGTTAGCGTGACCATTCAGGATCCAAAGGGTGTTTATTACGGCGGCTATCTCGG
>Ga0194116_10001222_pt1 | contig 37927 bp, 26 predicted proteins | sample TA2MahsurfametaG_4_FD_148617 | JGI IMG/M metagenome (GOLD analysis project Ga0194116, IMG submission 148617) | Freshwater microbial communities from Lake Tanganyika, Tanzania - TA2015008 Mahale S9 surface | ecosystem: Environmental > Aquatic > Freshwater > Lake | place: Tanzania: Lake... | reverse complement strand
TACAAACATTCAATGTCTATGGGTGCCTTGAACAGTCCCACAATGGGGTCCAGCTTTTGGATTTGTTTTACATTGATGATCACTTCATGTTGCGGTATCAAAACGTCCACTTCTGTTTTACCTGATGCCTCAGGTTTTGTGTTCATTGACCAATCAACTTGGTAAATGGGTTCCCCGCCGCGGTGAATCCATTGGTCAAAAAACCAATCCATGTTGATGCCCGTTTCATCGATGATGGCCTTCTGCAGATCCCACGTTTCTAAGGTTCCATATTGGTGTTTGAGCAAATAATGGTTGATGCTCCTTCGGAAATTGTCCTCGCCCAGTTGGTGCCGCAACATGTGCAATACCGATGCGCCTTTGGGATAATGGCGCGATGAGCCGGCTTCGGAATGTCGCACCGGCAAACTGTTGGCTTTCCCCGCCGCGATGGCCCCCCTCATTTGTTCGCGGAAGTACCAATTCATTTCATCCTCGCCATAAATGCTGCCGAGAAACAAACCCGGATAATAGGTGGCAAAACTCTCCTGTAACCATTGGTCGCCATCATGTCGGGCCGTGATTAAATCACCAAACCACTGATGCGTGGCTTCGTGTGCATTCACAGTGATGTAATTCCTGTCAAGGAATCCGCGACGATCCACCCAAAAGAAATCACCGAACGTGGTGGCGGAGGTGTTCTCCATCGCACCATACAAGAAGTCTTGAACCATCACTTGAGAATAAGTGCCCCAAGGGTAGGGGATGCCAGTTTCTTTCGACAAGAAATCAATGATTGCCTCACTGTATCGGGCGGTGGGTTCCAGTTTTTCGGGGTGCTGAGGGTAGTACCAAAATTGCAATGGGATTCCGGCGGCCGACAGTGTTTTTTGCACCGCATATTCGCCAATGGCCAACATCAACAAATAGCCCGCATGGGGTTTTTCCATCGCATAATGCCAAGTCGTAGTACCGTCTTTGTTGGCGCGTTTTGATTTCAATGTTCCGTTCGACAATACTTGGTGTTTTGAATCGTAGGTTACCACAGTTTCAGTGATGTATTTGTCGCCTCGATCATCCATCATGGGGATCCAATGTCGGTTGTCGATCCCCTGTCCTTGCGTCCAGATCTGCTGCCGAATCATTTCTTTTTCATCGCGTGTATTACTCAATGGTTCGCCGTTGGCCGCTGTAAATCCGCTGAAATAAATACCTTTTAGTGGTTGGGCGGTGTATTCAAAGACAATGAGATGGTTCGGCGATGCCAACACCGCTGGTTTCCCACCTTTCTTGGGAGTGGATCCGGGTTCAATTCGGTCGATTTTCAGTGCGATGGACGATGTCAGCGCCGGGTAAACAACCACGCCAGTGGGTATGATTTTATAATTGAGTGGTTTTCCATCTATAGTGGCCGATTTGATTTGAATGCCGGGGGCATCGAAGAATATCGTATCGATGGAAGATTGTAAAGCCTTGAATGTATGTGTGACCTTTCCAAAAACCGTTTTTTTCATCGCATCGAAGCGAACCTCTACTTTCATTTGTTGTACATCGATGTTGCGGTTGCGTTCATGTCCTCCATTGTCGATATGGTAACATTGCGTCTCGGGGAATTGCGCCAAGAGATTTGGCAAATACCCTAGGCACATGCATAGCAGAACAGACCTGGTGGCTTTGCGCAGGATTCGATGAAGTAGGGTTTTAGATACTTTGCGATTCATGGTTTGGTTGATGCAGCGAATATAGAGATTGTGGCAGGGGAGAAAAATTCTTTGGCATTTTTTGCAACAGGTACTTGACTCTTGGCAAATTTCGCCTTATTTTTGCAGTCCTTTTGAGGGAAACAAGTACTGAAAAGTACTGTAACCCAATGAAGAGAACGGATTGGTAGTTCAGCTGGTTAGAATGCCGCCCTGTCACGGCGGAGGTCGCGGGTTCGAGTCCCGTCCAGTCCGCAACAAAAAACCCCTCAAACTTGAGGGGTTTTTTGTTTTCAATTACAATTTAGGATTCAAAGTGAAACTAACCCGGCTGTTGTCTTCCTCTTCTTCAAGAGGTTCGGAAACGCAATCGCCCAATACAAACTGACAATATTTGATGGTTCTGCCCATGCCCAACCACATTTTTTCGTAATAGGTTTGAATTTGCAGAAAGGCCGGAACAGGCAACAGTTGATAAACATTGTTGATGGTGGTAATAATCTCCAATCCGTCTTGCTTCGCTTGTGCCAACGTGCTTTCATAAAACAAATCACTGTCTGTTTTCACATTTACTAACGCCTTTGCGTGGGCGATCTGACGGTACAAATTCAAAAACTTGTAGCTACTCAGTCGTTTCCGGGGTTTGTGGGGCTGGGGATCGGCAAAGGTTATCCAAATTTCAGAAACTTCTCCAGTGGCAAAAAATTCAGTGATGTGGTCGATGTGCGTGCGCAAGAAACGAACATTTTGCAAATTGCTATCGAGCGCGGCTTTGGCACCGGTCCACATGCGATTGCTTTTTATGTCCACACCGATGTAGTTGATATTGGGGTTCATGCGAGCAAGTCCCACGGAATAATCGCCTTTTCCACAGGCCAATTCTACAACAATTGGGTTGTCATTGCCAAAAATTTGCGCCCAACGTCCTTTGTTACTGGTATCTTCAATGTCAAAGGTGTTGGGAAAGTTGCGATACTCCTCAAATTTGATGAGTTTGGGTTTGCTCATAGGGTTGCAAAGGTACAAATCCCGCCATGAACAATGCATGTGATTAAAGTTTCTATGCCAATTTTGTCGATAGGCGATATCTTTGAAGGGTGTTGTCGGCAGAGTTAGTTATTCAGGCGTATTTATCGGGTTCTTTTCCGATGGCTGATCCGGACGAAAGCGATGCGATTTATTGGCACACCCCAAAAACGCGGGGCTTGATACCGTTAGACGAGCGGTTCAAAGTTCCAAAAAATCTAAGACGACTGTATCGCAAAGGTGTGTTTGAATTGACCATCAACCGGGCATTTAGGGAGGTGATTTCTGCCTGTTCGAATCGGGGAGAGGAAGCGACATGGATTTCGCAAGAAATCAAAGATGTTTACATAGAATTAAATGGAAAGGGCTGGGCGCATAGTTTCGAAGTTTGGTACGAGGGAAGGCTGGTGGGCGGGCTTTATGGGGTGTCGATTGCGAAGGTTTTTTTCGGGGAAAGTATGTTTCACACCATGACGGATGCGAGCAAAATTGCGTTGGTTTTTTTGGTGGAATTTTTGCGGGAGCAACACTTTGAATTGATTGATTGCCAATATTTAAATCCACATTTGTTGCAATTTGGGGCCTATGAGGTTTCGCAAGCATGGTATATGGATGAATTGCGCAGAATACTCAGACAATATTAAACTTGGGTCCAATAAATTGTAAGAAATACGCCACTTTTGTATTGTGATTCTACAGATTCCCATTGGCGATAAACAGTTTCAGGCTGACCTCACACGGTCTTTTGACCTTTCTGTTTCCACAGGCCCTTCGGGCGATAATCCCGGTGCGTTTTACATTGATGCTGCCCAATTTGAGCCGATTCGGGTGGGAGGATTTGTTGGGGCGGTTGCTGAAGGGGGGTCGGCCAATTGTGAGGTGCTTACTTTGTGTGCACATGGAAATGGTACCCACACCGAGTGTGCCGGACATATCACCCATTCACGACTTTGTTTGGGCGATGTGATACAAAACCATTGGTTCACGGCACAGCTTGTTACGGCGGCTTTGGTCGATCAAGCGTGCATACCTTTAGACGTGGTTAAAACTTGGCAGTTGGCAGCAGTTGATGCAATCATTGTGCGCAGTTTGCCCAATGGGTTGGATAAAAAATGTCAACAATGGAGCGGTAATGAACCCCCCTATTTTGAGCCAGAGGCTTTGGCTTATTTGCGTGATTTGGGTATCCAACATTTACTCACTGATTTTCCCAGTGTAGACCCCGAAGTAGATGAAGGTCGTTTGAGCGCACACCACGAATGGTGGGGTTTACCACAAAGGGTCAAAGGGGGTATCGCATTAGAAATGCCGCCCTCTCATTCAAGATATCATGCAACCATTACGGAGTTGATTTTTGTAGACAATGTGTTGGCAGACGGACTCTATGCGTTGAATTTGCAGTTTCCCAATTTAAGGACAGATGCGGTGCCATCGCGACCTGTAATCTATCCTCTGACAGAAGTTCAAAATCATTAACCCATCGATGAACGAAAAATTGCTCTATGCTGCCAATTTGATCGCTTCGCGGTATTTAAATGCAGGGTCGAGGAAACCTGTTCATGTTGCATCCATCAAGCGTATCTTGGTGGTTAAGTGGGATGAGATTGGCGATATGGCGGCGGCGGTTCATGTGTTTGCATTGATTCGAGCATCGTATCCAGAAGCGGAAATCACGGTGCTTTGCAAGCCATTTGTAGCATCGTTGTTGGGGAATCATCCTGCGATTTCCAAAGTCATAACCCACGAGAGGGAATGGCAGGAACGCTACGATGTGGTGATTGAGCTTCGCGGTACATGGGGTACCTTAAAGAAATCGCTGCATTGGAAAACCATGCCAAAATACCGATTTGATCGTGGCTGGATTCGATTCAAACAGCGCGGCAATCAACCCCATGAATTGCTAACGAATTACAGGGTCATTGAGCCTCTTTTGATGTTTGACAGCAAAGGATGGAATGATGTTAAAGCATTGAGTTCGTTTCGGAAAATTTATCCAGCGGCGGATAACATCGACCATGCCGAAAGATGGAAGGAATGGGCCTTGGAAGGTTCAGATACTTCCGTGAAATCGTATGTTGTTTTGCATACCGGTGCCCGTAGTCCTCTGCGTAGGTGGTCTACCGAGCGGTTTGTAAAGTTATCACAATGGTTATTGAATGAGTTGAATCTGATGCCAATTTGGGTGGGTACCAACGATGAAGTTGATCAAATCAGCGAGGCAATGAAGTTGGGTGGCGCTGGTAAGGCTTGGATCGCGGGCACAGTGTCTCCAGAATCGTTGGATTTGTTGTCGTTCTATGCATTTATTTCCAAGGCTGCACTCTATGTGGGCAATGAAAGCGGCCCTTTGCAGTTGGCTGATATGGCCGATATTCCTACGGTGGCGATTTATGGACCGGGTGTGCCCAGGGTTTTCTATCCTGTTTCAAATAAATGCGAGGTGTTGCATCATGTGTTGGCTTGTAATCCCTGCGATCAGCAACATTGCTCACAGCCCGACGATCGCTGTGTAGACAGGGTGGAGTTGGCGCAAGTGAAAGAAGCCATTTTGCGGGTGCTGCCACTTTAATTTGGTGGTATTTAGAAAATAAACGGTTATTTTACTCAATTGACGTTGCTGTGAGTTGAAATGCAGAGCCTTCGTGGGTATCTTCGATGACGATTCAATGATCTGAATGAGAAAAGCATTTGAAGTTACAGTCCTCGGTACTTCGTCGGCCACGCCCACGAAATACAGACATCCAAGTGCTCATTATGTGCGGTTGGAAGGAAGTTACATGCTCTTGGATTGTGGGGAAGGGGCACAAAGACAGCTGTCGAGGTATGGTTTGCGTGTGCTCAAGATTTCTCATGTGTTTATCACCCATTTGCATGGCGATCACTATTTTGGTTTGCCCGGGTTGATTACTTCCATGGCTTTGTATGGAAGAACAGAACCTTTAGTCATTGTTGGGCCGCCCGCATTGGAGAGCATCCTGCAGGTGCTGATTGCAGAGAGTGATTCGGTTTTACCCTACGACCTGCAGTACATACAAACGCAAACGGAATCCATGGAAACGGTGGTTGAAACAGAGCAATTCAAGGTGATCTCGGTTCCATTGAAACATCGAGTGTCCTGTACGGGATTTCTCGTCCAAGAGAAAGGACCCGAACTCAAACTCAATGTCGATGCCTGTGTGCAATACAAAGTGCCAGTGGAACAATACGAAGCCATCAAGATGGGCGCGGATTATCACTCACAAAGTCAAGGTGTGATTGCCAACAGTCTGCTCACAACACCCGGATATAAAAATCGCACCTACGCCTACATCACCGATACCCTATACGATCCGGAATATCTGGTTCCGATTCTCAAAGGTGTTGATCTGCTTTACCATGAGGCCACCTTTCTTCATGATCGGGCCGATCGGGCTGCGGAAACCTTCCACAGCACAGCGCTTCAAGCGGCGCAAATTGCCCAAGCCGCCAATGTGAAAATACTCATGATTGGCCATTTTAGTGCGCGATACAACGATGCACAACCCCTCCTCGATGAGGCCCAATCGGTCTTTGTCAATACCGTGGAAGCGGTTGAAGGACAAACCTACGCGGTTGGGGAGTAGTCCAAAAGTGTCTTTTTGGATGATTCACTAAACACTTTTTAGTCTGGTGCAAAACTCGCACGCGCGAGCGCGGGCGACACACCAAAATGGGTGTTATTTTCGTTTCCTATTAGTATGGCCAAACGAAAATCATCCAAAGACACACGTCCCGATTTCTTGCGCGATCAAGGCGATCGCATTGAAAAAATATCGGCCCACGACGTGTGGTCGGCCATCACCCTCAAACACGAACCCACCCGAAAAGTGGTTGGGTTCTTATTGGTGGTTTTCGCGGCGGTTCTCGCCATCAGTTTTACCTCCTTTTTCTTCTCTTGGAAACTCGATCAAAGTTTGATGTTGGGCAGTGACGACGGCATCGCCTATTTCAATGGGGCAGCGAAGAATGCCATGGGATATTACGGGGCGAAGTTGGCCTTCAAATTGGTGCACAATGGCTTCGGCCTGGCGGCCTACGCCCTGCTGCCGTATTTGGCGCTCACGGGGCTTTACCTCCTTTTCGATTACCGTCCGTTCTCCCTGCTGCGCATCGCGGTGCACACAGTGTTATTCACGGTTTGGTTCTCTCTGTTTTTGGGATTTGCTTTGAGTTGGTGGCCCCTGTTGAGTGGCTCTTTTGGGTTTTTTGGGAACCAACAAATAGAAGCGGCCATCGGTGCAGTTGGTTCTTTTTTCTTTTTGGCGGCCTATGCTGTGGCGTATTCTATGTTCTTCTTCAACGCCAATCCCTTCGCCCGCATCAAATTGAAATATGGTCCGGATGGAGAATTGTTGGATCCGGAAGCCGATCTCGGTGACGCCTGGGCAGCCGACGGAAACGCATCGCTTCGTGAAGAAAAAATAGAAAAAACATCGTCGGATGACATCGAAGAGCCCTCCGGATTTGAGCCCAGCATTCATGAAGATGTGGTGAAAGATCCGTTGGATGAAGATGTGATCGAAGTGGAATTGCAGGATGATACCCCAGCGTTGACGCAAGCAGAACGGGAGGCACTGACCCAAATATCGCTGAAAAATACCACCGCCCAAGACCCAGTGAAAGTGGTTAATCCCGCGCCGCCCATCATCGAGCGATTTGATGATTTTGTGGTTTCACGGGGGGAAGATGAAGAAATTGATACGGCGATGGCGCCCGTAAACCAAGAGCCCAAACCCTTTGGTGTGGACGAAGACCATGATGCAGGTCCCGGCGCCGGCCTAAACACCCTTCTGGGCGACGAAGACTTCCAAGTGGAAGTGATGGTGGATGAAACCGATGAGGTAGTGGATGAAAACACTGGCGACAATTCCATGGAACGTATGGGCATTGCTACCTTGTACGACCCCACCCTGGAACTGAGTAAATACGTCTTCCCAACCCTCGATTTGTTGCAAGAGCACGACGCCAAAAAACAGGAGATCGACATGGAAGAAATCCAGCGAAGCAAGGACTTGATCATTCAAACGCTGGAAAATTACAAGATTGGCATCGCAAGTATCAAGGCCAGTGTTGGTCCAACCGTTACCCTCTATGAAATCGTGCCTGCACCGGGGGTAAAGATTTCCAAAATCAAAAACCTGGAAGACGATATCGCATTGAGTTTGGCTGCATTGGGCATACGGATTATCGCGCCGATTCCCGGAAAAGGAACCATCGGTATCGAAGTCCCAAACAAAAATCCGGAGATGGTCCCGATGCGCGGTGTGCTCGCAAGCAAGCGATTCCAAGACTGCGATTTCCAGCTACCTGTGATTCTTGGAAAAACCATTTCCAATGAAATTTATGTGGCCGATTTGGCCAAAATGCCCCACCTGCTGATGGCGGGTGCTACCGGACAAGGTAAGTCGGTGGGTTTGAACAGCATCTTGGTATCGCTGCTGTACAAAAAGCATCCGGCCTACGTGAAGTTTGTGCTGGTGGATCCCAAGAAGGTGGAATTGACTTTGTTCAACAAGATTGAGCGACATTTCTTGGCCAAGTTGCCGGGCGATGGCGAGGCGATTATCACCGATAACCACAAGGTAATCAATACATTGAATAGTTTGTGCGTGGAGATGGACAACCGTTACAAGTTGCTGCAAGATGCGCTGCAGCGGAACATCATCGAGTACAACAACAAGTTTTTGGCGCGGAAGCTGAATCCAAATGATGGACATCGGTTCTTGCCATACATTGTGGTGGTGATCGACGAGGTGGCCGATTTGATGATGACTGCGGGGAAAGAGATTGAGACCCCTATCGCGCGATTGGCGCAGTTGGCACGGGCCATCGGGATACACTTGGTTTTGGCGACACAACGTCCGAGTGTAAACGTAATCACGGGGATTATCAAGGCGAACTTCCCGGCTCGGATAGCGTTTAGGGTTAGCTCGAAAATCGATTCGCGTACCATTTTGGATAGTAACGGTGCCGATCAGCTGATTGGAAGGGGGGATATGTTGTACAGCGGTGGCAACGAAGTGATCCGATTGCAATGTCCGTTTGTGGATACCCCTGAAGTGGAGCGGATTGTGGACTTTATTGGTGAGCAGCGGGCATTCCCAACGGCGTATGTGCTTCCAGAGGTTAAAGAGGAGGGCGGATTACTGGCCGGTGATGGCTTGGACTCTGGCGATTGGGATCCAATGTTTGAGGATGCGGCCCGGGTGGTGGTGTTGAACCAGGTTGGCAGTACGAGCATGATTCAGCGAAAATTAAAAATTGGCTACAACCGGGCGGGTCGATTGATGGACCAGCTGGAAGACGCGGGCATCGTTGGCGGGAACAACGGAAGCAAGGCGCGACAAGTTTTGATTACGGATGAGCACAGTTTGGAGCAATTTTTGAGTAATTTGCGCTAGATTTTATTTTGATGATTCACAGCAATAAAAATTGGGGTTCAATGACCTCATTGCGCCAAGGTTTGCGCAAGTCGATGATGATGATGGCGGGTGTGTTGGTGTTTGCTGGTTTGCAGGCACAGCAGCAGAACGACCCCAAAGCCGAAGCGATCTTAAAAAAGGTGGCTGCGGTGTATCAATCGTACAGTACAATCAAGGCATCATTTACGCTGACCACCACGCCGGTGAGCGGGCGGGCTTCAGTGGAAAAGGGCAATGTGTGGTTGAAGGGCAAGAAATTTCGGTTGGACTATGCGTCTCAGGAGATTTATTGCAATTCTTTGTTTACGTGGACGTATAGCAAGGACGATGCGGAGGTGACCAAGGAGAACTTCAAGTTGCGCGACAACAGCATCACGCCGAATGAGATTTTTACCATTTATAACAAAGGTTTCAGGAGTAAGTATGAAGGTCCGATCGTTCGTAACGGCAAGAACTACGATGTGATTCAGTTGGTGCCCAAAAATCCAGCAAATTACAGCTATGTAAAGTTGGAGATTGACAAGTTAACGAACAAGATTCAACGTGTGATTCAGCATTATAAGAATGGGACTGAGGTGGCGATTGAGGTAACGTCGATGACGCCAAACACGGCGTTGGCGGATTCTTTTTTTGAGTGGAATGTTGCGGGTCACCCGGATGTTACTTTGGTTGACTTGACCAAGAAACGCAGGCCGTAATATTCAAGGGAGTGTCAATAAAATTGTTTCAAAAGGGCAGATTAGAGTAATAATCTGCCCTTTTTCTTGTATGTTGCTGATAACTAATCTACATCAGCATGAAAAAAACGATACTCTTTATCCTTGCAATTGTGGCTCAGTGGGGGTTGATACTGGCCTCGGTTTGTGAGATTTCAGGCAATGCGAACCCGTGTTCAGGGACATCGGCTAACTATTCGTCGGCACTCACAGGTACATACACATACCAATGGAGTTGTACTGGTGGGGGTGTCATATCGGGTTCAGGTGCATCGATTTCCGTGTTTTGGGGGAGCGTTGGAGCCGGGACTGTCACGGTGGTTGTGAGAGATGTTGCGATGAATGTTGTGTGCACCGATGTACAATCGGTGGTTGTTAGGCCTAAGCCACAGCCCATAATTTCCTCTTCGTTTGTCTCGAAATGTGATAGTTCGAGAAGTCAGGGCAAGGACAAGTTTACATGCTTGGCTGCCTGTGACTCTACTTGGATGACTTACACAACGCCGGCCAATTATGGAAGTACATACGTTTGGTCCGTCGGAAGTGCGGGAGTAATGGTGGCTAACGGTAACTCAGTGCAGGTTTATTGGACCACTTTGGGAGAACATACCCTCTCGGTTCAGGAAACATCTGCCTACGGATGTGTGGGAATGGCGGAACAATGCATCAAGGTGGTTGCATCGCCAAATGCCCAGTTTTCAACGATGCCGGCGGCAGGCAGTTTGGGTACTGTGGCTTGTTTGGGTCAAGAGGTATTGTTTGTGGATCAGAGTAATGCTGGTGGCGGAACTCCGTTACAGGCCTTGTATTGGGATTTTGGGGATGGTTCGACCTCGGTTCAAAGTTACCCAGCTGATGAGGCCGCATCACACGCTTACAACGACAGTGGCCAGTACTTAGTTACCTTGGTTGCAGTAAATGCGTGTGGTTGTAAGGACACGTTCACGCAATGGGTAATGGTTTCAGGAATGCCGGGACCTGATATTTTTTGTATCAGTACGGTTTGTGGTGGAAGTACCCAACAGTATTACACGGATGCCGATTGTAATGGATACAATTGGAGTGCAACCGGTGGTCAAATAACCCAAGGCGTTAATGACTCATTGATTACGGTACAGTGGGGTCAAACTGGGCCTTTCTATTTGACATTGGGGGTTAATTGTGCAGGCTATTGTCCGGCTGCAACCACAGTAGAAGTTCCCGTGATTGGTAACTCGACCAACATTGAAGGACCATCTGCAGTCTGTTACGGTGATTGTTATTCTTATCATTTAGATTGTGATATTCCGGTTGACAGTATTGTGTGGCATTTTCCGGCGGGTGTTACTGTGATGAGTGATACCATCAATGAGCATTCTGTGAAGGTTTGTTTTTATCAACAAAATTTAACGGGTTCTGTGTGGGTGGAGTATTTCCATCATGCGGAAGGGGCTAGCCCGGCATTGTCTTGTGGTGGTACGGCAAATTTGGCATTGATGGTGAGGCCATCGTTAAATTTGAGCGGTGTAAGTCCCGTTTATTGTGTTGGTGCCAATTTTTCCTTTACGGCTTGGCCACCTTCATCCGTTAGCTTGGGATGGAGTATTGTAGATGCTGCAGGGAGCGTGGTACAATCCTCGTTGTTGGCAGGTAATGTTCCATTTTCAGGGTCGATGCCATTGGTTCCAGGCAGTTATTCCGTTGTGTTGACAGACAATGCAAATACGTATTGTGGTGGTCCTCACGGTGCAAGTTTTGTTGTTGCTCCGCCACCAGCGCCGCCGGATACTATTCAAGGTCCTTTTGTGGTTTGTCCGGGTAGCACCCATACCTATACTGGTGTGGCAAGTAATCCCTCCATGGTATTGAAATGGACAGTGGTTGGAGGTTCTCCAGCTGTAGGCGTAGGTCAGATGGTTGCCATTACATGGAATGCCGTTGGACCCTATTCGATTTCTTTGTCGCAAGTAGATCCACAGACAGGCTGTGCTTCATTGCCAATTACTGTGAATATACAATCGCTATTACCCATGGGGCCAGCACCAATTTCTGGTTCCTTGATTGGCTGTCCAAGTTCACCATTGAATCTATATTCAACAACGGCTGTGGCTACAGATTACCACTGGTACGTGGTACCATCCGTTGCTGGTAGTGTTACTGCGGGAGACCATACCAACAGTGCAAATGTAGAATGGAATCAATACACGGGAACGGCTTACGTGGTGTTGCAGCGATGGGTTTGTGGAAGCAGTCGAGTGGATTCGTTTGCTGTTACGGTGCAACCGCCGCCGCCACCGGTTATTGCAGGACCGTCGACGATTTGCGCCGGGGTTACAGCCAATTTCAGCAGCAGTACCCCTGCGGCTAATTATTCATGGACTTTTGGTGATGGTGGTACTGGCAGCGGTGCCAGTGTCTCGTATAGTTTTGCATCGGCCGGTAATTACACAGTTATACTCACTGCCATTTATGGAGGAAATTGTGTGGATACGGCGAGTGCATTACATAACGTGGTGGTAAAGCCCAAACCGACTATAAATATCTCCACGCCCAATCCTACGGAATTCTGTTCCAAGCCCGTGTCAACAACCATGACGGTTGCTGCCCCTGTTGTTGGTGCTACATACACGTGGAGTCCGGGAGGCGCCACAGGAGCATCTTATACGGCACTTGCAACAGGCACCTATTATGTTAGTACTACCAATGCATATGGATGCACAGGGGTGTCGAATGCCATAACGGTCTCAATTGTTTCCTGTGTTCCATGTACAGCGCAAACGTATACCTTGAATTTCAACCGCTATCGACAGGGTTGTAACACAGACAGTTTTCAAGGTGTTGCAAGTTCAAATGTGACAGGTTTAACATGGAGTTTTGATGATCCCTTCAACTCATCAGGGGGTAGCGGACTCAGTGCTACACATACTTTTCCAGAACCTGGTTATTACCGTGTTAAACTTTGTGGCTTAGTGCCGAACACTGCAGGCACAGGGTTTTGCGATAAGTGCGTGATGAAGGTGGATACAATTAAGTATGTGGCCAATTTCTTTGATTCAATGTATTGCGTGACCAATGCTTCAACTGTTGGGGTTAAATTTATAAATACCACAAAGGTATTGTCAGGATTTCCTGTACCTTCATACGCATGGCTCATCACGCCGGGTGGTTTCAGCAGTACTCTTAAAAATCCCGTATTTAATTTAGCTCCAGGAACCTACTCCATAAAACTAACCGTAAATGGAGTTTGTCAAATGATTCAAAACTTGGTGGTACCGGGAATTCCAAATGCGGCATTTAATGCCATAGATTCTGTATGTGTGGGCACGCCTGTAGTCTTTACGAATACTAGTACAGGTTTGGGTTTGAACAGTAATTGGTCGTTTGGAGATGGGTCTACCAGCACGTTAATGTCACCCATGCGCACTTATGCTAACGCGGGATTGTATTTGGTAAATTTGCAACTTACAAGCAACTTAGGTTGTGTTGATGGTTATTCCCGTTACGTTAGGGTTCTTCCAAATACCCTGACAGGGAGTATATCGGCGGTGGGTCCACTGCGTTTTTGTGGGGGTGATTCCGTAAAATTAAACTCTGTGGTTGGAGGAGGTTATCCTCCATACAGCCGTTTATGGAATACCACAGAAACGACGATATCTATTTGGGCGCACCAATCCGGGGATTACCAGGCAACCTTTTCGGACGTGAAGGGATGTTTGTTTTTGTCAAATACCGTAACGGTAGTTCAGAAAAATACGCCGGTGGCGAACATTCAAGGGCCGTTGAAGCTATGTAAAAACAATTTTGTAGATTTTACGGTTGCCTATCCAAATAGTTTGCCGGGTGCGAGTATACAATGGTCTGTTGATGGGTCGCTTGTGCCTTGGGCAACAGGCAATACCATGGGGTATTATGCAAGCTCTTTGGGCAGTCATATGGTTTCGGTGATCATTAGAAGTCCGGATACCTGCTATGCGTACGACACACTATGGGTTACAACGGTGGGGGTACCCACGGTTAATATATTGGCTCCGCCAAACATGTGTGAAGGTCAATCTCATGTGTTGGTTGCTCAGAGCCCCTCTCCATTGTTGGCCTATTATCAATGGAACAATGGTGTTATCAATGATACTTTGGTTACGGGGTTTGCGGGGGGATATGTGGTGACGGCTGTGGATTCCAATGGTTGCAAGGCTACGGCTTCGGCGGTGATTTCTCGGCTGCCCGATTTGTGTGGGTTGAAGACGGGCTGTTACACTTATTGTGATACAGTGAAAGAAGTTGTATGGTATGCGCCTCAGGGCTTTGCTTCCTACCAATGGTATATGGATGGTGTTATCATGACGGGACATGTGAAGGATACTTTGCATTTGGTGATGCATCAAGACGCGACTTACACGGTGTTGGTAACCAACTCGGCGGGATGTAGCAGCATGTCGGACCCAATCAACATTGATTTTGTGATTTGTGAAACAGATTGTGATTTTGATATCATGGGGAAGGTAGATTGTGGACCGGTGTCACCTGCGGGAAATCAGACGTACCAGATGAATTTCAATATCAATAACACGGTGGGAAACAATGCTACGGTGTTGATTTCTTCATTGCAAGGATTGGTGGGGACTGTATCTCCGTCAACCTTGCCGTTGGGAAACAGTACCGTAAGTTTCGTATTTGAAGATTTGCCCAATGTGGATGACACGGCATGTTTTTATGTTCAGTTAACCACTTATCAGAAAATAGCCACGAATCCTCAGAATGATACCACAAAACCGAAATCTTGTGATACGTTTTTGTGTATTCCATTGCCGCGATGTGGGGGGATAGATTGTAAAGATGCTTACAAGGTGAAGAGTATTCAATGTATGGGTACTGACGTTTTTGGAAACCCACAGTATTATTTGTGTTTGAGTGTGAACTGGGGTGGTAGTAATGGTTCCACGCTAACATTGGTGAGTAATTCAGCGAGTTTTGCGGTTAATCCTGTTTCGATTCCCACGGGCCTTAGTACACAGTGTTTTTCGTACACAGATCTGTTACCTCATTCCGGTGCTATGTGGTTGTATTTGTATGTATATGATCCTGTTACAAAAAAGGTGTGTAAAGATTCAATTGCCTTTAAATATCAACCATGTAAGGACAGTTGCACATTTGCGGTTAACGGGTTGTGTGCGCATTGCGCAAAGCCGTCACTGAACGGTTGGAATTACGACATTGATCTTACGGTAGCTAATCCATTTGGTGTCAATGCTCAGGTGCAAATATTGCCGGTTCAGGGGGGTGTGGTGAGCGGGTTGAGTCCCACTGTAATTGGATTAGGCAATCAGACCTTTGCATTCAATTATTTCGACCAATATCCCTTGGACGGAACGGTATGTTTTAAGGTGTTACTAACAGATCCGGCGACGGGGCGATATTGCTTTAAAACGGTGTGTGTGGCATTGCCTGATTGCAGAAATCACTTGAGTGTCGTGGATTCGAAATATGCGGGAATCATGGCAGTTTTGGCACCCAATCCGGTGGTTGGAAATGCGTTTTTGAAATATCAAGTATTGGATCCAACGGCCAGGGTAGACGTCTTGGTGACAGATTTAGTGGGTAAGGAACTGCAGCGGACAGCGATTGCAGATTTTGCAGGAGAGTTAGAAATTCTCAGTGGCTTATGGAGGCCGGGGATGTACCTCATAACGGTTATGAAAAATGGCGAGCCTGTTGGACAAATGAGATTGATGAATGGGGTGAATGTTGAGCGGTAATTGATTTACATGTACGCCAAAACAGCGGGGGCGGGCCATTGGTCCGCCCCCGCTGTTTTGGAGGGTAGGGTTATTTGTACTCATTTGTACTGAATTCGCATTGATGTAGGATTTATTGTTGTGGTAAATTATGGCTACAATTAAAGTGATCAAATCAAGCTCAGTTAAGAGCATTAAAGCGCAGTTCAAAAAAGAATTTGACTGCAGCATCCGGATTTACAAAGGGGCGAGATTGGCTGATGAGTCGATGAAGATTTCTGAGCCAATGGGTGTTGGCAAGTCTAAATCGAATAAATAAATTGCTACAAGCAAAAATTATGGCGGTGAAAATAGCCCAAAGCATGAATGTACAGAAAGGGCTTAATCAGGTATTACGCAGGCATTCTTCCCAAAACTTCGGCCATTTTCTGTCCGATTTCTGCGGGAGAGGCTACTACATGGATACCGCACTCAGCCATGATGGCCATTTTTGCGGCGGCTGTATCGTCTTTTCCACCCACGATTGCTCCGGCGTGGCCCATTCTGCGGCCTGCGGGGGCGGTTTGACCTGCGATGAATCCCACCACGGGCTTGGTGCCATGTTCTTTGATCCAGCGGGCAGCTTCAGCTTCCATGCCACCACCGATTTCACCAATCATCACGATGCCTTCAGTTTCAGGGTCGTTCATGAACAATTCAACCGCTTCTTTTGTGGTTGCTCCGATGATTGGGTCACCACCAATTCCGATGGCGGTGCTTTGTCCCAATCCCAATTTTGTTAATTGGTCTACCGCTTCATAGGTAAGGGTACCCGATTTGGATACAACACCAATGGTTCCTTTTTTGAAGATAAAACCGGGCATGATGCCAATTTTGGCTTCGCCTGGGGTGATGATACCTGGGCAGTTGGGGCCAATCAGTGTGCAGTTAAATCCTTTGATATACTCACGCACTTTCACCATGTCTTTGGTGGGGATGCCTTCTGTGATACAAACGATTACGCCGATACCTGCTTCGGCTGATTCCATGATGGCGTCAGCGGCAAATGCGGGTGGTACAAAGATGATGCTTACGTTGGCTTGTGCTTCGCGGACTGCATCTTGAACGCTATTGAAAACGGGACGATCGAGGTGGGTACTGCCTCCTTTTCCGGGAGTAACACCACCAACCACGTTGGTGCCGTATTCGATCATCTGTTGTGCGTGAAATGTGCCTTCGTTTCCTGTAAAACCTTGAACTATAACGCGGGAGTCTTTGTTAACCAGTATACTCATAGAATTATTGCTGTGCGAAAATAACACAGAGGGGCTGAATCACAATGCGGTGGCCGCGGTTATTTCGTGATGGCCTGCGTAATTTCGGGTCCCAAGGGTTTAACACCAGATGGGTAATAGGCTATGAGTTGACCTTGTTCGTTGATTAAAAACTTGTTGAAGTTCCAACTCACGGTGGCGTCCAGGGCACCGTTTTCGGTTTTGTTGCACAACCAACGATATATTGGGTGTTGTGAACTGCCTTTGACATCCAATTTTTCGCTGATGGGAAAGGTAACGCCGTAATTTTTTTGGCAAAAGCTGGCGATTTTCTTCGCTCCTCCAGGTTCTTGCTCCATGAATTGGTTGCAGGGGCAACCGATAATGACGAGTTTGTCCGCATATTTTTCCTGCAATTGCTGAAGTTCAGCGTATTGCGGGGTGTATCCGCATTTGGAAGCGGTATTCACAATAAGGATTTTCTTGCCTTTGTAATCGGTCAGGTTCAGGGTGGTGTTGCCATCCAGCGACTTCAATTGAATGTCGTATATGCTTTTGGATGCTGTTCCTGCTTGACTTGGGTCGATAGTTTTGGATTTACCAAACACACAGGCGGTGATTAAAGAGCCAATGGCGGCGGCGATGGAGGCAAATTTTATGATTCTCACGATGTATAAACAAAGTTAATGAAAGTTGGTTTGGGTGGGTATTTGTGAATTTTGGTTAATTTCGTGGAATGCGATTGAAGGATTCAAAAGTATGGTTGGTGGGAATGGGAACTTTCCTGTTGTTAATGGGTGCCGTGGTATCTTGTGATGAGGAATTGCCTCCGGTGATCATGACCGAAGAGGAAAAGCCTTTGTTGGATACATTTTATGTGGGCTCAGTACCTTCTGCATCGCCGAAAAAAGTACTTCTGTTCGATGTAACGGGTGTACGATGCAATAACTGTCCGAAAGCCGCCGCTTTGGCCAAGAATTTGATGGCCAGCAATGCAGGTCGTTTGGAAGTGGTGGCTTTGTACCCCAAAACCCCAGTGAGTTTGACTTATCCTTGGGCGGGGTTCGACACGATGAGTACCATGGAAGCCGATCAAATTGCTACGGCGTTGGGCGGGATCACTTCGTTGCCGTTGGGTGCGGTGGATCAAGTATCGTACAACGGAAGTAAGTTGTTGAATACCAGCGATTGGAGTGCTGCGGTTACGGCTCAACTATCGAAAAGTTCACCGTTCAATTTAGAACTTAAAAGCACGTGGAAGTCTGCCGAGGGCAGGGCTCGTGTTGAAGTGAAAGCGGTGGCCAATACCGCTATTGCGGGGTCATACAAATGGGTGATGGCCATTACCGAAAGTGCGGTGAAGAGCAAGCAATCAGATCAAGATGCACCAGGCGGTGTTGTTGAGGATTACGAACATGAACATGCCTTGCGCGGTGTTGTTGGGTCTACCTTGGGTTCCGATATCAATACCAATGCAGTTTCTGCGGGTTATGTGAGGGAAAAGCATTTTTATGTGACCCCAAAATCTAAATGGAATCCAGCGAATTGTGATGTGGTGGTTTGGATTTTGGATGCCAACACCAAAGAGGTGGTTCAAGTGAATCACGTTTCTATGAAATAGGAATGAACCAAAGCCCTTCCGTTTGGACAGCCGCCAAACTGCGTTTCGAGCAGTATTTGCAATTGGAACGTTCACTGTCGATCAATAGTGTGGAAGCGTATTTGGCAGACTTAGAGAAATTTCAACTGTGGATGGAGTTTGAGGGGTATCAGGATCCCTTGAAATTGAATCAAAACGCCATACAGCAATTTCCCCAGTGGGTGGCGGATCAGGGTTTTCAGGCAACTTCTCAAGCCCGTATTATTAGTGGCGTGAGGGCCTTTTACAAATTTTTGGTGATGGAGGATAGCTTGATGGAAAGTCCCGCCGATTTTTTAGAACCCCCCAAAACCGGGCGCAAATTGCCGGTGGTATTGAGTGAGGAAGAAATTGATGGGATGATTGCGGCCATCGATCGAACCACTGCTGAAGGAGAGCGCAACGTGGCGATGTTAGAGACTTTGTACAGTTGTGGTTTGCGGGTGAGCGAGTTGGTGGGATTGAAACTGACACAAATTCATCCTGAAGAGGGGTTTTTACAGGTGGTAGGAAAGGGCAACAAAGAGCGATTGGTGCCGGTGGGTGGCAGGGCCCTAAAGCATATTAAGTTGTATGTGAATCAAGTAAGGGTGCACATCAATATCCAGAGCAGTCAGCGCGATGTGGTTTTTTTGAGTAAGCGGGGAGGCGCCTTGAGTCGGCAGTCGGTGTTTTTATTGATCAAAGGCTTGGCATTGAAAACAGGTGTAAATAAGAACATTTCGCCCCATACTTTCCGACACAGTTTTGCCACGCATTTGGTGGAAGCGGGTGCAGATTTACGTGCGGTTCAGGAAATGTTGGGCCATGAGAGCATCACCACTACGGAGATTTACACGCATTTGGATCGAAATTATTTGGCGGATACTTTGTTGAAATTTCATCCGCGGAGTAAATAATGGGCGTTACAATCTTGCATTTACGTTTTCCCTTGGCAAAATTCCTTTCAAATCAAAAATGATACTACTGTCTTCCTTTTTTAGGGCCGTGTAGTCGAGCTGAAAGAACTCATGATGTCCCACGGATACAATGATGCCATCGTAAGATTGGAGGTCGGTGGTTAGCTTGATTTCGTATAGATTTTCGACCAACTGTGCGTTTGCATGGGGGTCGTATACTGAAACGATCATGCCCAAAGCACATAGTTCTTGGTACACATCGACCACTTTGGAGTTTCGCACATCTGTGCAATTTTCTTTAAAGGTGATTCCCAACAAGAGCAAATTGGCACCTTGAATGGGCTTTTCTGCTGCATGGAGGAGTTTGGCCATTTTTGATGCCACAAATTGTCCCATGTTGTCGTTGACATGACGGCCACTGAGTATGACTTGGGGTTCGTGTCCAAGTTTTTTCGCCTGGTATGCGAGATAATAGGGGTCTACACCGATACAATGACCACCCACCAAGCCTGGTTTGAACGGCAAGAAATTCCATTTCGTTGAGGCCGCTTCGAGCACATCATAGGTGTCGATGTCCATTTTGTCGAAGATGACGGCTAACTCATTCACAAAGGAGATATTGACATCGCGTTGGGCATTTTCGATGGCTTTGCTGGCTTCGGCCACTTTGATGCTAGGTGCTTTGTGCGTACCTGCAGTGACGATTGTGGCATACAATTGATCTACCAGTGTGGCAATTTCTGGGGTTGAACCCGAGGTTACTTTCACGATGGTTTCAACGGTATGGGTTGTGTCTCCGGGATTGATTCTTTCTGGCGAATAGCCACAATAAAAATCGCGGTTGTATTCAAGGTTGGCGATTTTTGCGAGCAGGGGTGCACAGACCTCTTCGGTGCATCCTGGGTAAACGGTAGATTCAAACACAACCACTTGTTTGGGCTTGAGGATTTGTCCAACAAGGGTACAGGCGGTGGTTAGCGGACCAAGGTCTGGCTGTTTTTCTGCGGTTACCGGTGTGGGTACTGTGATGATATAAAAATCACAATCCGCAACTTGATTAATATGGCTGCAAAGTAGGAGTTGCTGGGAAGACAGTGCAGAGGAAAGCCCTTCAGGTTTTACAGATTCAGTTTTATCGATTTGCTGAGATAATTCTTGGATTCTGTCTGCATCGATATCGAATCCCAACGTTTGAAACTGACGTGAGAAGGCCACTGCCAGCGGCAGTCCCACGTAGCCAAGTCCTACGACACAAATTCTGGTTTTGGGATTTAATACCATTTGGCCCAAGTGGTTTTAAGCTTCAGGAAATATCCCATAACGATGGAATGTTGTAGCGTGCCGGTGAGTTGGCTCAGGGGCTTGGAATGGGGTGTTTCTACAAACTGATTTTTAATGTGATCAAATGCTTGGTGGGCTTTGATGATTTGGGGAATGTGCGACCATTTTCCTTGGATCAGAAAGAAAACCCCGGCGAGGCCATCGAGGAGTTTGCGGATAAAAATACGCTGTGTTTTTTCGCTCGGATGCAAGTTTTTGTGCAACATCAGCAGGTTGTTGTGGAAATTGAGGAAGGTTTTGCGCGGACTTTGGTTGGATAATGTAGCACCGCCAATGTGAAATACCCGTGAGGCGGGGCATGACCAAATGCTGTAACCCATGAGTTGCAGGCGCCAGCACAAATCTATTTCTTCCATGTGGGCAAAGAAGGCTTGGTCGAGTCCAGCGGCGCGTTCCCATGCTTCGCGTTTGATGAAGAGGGCTGCACCGGTTGCCCAAAAGATGGGCATGGGGTTGTTGTATTGGTCGTTGTTGAACTCAACATTGCCAAAAATGCGACCCCTGCAAAAAGGGTAGCCATATTTGTCGATGAATCCGCCGGCTGCGCCGGCGTATTCGAATTTGTTGCGCTGATAATAGTCTATGAGGTGCGGCTGCGCCGCACCCAAATCTGGGTTTTGCGCAACCAATTCCAGCAATGGCGCTAGCCATTGCTCATCGGGCTCGGCATCGGAATTGAGCAACACAAAATAATCCTCGGTACACAATTTCAAAGCCTCGTTATAGCCCCCAGCATAGCCCAAGTTCTCGTGCAACTGAATCAATCTAATTTCTGGGTAATGCCCAGACATGAATTCCGCACTGCCATCGGTAGAGGCGTTATCCACCACGGTGATTGTAGCGCCTGGATATTGACTATTCCGAATCACCGTGGGCAAACACTGCTGCAACAGGTTGCGGGTGTTGAAATTCAGGACAACGATATTGATGGTGGGGGAGGTCAATTTGGGTGGGATTGGTTTTTGGAGTGGTTGGATTTGGGGATTAATTGAATTCAGGGCGGGGATTATAATTTTGGTAACGAGATTGGATTTATAAGAAATAGAATTTTGCGAGAGGGTTATTGGGCGGCCGCGGCGGAACTTTTTCCGACGGCCGCCCCGCCGTTTTTGAAATTGTGAAAAATAAACTGCGGCTCTGGCGCTACCATCAAAAATACGCAACACTTAGATTTGGGGTTTCCGTAAGCTTTTAAAAAAGCCCCCAACCGTTCCTTTTGTAAAATGCCCAATTCCAAAAATCGCTCCAACGTAGTGGCATTGATCGAAAAAGGAAAACCAAACTCGTCGCGGTCCACAATCATCTCCCCAATCTTCGCCTGTTCCTGGTGGGCCACATACATCGGATGCTCGGTGAAGCCACCATCTACCATGTCGGTACTTACCTCCAACAAAAAATCATTCAACTCGCCCAACTGGGCTTCCAGTGACTTTAACTGCGATTCAACGATGGGATCCATGGACATTCGACCCCAAATTTACACCAAATAATTGGTTTCAATCTATTAGTGCTGTACGATGAATTTCTCGGTAAACACACGACCTCTTTCACTGCTGGAAACAGAAATGCCATCGACTCTACCCAATGAAATCTGCAAGAAATAACTGCCGTTTTTCAAATTGTTTGTGTTGATGCGATAGCCGCCATCTACCGTAAATGCACCGGTTCCATCGCCCAAGACATCGCCCCGTGAACGGCTGAGCACACCAGTGGCAACCACCCGACCGCCTACATCCATCACTGAATAGTGTTGGCGCCGTTTAAATCCACCACTGTTTACTTGCAACCCATCGCTGCTGGGGTTAGGATATATTTTGGCTTGCAAAGTTTTGCGGCCTTGCATAGAACGGATCCCAACTTTTGGGGCCTTTAATTTGATGGCAAACATGCCCCTGCCGTGGGTAAACGCAAACAATGTTCTGTCTTCGCGCATCTTGATCTCATGCACGGCAACGTTTGGCAATCGGTAGTCCTTCTGCCAAGTTTTCCCGCTGTCAATCGTGTAGTACAAACCAAAATCCGTCCCCGCAAAGAACACGGCATCGGGATTCGCCGGGTCCACTGCCAACATATTCACGGGTAATCCCGGAGGCAAATCGCCTGAAATATTTGTCCAAACCGGCTTGTTGGCAACACTGTCCAAACCTGTAACTCTCCAAGCGCGAGGCTGGTTGCTGATGTTCGACATCGCCACATACAGAATATAGGGGTTTTGTGGGTGCACATGCATCCCCTTGATGTTGTCATTGGTCACGGCCAAAGGCACACTGCTGTTGTAGTTCACTTCCTTTCCAGCCACGGTAGTTGCCGCCTTTTCGATTTTGTATAACTGAGCCCCAGTGCCGCCAAAATATACCACGGGATTTTCCTGCTTAGAGATACCAATGGCCTTGATGCCCGCGCGAATGCTGAGGTTGAGCTTGGTCCAACTGCTTCCCATGTCGGTTGTGCGATACAATCCTCTGTTGGTGCGGTAGTACACTTGATACTGATCCGCCGGGTTCATTTCGTACAAATTGATGAAGTCCACCACGTCCGTTGCGAAGGCGGGATCGGTGATGTTGGTGGCCCAGCTGGGTCCGGTTGGACTAAAACTCTTCATTACGTGAATGGCGGCATTTTGGTAACTCATGTAGGCGATGCTTCCGTCTTGCAGTCCGATGTGGCAGTAGGCCCCATCGCCGCCGAAGAAACGTTGACTTACCATTGGCTGTCGTGCTACATGGGTGCCATTGTCTTGCGCGCCAGCGATGGCTACCAAGCCAGTAGGCCCGTAGGCACCGGCATAGAATTGGGTTACGCGGTAACCGTTGTTCAATGTAGCCAAGATTTCTGTGCTGTTCCAGCGGTATTTGTACATGCCTCCGTCTGTGCCAACCACAAATTCATTGGTGGTTTTGGGGAGGTAGGCAAAAGAATGATGGTCTGAATGACCTACTGTTAAATCTGTCCAGGTATTTCCGCCATCCCGAGATCTAACAAGTTTAACTCCGCCGCAAACCACAGAATTGGAGTCGGTGGGGTGCGCCCCCAACAGCAAACAATAGGCTTGATAACTGGCGCCGGCTCCGCCGGGCGCCGTTTTTTTCTTCCAAGTGCGTCCGCCATCGCTGCTTTTGTAAAAGGCTACAGGGACATCATCGAACGCATAGCCCTCAAAAACCGCATACACCACGGAGGGGTATTTGGCTGGACTTGCTAGTTGAATTCTACGGTAGCTTCCGGATCCGGGCGCATTGGGAAAGGTAATTGCTTTGAACGTGCCGGGTTTTCCCAGTGAATCGGAGGCAACCACTTGTGAAGAGTGCAGGGTAGCGATGACGCGTTTGTTGGTCAGGCACAAGATATCGGTCACTTGTTTGTTGCCGCCGGCATAGACGTTGATGAAGGTTGATCCACCATCGGTTGAGCGATACAAGCCGTTGGTTTGGGTGCCCACGAATACCGTTTGGGAATCGTCTTTGGCGTGTTCAATGTCCCAAATTTCCTGAAAACCGGGTGTTTTTGCCGAAGTGGTTATTTGGTTGAATGTGAGGCCACCGTCTGTGGATTTGAAAACGCCTTCACCGTCTACATCGGCGCTGTTGGCCCTGCTTTCACCGGTGCCATAATAAATTTCGTTGGGGTTGAAGGGGTTGGATGTGATGCAAGAGGGCATCATCGATACTTGGTGCTCGTTGAGCGGTTTCCAGTTGAGGCCGCCATCGACGGTGCGCCAAAGGCCACCGGAGATGGCGGCCGCCAACATGATTTTCTCATTGCGCGGGTCGATCCAAAATCCGCGGGTTCTGCCACCCACCGATTTGGGTCCCAACTCAATGATGGTATCGATGGGGTTGTCGTTGCTGCGACGTGATACCGAGAGTTTCATCGCATCGTATTTGGCCCACTGCGATCTCAAAAACGGCGGAATCTCCCCGTTGGCATCCTTTTTTTCGTTAAACCATTGGGTGAAATACCCCGGATTTTCCTCGCCTTCAGACACTTCATTGATGAAAATTTCTGCATCGAGGAGGGTGGCTAGGCCGACGAAAACGACCATCGGAAAGAATAAAAAGGAAAGACGTGCGTTCAAAGTCAATTTCATAGGCTACAAATATAAGCGATGTGGGTTCAGTTTGATTTGGGTATGGATGGATGCCATTGTTCACCGACTTTGATTACATTTGAATATGATGAAAGCGTTTCAACGGTTTTTGTTGGTTTTGGGTATCGCTGCCGTCCTGTTGGGGGTGGTTTGGATTTCCCCTTTCGGCTATTTGATCAAAGGGGTGAGACTTACTTACCTCATCGGAGAGAAATCGGCCAACTATTTGGATTACAAAGGGTTTGATACCCGTGTGATTGCCAATGATCCCGCGCATGTATCACCGTTGGTTTCAACTTCTACGGCAGGTACAGTGGCTTTGTCGCCGTCATTGACGGATATGCTTGCACGTACCCAAAGTGGGTCGTTTTTGGTGTTTCGCAACGATACGTTGGTTTGCGAGCAATATTTTGAGCCGGTAGTAGATTCCGTGCTTACCAATTCCTTTTCCATGGCCAAAACAATCACGTGTTTGATGGTACAAAAAGCGATTGAAACGGGTAAAATCGCCTCGTGGGACGAACCAGTGAGGAAATTTTTGCCTTGGGTTGGTGCTGCTGCGGTTGAAAAGGGAGAAAATATCGATGGCGTTGGCAAGCAAGCGATGGATGACAATGCGAAAGCTGTGACCTTGAGGCATTTGGTTACGATGTCGGCCGGACTCAAATGGAATGAGAACTATCAGTCGCCATTTGGCATCACTGCGAAAGCGTATTACGGCGCGGATGTAGAGGCAGCCATGCGTGAGATTCCCGTAATTGTGGCGCCGGGAACCCAGTTTGAATATCAGAGTGGCGCAACGCAGTTGTTAGGATTGGTTTTAGAGCAAGTAACCGGAAAACACCTGGCCGATTTGGCCTCGGAATGGCTGTGGAAACCGCTGGGAATGGAGTCCCCAGCCCTTTGGTCATTGGATAAGGCGGCGGGACGTGAATTGAACTTTTGTTGCTTTAACGCCCGTGCCCGCGATTTTGGTCGGTTGGGATTGATGGTCATGCACAACGGTGCTGGCATCTTGGATTCGTCTTTTTTGGCTATGGCCCGCACGCCTTTCGCCAGTAACGGGAAAGTATTATCGCCCAATTACGGACACTCTTTCTGGATAGGTTCTGTGGATGGCATTGATTTTCAATATTTTCAGGGCTTGAAAGGGCAGTATGTAGTGTTGATTCCCTCGAGGAATATGGTGGTAGTGCGCACGGGTCATGGTATCGAGAAGGCGGCCGATGGGGGCAAGGTTTTTGCGTGTGTGAAGACCTATGTGCGTGAGGCGGTTGGTTTGTTTGGCAAATAACGATTGAGGGTTTTGTAGCGTGGTGGGTCAATCGCATTCCCAAGAATTTTCGCATGAATTTTGGATGCGTCGTTGTTTGGTTTTGGCCGAACAGGGCAGGGGAAAAGTGAGTCCCAATCCCATGGTGGGGGCGGTGTTGGTGCGGGATGGTTTGGTTTTGGGTGAAGGGTGGCACGATGTTTTTGGCGGTGCCCATGCGGAGCGGATGTTGTTTGATCAACTGGGCGATGTTGGGCCGCTGAGTGATTGTATATTGTACGTATCGCTGGAGCCGTGTTCTCATTTCGGGAAGACGCCGCCCTGTGCGAATTTGATTGTGGAGCGTGGGGTAGGAACAGTGGTTGTGGGGGTGTTGGATCCGAATCCCAAGGTGAGCGGAAATGGTGTGTCTTTGTTGCGAGAAGCTGGGATCGACGTGGTTGTGGGGGTATTGGAGGATGAATGTCGGCGGTTAAATTGGTCATTTTGGGTAAACCAGCGATTGGGTAGAACCGCTGTATTGGCGAAGTGGGCGGAGACGTGGGATGGATTTATTGGCTCGGGAACATCGGAGCGGGTGAAGATATCTGGGGCGGAAGCGGGTGCTTGGGTGATGACGATGCGCAAGGGCATGGATGGCATTGTGGTGGGGGTGAATACATGGAATTTAGACAGGCCGCAGTTGAACGTGCGGGGCGTGGATAGGGCAAATGGCGTCTGGAAGCAGCCGGTAAGGATTATATTGGATGGCCACGGGAGGGGGGTATATCAGCCAGAAGAGGAGTCAGGGGATTTGGGTCCTTTGTGGGTGGTGGATGGACATCGAGACATGGCGGATTTATTACGTTGGCTGTATGCGGAGAAGGGTTTGGGGGTTGTGATGGTGGAGGGCGGTGCGCAGGTATTGTCGGCGTTGTTTGAGGCGGGTACCGTGGATCAGGTGCACGTGTTGCGGAACAAAAATAGGGTGTTGGGCGAGGGGGTGAGATCGCCAAAGTTATCGGCAGGGATGGAATTGCGGTGGTTGGAGGATTTGGGTGATGATGAACACGGGTATTGGGAAAGGGAATTGTTGTGATGGGGTTGTTTTCGGATGTGTATTACGAGGTGGAACGCGATGCGGAGTTTGTGTTGCGTGAGCGGGGCAGTAAGTTTTATACTTATGTATATGGGGTGAGGAGTGAGATTGAGGTGAAGGAAAAGTTGGAGGGGTTGAAGCGCGAGTATCCGGATGCTACACATCATTGTTACGCTTGGGTGATGGGGGCCAGGGGTGAGGGTCAGCGGGCGAACGACGATGGCGAGCCGGGGAATTCGGCGGGCAGGCCTATTTTGCGGGCGGTGATCAGTGCGGGTTTGACGAATGTTTTGGTGGTGGTGGTGAGGTATTTCGGGGGCACGATGCTGGGTATACCGGGGTTAATAGAGGCTTACGGGGGTTCGTCGGCGGCGGCGCGCAGCGCCGCCGGCCGGGTTGAAAAGTATATCGAGGAGGTGTTTCAAGTAACGTCGGCCTTTGAGCATGAACAAGAGATCCATCGTTTGGTGGCAAAGTTTGGTGCCCGGGTATTGGGCAGTGAATATAGGGAGTCGGTGACGTATCGGTTGGCCGTAAAGGCGGGGATTGTTAGGGCGTTTGAGCAGGCCGTGATGGATCATTATCAACTCACAGGGAAGTTGGTTTTGAATAGCTAATCATTGATATTCAGTATCTTGTGAATAAAATCAGTCAAGGATAAATCACCCGTTTGGAAAATATAAACGGGGCCGCGGACGTCGGCCACGGTGTAAGGGATTTGTAGGGAGTCGGCCCAAGATTTGTGTTTGAAAACATCCATCACAGCCACTTTCCTGGGGATATAGTGTTGTTCTTTAAGTTCTTTGAGACGCCAGGTGCGACGCTCAAATTGGGGCCGGATGATGGGAATGGGCTGGTCAATTTTGAAAACTTCCGGTGTGGAATCGTTCAGGTATAAATGGCTTATTGGAGGGAAATCGGCCACCAAGGGATAGCCCATACTGCCACAATCTAGGATATAGTGTCCCAGGATGACCACTGCGCCTATGGTGTCGGTTTCGCATAATTGAGACAATGTTTCCGCATCCTGTTTAAGTTGATTTATCGGATAAACCATCACTGGGATGTATGAGTTTCCAAACTTGTTCAAACTGGTCTTGTCCCAAAACTGGTAGGAATATAATCCCGTTCCCAAAAGGCACAAAATTGAAAAGAGCCACTTTTGGGGGAGGATTTCTCTGAACTTTGGTATTTGTATTTCATTATGGGCCCAAATAAATCCCCAAGAAAACGGGATCGCCAAGAAGTAACGACCATAGCCAAAAAAGATATTCTCCGTGCCGTCTCCCATCTTTTCGATGCTAAACAGTCCGAAGGGGAGCAATATTACGGAGAGATAAATGGCTTTCTCCAAGTTGGAGGTCGGTTTGAACAGGAGGTAGGTGGCTCCAGCGATTATCGTGATGCCGACGATCGCAAAGGCTGTTGGAAAGGTGTGTTGGAAGAGGGCGTTGATGTTGCGGAGATTGTTCCACAGGGCCTCCCAAGATTGTTTCAATTCCACGGTGGGATGGATTTTTGTTTCGGGATGAGACAGTTTGAAGTGGTTTAGCAGCATGTAGGTGCACATCACCAACGCTAAACCGGGTATTGATTTGATCAACAGTTGGGGTAGGGGTCGATGTTTGATTCCCTCACCCATCGCATCGCGCCAAAAAGGAAAAACCGCGGGAAGGATCAGCAAGCCATTCACATTTTGAAGCAATCCCCATCCAACCAAGAAAATGGAGAGGTTGAATCGAACGGAGGAGATGCTTACAAGCCGTATTGCCAAGGAAATGAGGAAGACCGATTGCATGAATCCCCTCGAGAGATAGGTGGTTTGTAGCCATTCCACTGGGAAAAGTAGGCTGAGAAAGAGCAAAGCGGTGGCATTGCGGAAGTGCTTGTGCTTTTTGATAGAAAGTTGTGCCATCCAGAGCCAGGGGAGTGTCGACATTAAAGCGGTTGTCAGTGGCACCGCCCGATAAACCGGAAGTCCAAGCCAGATGAATGGTGCGGCAAGCCAGGCCTCAAGTCCGGAAGAATAATGCTGACCGTAATAAAAGGGTGTCCGAAAATCGAACTGCGCTACATCGGCGGCCATTTGCCAGAGCACACATTGATCGGAATCGGTGTAGTTGCCAGAAAAGTAGCTGTAGGCAAAGGCCCTTAAAACAAGAAAGGCAGAAAGCGCTGTATAGAAATACGACTTTCCACCTTTCATGATGAGGTATTTTTTAGTAATTAGCGGTTAGGCCACGCCCTTGCGGATGATGTTCAGCGCGCCACCGGCTTTGAACCATTCAATTTGCTGATCGTTGTAGCTGTGGTTCACAGGGATGGTGTCGCTACTACCGTCGGCATGGTTTAATACCATTTGCAAGGGTTTGTTTGGAGCAAATTCGGTCAAGCCCAAAATGCTGATGGTATCGGCTTCTTGAATTTTGTTGTAATCGGCTTTGTCGGCAAACGTCAACGCCAACATCCCTTGTTTTTTGAGGTTGGTTTCGTGGATACGGGCAAAGCTCTTTACCAATACGGCACGAACACCCAAGTGGCGGGGTTCCATGGCGGCGTGTTCACGGCTAGAACCTTCACCGTAGTTTTCATCGCCCACCACAACCGATCCGATGCCGGCTGCTTTGTAGGCGCGCTGTGTACCGGGAACGGTATCGTATCCGCCGGTTAATTGGTTTTTCACTTCGTTCGCTTTTTCATTGAAGAAGTTGATGGCGCCAATTAATAGGTTGTTGGAGATGTTATCGAGGTGACCGCGGAATTTCAACCAAGGACCTGCCATTGAGATGTGGTCGGTGGTACATTTTCCTTTGGCTTTGATGAGCAATTTGAGGTTGTCAAGGTCGGTGCCTTCCCATGCTGCGAATGGGTCGAGCAGTTGCAAGCGGCTGCTATTTGCGGCCACTTTTACTTCCACTTGGCTCCCATCTTCGGCGGGCGCTTGGTATCCAGCATCTTCCACGGCAAAACCGCGGTTTGGCAATTCGTCGCCAGATGGGGGATCCAATTTCACGGCTTCGCCATTTTCGTTGATGAGGGTATCGGTGAGTGGGTTGAAGGTCAAATCACCTGCGATGGCCAATGCAGTCACGAGTTCTGGGCTACCTACAAACGCGTATGTATTGGGGTTTCCATCGGCTCTTTTGGCAAAGTTTCTGTTGAAAGAGTGAACGATGGTGTTTTTTTCTTGTTTTTCAGCACCCATACGATCCCACATACCGATGCAAGGTCCGCAAGCGTTGGCGAATACTTTGGCACCAATCTGGTCGAAGACTTCGAGGAAGCCATCGCGTTCTATGGTGTAGCGTACTTGCTCTGAGCCTGGGGTGATCATGTATTCGGCTCTGGTTTTGAGGTTCTTTTGTGAAACCTGTTTTGCCAAGGAAACGGCGCGAGAAATGTCTTCGTAGGAGGAGTTGGTACAGCTTCCGATCAAGCCAACTTCCACGGTAGTAGGCCAGCCATTGGCGGCGGCGGTTTCTTTCATTTTAGAGATGGGCGTGGCCAAATCTGGGGTGAAAGGACCGTTGAGGTGGGGTTCCAATTCAGACAGGTTGATTTCAATGACTTCATCGAAGTAAGCCGATGGGTTGGCATACACTTCGGGGTCGGCATTGAGGTGTTCACGAACGCCGTTGGCAGCGTCGGCGATGGCTTCGCGACCTGTGGCGCGGAGGTAGCGCTCCATGGAGTCGTCGTAACCGAAGGTGGAGGTAGTGGCTCCAATTTCAGCACCCATGTTACAGATGGTGCCTTTTCCGGTGCAGCTCATGGCGTTGGCGCCTTCACCAAAATATTCGACGATGGCTCCGGTGCCACCTTTTACGGTGAGGATACCTGCCACTTTGAGGATAACGTCTTTGGGGGCTGCCCAGCCGTTGAGTTTGCCGGTTAATTTGATACCGATGAGTTTGGGCCATTTGAGCTCCCAGGGGAGACCGGCCATCACGTCACACGCATCAGCACCACCCACACCGATGGCGATCATGCCCAATCCACCGGCATTCACGGTATGGGAATCGGTACCGATCATCATACCTCCGGGGAAGGCATAGTTTTCAAGCACCACTTGGTGGATGATTCCTGCACCCGGCTTCCAGAAGCCGATGCCATATTTGTTTGAAACCGACGCCAAAAAGTCGAAAACTTCTGCGCTCTCTTGGGTGGCTTTGGTTAAATCTTCACCGGCACCGGTTTTTGCGGTGATCAGGTGGTCGCAATGTACGGTTGAAGGAACGGCCACTTTGGGTCGACCGGCTTGCATGAATTGCAAAAGGGCCATCTGCGCGGTGGCATCTTGCATGGCCACGCGGTCTGGCGCGAAATCTACATAGTCCTTCCCACGGCCAAAAGAATGGGGCGCGGCATTATCCCAAAGGTGGGAGTAAAGGATTTTTTCTGTAAGTGTGAGGGGGCGGCCCAGAAGTTGGCGTGCTGCGGCGACGCGCTCGGGCATTCTTTGGTAAACGGATTGGATAAGGTCTAAATCGAAAGCCATGGATATGCTATAAATTGCTATTTCCACAAATTTCGGAAATTTTCTGCGGATTTTTTTGGAAATCGGCATCTTTGTAGGGTGGACAAACCGCGTGTGATTTTGGGAATTGATCCGGGTACCAATTTATTGGGGTACGGGTTGATACAAATTGATGGGAAGCTGCCCAAGTTATTGGCCTTGGGGGTGGTGCGTTTGGCGAAGGTTGGCGATGCGGGGGAGAAGTTGCATCACATTTACGAGCGGGTAACGGCGTTGATTGAGGGTTTTGATGTGACGGAGGTGGCGGTTGAAGCGCCATTTTTTGGGAAGAATGTTCAGTCGATGCTGAAATTGGGGCGGGCTCAAGGGGTTGCCATCGCGGCAGCGATAGGCAAGGGCTTGCCTGTATTTGAATACGTGCCGAGAAAAATCAAACAGTCCATTGCGGGCAATGGAAATGCAAGTAAGGAGCAAGTATTTGCGATGTTGCATGCCGAGTTTCATTTCGAAGAAAAACCTGAAACCATGGATGCCACGGATGGTTTGGCCGCGGCGGTTTGTCATTTTTACCAATTTGCTCCCAGGGCTTTCGGCAGTACCAAAGGCGGAACGGCGGGTGGCAAAAACAAAGCCGGCGGTTGGGCTCAGTTTGTCAAAGACAATCCGGATCGGAAGGTTTGATTACATCCGCCCAACCACTTGGATTCCGAGCAGATTCAGTCCGTGTTTTAAGGTGTGTGCCGTGAAATGAGCGAGTTTTAGGCGGGTGTTTTTAATCACCGGATCTGACTCGCGCATGATGTGGCATTCGTTGTAGAATCGGTTGAAAGTGCGTGCCAAATCAATGCAATATTGTGCTATAACAGCAGGAGAAGAATCATTGCAAGCCTTGTTTACTTCCTCAGGGTAGCGATACAACGTTTGGATGGTTTCTATTTCTATGGGTTGTAATTCGGTGTTTACATCACCCTGTTTCCAAGATTGGTCCTGTCCGTCTGAAGAAGCGCTGCGCAAAATGCTCTGGATTCGGGCGTAAGTGTATTGCACAAATGGACCTGTATCGCCTTGAAAGTCGATGCTCTCTTGGGGGTTGAACAACATCCGCTTGCGGGGGTCTACTTTGAGGATGAAAAACTTCAAGGCCGACAGTCCCAAGGATTCGTATAGGTTCAGCAATTCTGTTTCCTCCAAACCGTCTGTTTTGCCCAATTCTTGGGTTTTGGCTTTGGCCTCTTCCACCATTTCTTGTACCAAATCATCGGCATCTACCACGGTTCCCTCTCTGCTCTTCATTTTGCCGCTGGGTAAATCAACCATCCCATAACTCAGGTGATGCATGCCTTCGGCGAAAGGCCGGCCCAATTTTTTCATGATGAGAAACAAGACTTTGAAATGGTAGTCCTGTTCGTTACCCACCACATAAATGCTTTGATCCACGCCGTGCTGTTGGAATTTTAAATCGGCTGTTCCAATGTCTTGGGTGATATAAACACTGGTGCCATCGCCCCGTAAAACCAACTTTTCATCCAGGCCATCACCCCGTAAATCAATCCAAACACTGCCATCGTCTTTGCGATAAAAAACGCCCTTTTGTAAACCTTCGTCTACCACATCCTTACCCAATTTGTAGGTGTCCGATTCGTAATAATATTGGTCGAAAGATACGCCCAAACGCGCATATGTTTTTTCAAAACCGCTGTATACCCAGCCGTTCATGGTTTTCCAAAGATCAATTACCTCAGGAATGCCGGCTTCCCAATCGCGGAGCATTTGTTGGGTTTCACGCATCAAAGGAGACTGATTTCTCACCAATTCCTTGAGGTCATCTTTGAGTTTGGCGATTTGTTTGTCTTCGCTGGCCTGCTGAAGTTGCGCGATTATGGCTTGGTACTTGGTCTTTACGATGTCTCCTTCGGGCGTCCATTTGCCATCAATGGCCTCTTCGATGATGGGAAGTGTTTTTTCGCGCAAGGCGTTTTCAAAAACTACATAATACTTGCCCACCAGGTGGTCGCCTTTCATGCCCGTTGATTCTGGTGTTTCTCCGTTGCCAAATTTTTGCCATGCCAACATCGACTTGCAGATGTGAATGCCACGGTCGTTGATCAAATTTGCCATAACTACCTGGTAGCCAGCGGCTTTGTATAGATTGGCCACTGACATCCCCAAGAGGTTGTTTCGTACGTGACCTAAATGGAGGGGTTTGTTGGTATTGGGAGAGGAGTATTCCACCATGACCTTTTTGTCTTCGCCCAGGGTGGTTTGTCCGAAAGAAGCATTGTCCCACTGAGCCTTCAAAAAATCGGCGTAGATATCGGTCTTCAGTACGATGTTCAAAAACCCTTTCACCACGTTAAAGTCGCTCACGATGGGGGCATGTTGTTTGAGTTGTTCTCCAATGGCAGTAGCGGTGGCTTCAGGCGTAGATCGTGAAATGCGCAACAACGGAAAAACCACGAAGGTGTAATCGCCATCGAAATCGGGGTTGGTCCGCTCGAGTTTCACGGGTTGCGGGTTGGAGCCATACAGGGCAGTGATGGCCTCAGAAATGTGTTGGATTAACGCCTGTTCCAGGTTCATGGGTTACTGCAAAAATACGAAATTGGGCGGGGATTTTCGGGGAAATTGGGATCAATCATGGTGATAGCCGGTGCCTTTGAGGATGTTGAGCGACCGGTAAATTTGTTCAGTAAGCACAAGACGCGCCAGGTGGTGAGGGAAGACAAATTCACTGAGTTTGATGCAAGGGTGTTGGCTTCGCAGGGTTTCGGTGAAACCATAGGCGCCACCGATGGCGAAGACGATTTTGCCGCGGGATAGTGCGAGTGTTTTTTCTACAAAGGTTGAAAACCCGCGGCTGGTAAAGGATTTTCCTCGTTCATCGCACAGAATGAGGGTGTCGCCCGGCTTGATTAATTTCAGCAGGGTATCGGATTCTTTGGCTTTTTGTGCTTCAGGATCGGGGGTTCTGGCTGCAGGGAGCAGTTCCAGTTTTACGGCATGCATCGGACTGCATCGCTTGACATAATCGTTACAGAGCGCATCGATTTCCGGATTTTTGTGGTTTTCGATGGCTGCGATGAGGATCATGAATGGATATCAGTTTGGGTTGCAAAAGGGGTAGGGTAGGTATGGGAGGTATGGTAGGTAGGGGAGATACGCGGTTCTGCTCAGCCGCAAACGGCTGGAGCTTCTGTTGCGAATCAATTGTTCAAGATTTCGAGGATCTTGTCGAGCTGGGGCGTCAGTACAATCTCCGTTCTGCGGTTTTTGGCTCTGCCTTCCGGGGTGTCGTTTCCGGCAACCGGTTGGGTATCACCTCTGCCCACGGCTTGAATGCGTTTGGGGTTCATGCCAGCGTCGGCGATGAGGATTCGCGCAATGCTGGTGGCACGCAAAACACTGAGGTCCCAGTTGTCTTTGATGATGCCTTTCATGGGGATATTGTCGGTATGACCTTCAATGGCCATTTGGACATCGGGCTGCTTATTGAGTGCTTTGCCGATTTCAATGAGTGCTTCCCGTCCCTTGGGATCTACATCGATTGAGCCAGAGGCGAAGAGCAATTTTTCGGGCAAGATCACATACACTTTGCCGTTGCGGAATTCAACTTTGATGTCGAGTTTCTCAAATCCTGCCAAGGCTTTGGCGATGGCTTCTTTCAACTCGCGCACTGCGCGTTCTTTTTTGGAAAGTTCGGCTTCGAGGTCTTTCACGCGTTGCGAGGTTTTTTCCAATTCTTTGCGCAATTGTTCCAGTCTTGCTCTTTCGGCTTCGGCTTTTGCCAAGGCCGTATTGAGCTCTAGTTCTTTGGCGGCCAAGGTTTTGTTTTTCTCGTTGATTTCTTGGGCGAGGTTTTGGCGTTGCGCATCGAGGGATGTGCCGAGGTTACGGATGTATTCCAAGTTTTCATCGAGTTGCAACTGACAAGTTTCGATGGTGTCTTTGAGGGCAGAAATGGTTTTTTCTTTGTCGCCTTTTTCCGCTTCCAATTGGGCGATGCTGGCTACGAGGGAGGCGTTTTTCTCGAGGCAGTCGTCGTTTTTCTTTTTGAGTGTGGTTTCAATTTCGGCCTTCGATGCTTCTAGGGCTTGATATTGTTTTTTGGTAACGCAAGAAGACAGGGCGATGGCCAGGGCGAAGACACTCCATGCAAATCTCATAATGGGCGAAGATAGTTACCCTCGTTTTGAACGAGGGTAACCGTTATTCACATGTGTTGCTGAGTGGACATAACAAGCAGATCTTACAAACTGAAATCCAATTTGTAATAGAACAGCGGCAAGAAGCCCAATTGGTACGTTTCTCTTGAGTACGGTGCGCTATCGATGTAGCTATACTTCAACACGTTTTTGCGGTTGGTGACATTCACCAAATCAAATGCAATTTCATGAGAGGCCTTTTTCGCGTTGATGCGGTAGGCGATGCGGATGTCGAAACGACGGTAAGGAGAACCAAATCGCTGGGTATTTTTCAAATCGCTCTTTTCCACATATTCTCTCTCGTAGATGGTGTTGAGGGTGTCCATGGGGGAGAATCTACGTGCCCCTGCGAAAGTCACTTTACCTCCAATGTTTAAAGAATTTTTGTTCTTGAAAACGAATTCTTTTGCGATCAATCCGTTGGCGGCATAATCGGTATTGAAATCACTGCTGCGCCATTGTTTATCGCTGCCTTGGTACTGGGCATCAAATACGCTCAAAGAGGCCAAATAGTAGAAGCCTTTGCTAAAGAAACGCTCTACGGTAAATTCTACCCCATAGTTTTTGCCGATACCGGTATTTTCAAGGCTGTCTGGGAAGAATCGCGAGAATCCACTGCCCGTGTTGGCCAAACTGAACGAAGAGCCTTTGTAGCCATTGCTTGCCATCAAACGTTCAACCGGTAGGTTTGACAATTGTTGGTAATAGGTTTCAACCTTAATTCTACTGGCTTTGCCCATTTGGTGATCCCAACCCAATACTGCGTGATTGCTGCGTGAAAGTCCCATACCCAAGTTGTGGGGGGTACTATTTCCGGGTTTTTGGTAATAATAAACATAGGCACTTTGGTTTTGGGAGTGCATACCCAATCCCAAGTTAATGGCATCGCGTTTCGAAAGTTGGTAGCGCGCACCAAAGCGGAACAATGGACCACTGTTGCTGGTGGTGTCAAATTTAGTTCCGGTTCCACTGTTCCCCAAAGGTGTATTCGTGGGGTCATAGTGCACTGTGTAACTCTGCATCTGAACGCCCGTACTGAAGGTCAAAGCGGGTGAGAATTTATATTTCCATTGCACGTAAGGAATCGCCATGAAGGCTGTTCCGTTCGAGTTCCATCGCACAGAAAATTTCCAATACAATGGACTTGTGGGGTTGAAGTTGAGGGCGCTGTCGTCAAACATGTAGTAGTACTGGGTGAGCTGCAAACCGGCGCGCATCGAACTTTTTGCTGAGAACTTTTTGTTGTAAAAAGCGTGTGTTGCGATGGTTTTGGTGTCGAATTCGTAGCTCAAATTGCGTTTGAACGAGTCGTTCTGATATTTTTGATATTCTACACCGTCAATGATTTCCTTGCCAATTACTTGGCGGAAGACCAATTGGTGTTCGGCGGTCACATTTTGAGTACTCGCGGCGATGGTGGCCTTGAAGTAACTGTTTTTGTCGATGTTGTATTGGAAGGTGGTACCGGCAATGTGCATTTTTGAAGCAAACAATTGATCACGGTCATTGTCGCCATACAATTCTGCGCTGCTCAGGGTGTCCTTGCTAATATTGATGTCGATGTTGCTCCATCCGCCAATTCCAAAGAAGCTCAAATTGCCCTTGTTGTTTTTGAGAGGGAAGTTGAATTTGAATGAATAATCTTGATAATTGGGCACGGCATCTGTACCCAAAGGGATGTTCAATTTGCTGAACATGGCCAAGGTGCTGTAACGGTAAGTCATCAAATAACTCGCACCTCCTTTTTTGCCGAGGTATCCTTCGGTTAACGCATCCCATCCCAACAATCCCAGCTGGGAGCTGAATTCGCGTTTTTGGTTGTTGCCGTTGCGAAGTTTCAAATCAAAAGCACCGGCGTTGGCATTTCCATATTCTGCCGGGAAAGCACCCGTGAAGAAATCTGAGTTGCCCAATATTTTGTTGTTGATGATAGAAACAGAACCTCCGGTTGTTCCGGGTATTGCAAAGTGGTTGGGGTTGGGGATGTCAATGCCTTCCATGCGCCACAAAATGCCTTGGGGGGAGTTTCCACGGACCACGATATCGTTTCGAGAGTCATCGGCACCTTGCACACCGGCAAAGTTTGAGGCCATACGTGCTGGGTCG
>Ga0194116_10001220_pt1 | contig 37979 bp, 31 predicted proteins | sample TA2MahsurfametaG_4_FD_148617 | JGI IMG/M metagenome (GOLD analysis project Ga0194116, IMG submission 148617) | Freshwater microbial communities from Lake Tanganyika, Tanzania - TA2015008 Mahale S9 surface | ecosystem: Environmental > Aquatic > Freshwater > Lake | place: Tanzania: Lake... | reverse complement strand
ACCGAAGCGAAATTGCTTCCTGGAGCACTGTTGCACAACACATCGCGAAAATTCATTTGTAAAAACGTACACCTCAAAGCGGCTTCAACTTCGAACCCACTTACCGCAGGTTTAGATTTTGAAAAGAGCTACAAGATTCCAATAGCGCATGGTGAGGGAAATTTTTTCGCAGGTGCTGATACCATGAAAGAAATAGAAGACAATGACCAAGTTTTATTCCGATACTGCTCGGAAGACGGTACCATAGGCGAGGATTTCAATCCGAACGGATCCATGAACAACATTGCTGGAATTACCAATAAAACCAAAAATGTTTTTGGAATGATGCCTCATCCAGAGCGGGCTTCTGATTTTGAATTGGAAAATACAGACGGAAGAGAAATCTTCGAGGCGCTATTAGCAAGAATCTAAAAATAGCCCCGTATCTTTGCCGCCGTTATGGCAGCACACGATGATAAACTGAAAGCGGTAATTTCTCACGCCAAGGAATACGGATTTGTATTTCCATCTTCTGAGATTTATGATGGACTCTCTGCAGCATATGACTACGGTCAGCTTGGGGTAGAGTTAAAAAACAACATCAAAAACTATTGGTGGACCGCCATGACGCGCATGCATCAGAACATTGTGGGCATAGACGCCTCCATTTTCATGCATCCAACCACCTGGAAAGCGAGCGGACACGTAGATGCGTTCAATGATCCACTCATAGATAACAAAGACAGCAAAAAAAGGTATCGGGCCGATGTGTTGTTGGAAGAATACATGGCGAAGAGCGAAGCGAAGATTACCAAAGAAATAGAGAAGGCGAAGAACAAGTTTGGAGACGCCTTCAACGAAGAGCAGTTTCGTGCAACAAATCCGAATGTCTTGCGCGCTCAAGAAAAAATTAACGCCGTTGAAGCGCGCATGAAAGCTGCGCTAGAGGCGAGTGATTTAGTTGCTTTGAAGCAGTTGATTGAAGACTGTGAAATTGCTGATCCAGAGACAGGCTCGCGCAATTGGACAGATGTAAGGCAATTCAACTTGATGTTTAAAACAGAGTTGGGTGCAGTGAGTGGCGACGCTGGAATTATTTATTTACGTCCGGAAACAGCACAAGGAATTTTCGTGAATTTCTTGAACGTACAGAAGACAGGAAGAATGAAACTTCCATTTGGAATTGCGCAAATTGGGAAGGCGTTCCGAAATGAAATTATTGCACGTCAATTCATCTTCCGCATGCGTGAATTTGAACAAATGGAAATGCAGTATTTTGTGAAACCAGGAACAGAAATGGAATGGTACAACTACTGGAAAGATGCGCGCATACAATGGCACAAAGCGTTGGGATTGGGAAATGAGAATTACAAATTCCATGATCACATTAAATTGGCTCACTACGCCAATGCGGCCTGCGATATTGAGTTTGATTTCCCAATGGGCTTTAAAGAACTTGAAGGCATTCACTCACGTACCGATTTCGATTTGAAAAAACACGAGGAGTTTAGTGGGAAGAAATTGCGATTCTTCGATCCGGAAACCAATGAAAGCTATGTGCCTTATGTGGTTGAGACATCGGTAGGATTAGACCGCATGTTTTTAGCAGTTCTCTCTTCATCTTTTGTTGAGGAGAAGTTGGAAGACGGAAGTGATCGCACGGTGTTGCGTATACCTGCTGGATTGGCTCCTGTGAAGGTGGCGGTATTGCCGTTGGTGAAAAAAGATGGGCTTCCTGAAAAAGCGAAGGAAGTTGTGGATTTGTTGAAGTTAGATTTTAATTTGCAGTATGATGATAAAGATGCCATTGGCAGGCGTTATCGCAGGCAAGATGCCATTGGAACACCGTTGTGTGTGACCATTGACAATGCGTCTTTGGAAGACAATTGCGTAACCATTCGTCATAGAGATAGCATGAAACAAGAACGAATTCCAATTGCACAATTGCATGAGGCGGTTCGTGAAGTAACCGGATTGAATCAGTATTTTAAATAAAGAACTATGGAAAATTTTGATGTGGTAGTAGTTGGAGCTGGTCCTGGGGGATATGTAGCTGCAATACGTTGTGCACAATTGGGTATGAAAACGGCGTTGGTGGAGCGATATAAGACATTGGGAGGCACGTGCTTGAATGTGGGCTGTATTCCATCTAAAGCGCTTTTAGATTCAAGTGAGCATTACCATCAGGCCGTTCACACCTTTGACCAGCATGGAATTGAATTGGGTTCCAAACCGAAGGTGAACTTAGGACAAATGATTAAGCGTAAAAATGAGGTAGTGGACCAAACCACCAAGGGCATTGAGTACTTGATGAAAAAGAATAAAATTACGGTTATTCACGGACACGGCACCTTCACATCGAATACTACATTGCATGTGGCAAGTGAGCAGGGAGATACTGCAATTGCATCGAAAAATTTCATCATCGCCACGGGGTCTAAACCGGCTTCGTTGCCTTTCATTACCATTGATAAAAAACGCGTCATTACAAGTACTGAGGCATTGCACATGACTGAAGTGCCCAAGCATTTGGTGGTTATTGGCGGTGGAGTTATTGGTTTGGAATTGGGAAGTGTATATGCTCGTTTGGGTTCAAAGGTGAGTGTGGTTGAATACATGGACGGCATAATACCCACCATGGATAAAACCATGGGGAAAGAATTACAGAAATCGTTGTCAAATATTGGCTTTGAATTTTACTTGTCGCACAAGGTTAAGGAAGTGACTTCCAAAGGAAAGGGAGTGGTGGTAAAGGCAGACAATGCGAAAGGTGAGGAGGTGGTTTTGGAAGGCGATTATTGTTTGGTGTCTGTGGGAAGGAAGCCGTACACAGAGAATTTAGGCTTGGAAACGGCGGGTGTTCAAGTTGATGAGCGCGGACGGGTGCTTACCAATGGTCACTTGCAAACCACAGCCGCAAATATTTATGCCATTGGCGATGTGGTGAAAGGGGCTATGTTGGCTCACAAGGCAGAAGAGGAGGGTACATATGTGGCTGAGTTGATCGCAGGACAGAAGCCTCACATCAATTACAATTTAATACCCGGAGTGGTATATACTTGGCCAGAGGTGGCTAGTGTAGGGTTTACGGAAGAACAGTTGAAGGCTGACGGAAAGGCGTATAAAGTGGGGTCTTTTCCATTCAAGGCAAGTGGAAGAGCAAGGGCAAGTATGGATACCGAAGGGGTAATTAAGGTTCTTGCAGATCAGCAGACAGATGAGATCTTGGGGGTTCACATGATAGGTCCACGTGCGGCAGATATGATAGCAGAGGCTGTTGTGGCTATGGAGTTCAGGGCAAGTGCTGAAGACATAGCGCGAATTTCGCATGCGCATCCTACGTTTACTGAAAGTTTCCGCGAAGCAGCGCTCGATGCAACTGCGAAACGCGCGATTCACATTTAGGGGATATGCATCCTAAGCCTTGACTTTAACTGTTGACAAGAACTTTCGAGCAAGCTGTTTGGCCTGCTCCAATTCAGGAAGACAAATGGTAATGTGACCCATCTTCCTGAAGGGCTTCGTTTCTTCTTTTCCATACAAATGCACATACGCACCCTGTGTTGAAAGAACCTCTTCTAAACCTTCATATTTCGCTGTGCCCGTAAATCCCTTTTCACCCAACAAATTAATCATAACCCCCGCACTTCGCAGTGCCGTATCGCCCAGAGGTAAATTCAAGATGGCACGCATGTGCTGAGCGTATTGAGATGTATAACACGCCTCTATGGTATGGTGTCCACTGTTGTGCGGACGCGGAGCAACCTCATTCACCAAGAGCTGCCCCGTTTCTGTTAAAAATAATTCAACAGCTAAAAGTCCAACGTGATCCAATTGCTCAACTATTTTTTTTGCAATTTCAGCGGCCTCATGAGCAACTTCAACAGAGACATTAGCGGGTGAGAATATGAACTCAACCAAGTTGGCCTCTGAATTAAATTCCATTTCAACCAACGGAAAAACGCGCAATTCACCAGATGCATTGCGGGCTACAATAACCGCTAGTTCTTTCTCAAAACGGACCATTTCCTCCAAAACACTCGGAGCATCAAAAGCATGTTCTAAATCTGCCTCATTCCGGAAGGGAGTAACACCCTTTCCATCGTATCCACCCGTGCGCAGCTTCTGCATGAAAGGACCTTCAGAAACATGCAACGCAGCCTCCATTTTATTTTCAACCAAGACAAAAGGTGCCGTTGGTATTTGATGCGCTGCGTAAAATAATTTTTGTAGTCCCTTGTCTTTGATGGTGCGCAATGCAGACGGACGCGGATATACCAATTTTCCTATTCGCTCTAACTCTTCCAACGCCTCAATGTTGACGTGTTCAATCTCAATGGTTATCACGTCAACCTCTTTTCCAAAATTCAATACCGTTTCGTAATCAGCAAAGTCTCCTTGAACAAACACATTGGCAATGGCAGCGCAGGGTGCATTGTCGGCAGGGTCTAAAACATGAACGCAAACATTCAAGCCTATGGCTTCCTGAATGAACATTCTACCCAATTGGCCACCGCCAAGAATTCCAAGTTTTGTTTGTGGATTAAGTTCCTTTCCCATTTTGCAAAGATAAAGGTGGTTTCATTTGAAAACTTTCTTGTAATTTGCACAACTATGAAACAAATATTTACACTTCTTTTTTGTCTCCCATTCCTTTTCGCTCAAGCGCAGTCATTAACTGGAATTGAGTCTGTAGAGTATGATCCTACCAATCAGATTTTTCTTGTGAGTAACGGTAATAACGTAGTGCGCATGCACAGCGATGCCATTCCGCAAGGTACACTTGGTGTGGCTAAAGCTGACTATGGCATGGAGGTCATGAACGGTGTTTTGTTTTCTATTGTGGGAAGTGCAGTGAAGGGATATGATGTAACAACCGGTGCTCAAGTCATGACCAAAACCATTTCAGGTGCGGTTTTCTTGAATGGCATGGCAAGCAATGGAGTTGATAAACTTTGGGTGACCGACTTCTCAGCAAAAAAAGTACATGAGCTGAATGTGGCTGATCTTGCAAACCCAACCAGTACAGTCATTGTGGCGGCAACAGGCTCAACTCCCAATGGCATTTGTTATGATGCAACTCAAAACAGATTGGTACTTGTCTCATGGGGAAGTAATGCTGCAATTAAAGCCATTGATTTATCAACGAATACGCTAAGCACCATTGTAACCACAAGCCTTGGAAATATAGATGGTGTAGACAATGATAACTATGGAAACTACTACGTAGCCTCGTGGTCACCAAATGCAATTACCCGATACTCGAATGAATTCACAACGTCGCAAACCATCACGGTTACAGGTGGTGTAAGTAGTCCGGCAGACATATGTTACGCTGAAGAAATAGACACTTTGGCCATTCCCTGCTCGGGAAATAATCAAGTGAAATTCGTGGGTTTTAATCCGTCCTATGTTGGCAGTTTGGAAACTGAGAAGTTTGAAGCATCAGGATTTCCAACACAGGTAACAGATTTATATCAGGTGGCATTCACTCTTCCAGAAGCGAAATTGGTGCGTATTGAAATCTTTGATGTACAGGGGAAATTGATTGACACCCCTTTTACACAAACACTTCCTCAAGGTCAACACCAAATTGTTTTAACCGAATTACCCAATGCTTCGGGCTTATATTTTGTGCGTGTTTCAGCAGGTGCAGAATTTGCTACAACGCATTTTGAGCGATGAGAATTTTTCTATTTGTTATTCTTGGAATGCTCAGCTTGCAGGGCTTGGCGCAGGATGAGGATTACATAACCCAACCGGAATTACCGAAGAGTGATTTTCAAAATTACTCGCAACGGGAGCGCATTGTAGTAGGTGGAAATTTGGGTTTAGGACTCAGCACGTATCAAGGTCAAGGCGTATTTTATGGTCAGCTTATGCCCATGGTCGGTTACCGGATAACTGAACGCTTTTCAGCAGGAGCAGGTGTTGATGGTATGGTTTATTCCACCGCCGGACGAACCAATTTTTACACCTCGCTTGTAGCATGGACCCGAATGGGAATTCTAGGCGGATTTTATGCTACAACAGAATTGAATTACATGAATGCCCCAGTATATACATGGAATGGTGCATCTTATGATGTGAAGCGACAGTCGTTTCCATTGTTTTTGGTTGGAGCAGGCATTTCACAAGGTATTGGAAACGGAATTGGATCCTATTTCTCTTTGCTTTATGATATGACAGAAGATACGCGCTCACCATACGGCCCTATTATTTTTAGAGCCGGATTACTTGTTCCGCTTCAACCTAAAAATTAGAGTCCCAATCTCTTTTTAATCTCCGCAGGAAGAGCCTCTCTGCTAACAACAATACAGATGGTTTTTGCAAGGAAATAAGGTGCACTTGCGTAGATATATCCCTTCTGACCAATGGCAGAACCCCATGAATTTTTTGCCATGTAATACGAATTGCCCTTTTCATCTTTCGCAATACCTGTAATGTGCATGAGGTGATCATCTGTGGTAGCGTAGGTGTCGAAGCCCAACTGACGTGAAGCTTGTGTTACAGCAGTTTCATCTTGAAGCTTGCCCATGTAGGCCACTCCCTTACGCGCGTCAAAAGTATCTTCACTTACATCAGCGTCCCAAGCAACGGTAAAGCCATTAATAATGGCGTTGTCTACAATTGCTTTAAGATCATCTAGAGGAACATTGAGATATGCTTTTTTAGACCAGTTATCTGGAACTTCCAAAACAAATGCTTTATCGAATGGGTGATGTGTGAACGAAGTAAGGCAAACGTATTCATTGCTATAGATTTTCATTTCATCGCGAAATGAAGCCGGCGTATATTTCTTCCCCTTGTATTCAAATGCAATTGGCAAAGGACCTATACCAGCGTCAAGCGCCGCCTCCAATTCTTTTTTCCACATGTATCCTTCTTTTGCACCTTTTTCTACGGCGCCTTTAACAATCATCTCCAGTTGTGAATCGAGCTCATTGTGGTTGTAGGTAGTGGCTCCGTCTACGAATCCGGAATACGCACTTTCTGGAACCATGCCTACTTCATCAATTACCTGCAATACATCATGACTTAAGCCACCGGGACCAAATTGTTGCTTTCCTTGAAATCGAACATAACTGTCTGCTTTTTTGGAATAGATGTATCGAGCATTGAACATTTCAGACAAGTCTACCGCTTCGTGCCCCTTGCGAATAATTTCAGATTCCAAGAATGAAACCGTAGCGAAACTCCAGCATGTTCCGGTGATGCATTGATTTTCAATTTCGCCGTGTGCGTTGTCTTTGACAACGGTAAAGGTTTGTGCACATAGAACAGTTGGCACAAAAAATAAAAGGAGACTTAGTCTTTTCACGTTACATTTATTTTTGGGAAAATTACTAAAGAAAACTTCTTGTCTATGAAAAATATTGCAGTGGTTTGTGGCGGATATAGCGGAGAGCGTGTAGTTTCAATGCGCAGTGCGGCCATGGTCATGGAAAACATCGACAGGTCTAAATTTCAACCTACACAAATAGTTATTGAAGAATCAAGATGGTATGCACGTTTGGGCGAACAAGAGTTTGACGTGAATAGAAATGATTTTAGTGTTCAAATCCAACAAGGCATCATTCGTTTTGATGGTGTTTTTATGATGATTCACGGAACTCCGGGAGAGAATGGACTCATGCAGGGGTACTTCGAAATGATTGGTCTGCCCTGCACCACCGGAGATGTTTTAAATATGGCGCTTACATTCAACAAGAAGGCTACCACCCGAGCTTTAGGAGCTATGGGTTACCGTGTTGCAAAATCAGTTGTGGTGCGAAAAGAAGAAGAAATCAGCGCCGAATCATTGGTTGTGCAAGTTGGACTCCCCTGTTTCGTTAAGCCCAATTGCGGAGGAAGCAGCATTGGAACATCGAAAGTTTCGGATGTGAATGAATTGTTGTCAGCCATTGAACGAGCAAGAAATGAAGACGAAGATATTTTGATAGAAGAATTTATTTCTGGTCGCGAAGTAACCTGCGGAGTCATTGTCATTGACGGAAAACCAACGGCCCTGCCCGTTACTGAAATTGTTTCGGAAAATGAGTTTTTTGATTTTCAAGCGAAGTACGAAGGGAAGAGTCAAGAAATTACACCCGCCCCAATTTCATCTGCGCACTATGAAAGGGTTCAGAACTTAGCTGCAAGAATTTATTCCGATTTGAACTGCGGCGGAATGATACGCGTAGATTTCTTATTGCCAGATGAAGAACCATGCGTTATTGAAGTAAACACGGTACCTGGATTCAGTGCAGCGTCTATCATACCACAACAAGCAGCCGCAATGGGAATGGATAAAACAACGTTGATTACAACCGTGATTGACGCAAGTCTTTAAGACTCTGCATTTTCTTTTTTGTTTTTCTTACGCTCTTTCAAGTAGGTACGAATGACGTAACCATTGGTAAGAATAATGAATCCAATTACAATAAATTCAAGGTAAGATTCTGCATTGGGAATAATTTCACCTAAGAAGAATCCGAACAACGTAAGTGAAATGACCCAAGCAACTGCACCTATAATATTGTAAATGAGGAAAGACTTAAATGGAACCCGTATAACCCCTGCTATGATGGGAGCGAAGGTGCGTATGTATGGAAGAAACTTACCCACAATAAGGGTTTTGCCGCCGTGCTTTTCGTAATAATTTCGTGTAGCATCTACGTATTTTTTTTTAAAAAGCCAAGATTCTTTGCGTTGAAGAGCCTTTGCGCCCAATTTATATCCAAAATAGTAGCCAAACAGACACCCGGCTATTGAGGCAATAATCATAGATATGATGAGCGTTACAATATCTGTTTCAAGCAAGTGGGGTTTGGTAGAGGTGATTAAACCACTGAAAAATAGTAACGAATCTCCGGGCAGAAAAAAACCAACAATAACCCCATTTTCAGCAAAGAGAATGATGAGAATAAGCGCTAAGCCACCAAAAGCAACAATTTGATGCGGATCTGTTATGCTTTGAAAAAGTTCCCACATGGTTCGGCAAGATACGTCAAGAATTTTTTCTATATTTTTTTTGAAGGGTATTGCACCGTGATTTTAGTGAAATTCAAAGGGTCGTATTTCACCTTTACTGCTGTGCCCTGATCATAAAGTGGCGCACCTTCACATCTGTCGTCTACACGAAAACGTTGCTTCTGTCCACCCTCAGGTTGAAATTCAATGACGGGGTAAAAATATTTTTTTCCACCCTGTGTTGAAGCCATCCAATTCACTATGGTTCCTTCAGTAGTTTTAGATTTAAATTGAAATCGAAGTTCATCTTTATACATCCAGAGGCCAATTCCAGCGACAGCCAAGATGAGTATGGTATATGGAATAAATTCGGGAACGTTTTCAAACATAATGTTGCAAAAATAAGCGTTCAAGGCAATAAAAATAGTGGCTTGCGTTACGACATTTGTAAAAATAGAAATTATGGCGAGAATCTTATGGGCAGACGATGAAATTGAGTTGTTGAAGCCACACATCATGTATCTGGAACAGAAAGGCCATACGGTACATACAGTTAATAACGGCCGGTCAGCGATTGATGTAGCTAAAAATGAATTTTTCGACATTGTTTTTTTAGATGAGAATATGCCCGGACTCTCGGGTTTAGATGTTATTCAGGGCCTGAAGGCCATAGACTCTACCCTACCAATAGTTATGATTACGAAAAGTGAGGAAGAGCACATTATGGAATCTGCTATTGGATCGAAAATCTCAGATTACCTCATTAAGCCGGTGAACCCAAGTCAAATTGTTCTTACCATTAAGAAGAATTTGGATGAGAAGCGATTGATCAGTGAAAAGACCACCAATGACTATAGGCAAGAGTTCAGAGAGATTTCCATGCAATTGAGTCAGCGTATGTCCACAGAGGAATGGAAAACATTCTTTTCAAAAATGGTGATGTGGTCAGAAAAGCTTCGGGTGAGCGGAGATGAAGGTCTATTGGAAATTTTTCAAACACAGCGAAAAGAGGCAAACGAACAATTTGTAAAATTCATAAAGCAAGAGTATCCGCAATGGATGAAAGATTTTTCAAAGGCACCGTTGCTCTCCAACACCTTGTTTCGAAATAAAATTGCACCAGTCATTCAAAAATCGCCCGAATCAGTATTCGTCTTGGTCATTGATAATCTGCGTTTTGATCAATGGAAAATGTTGGCACCTCACATTAAAAACTATTTCCGAATTGAAGAAGAAGAATTGTTTTTCAGTATACTTCCTACGGCAACGCATTATGCAAGAAACGCCCTGTTCAGCGGATTAATGCCTTCGGAGATGGAGAAAGTGCATCCGCAGTGGTGGAAGAACGAAGACGATGAAGGGGGGAAAAACATGCATGAAGAAGATTTTTTAGGAGCACAATTGAAACGCTTGGGAATAGATGTGAAATGGAGTTACAACAAAATCACAAACTACCACGCAGGTAAGAAACTTGCCGATTCATTTTCGAATTTACTTGCCAATAAATTGAATGTGATTGTATACAATTTTGTAGATATGCTTAGTCACGCCAGAACAGAAATGGACGTAATTAAAGAATTGGCAGATGATGAGCCCGCGTATTTGTCATTAACAGAATCTTGGTTTGAACACAGCGCTTTATTGGAAATGTTGAAGCAGTTGGCAGAGAAAAAAGTTCGCGTTGTAATTACTACAGATCACGGTACTGTGCGCGTAGAAAATCCGGTTAAGGTGGTTGGCGATAAATCAACCAATACCAACCTGCGTTACAAAGCGGGAAGAAATCTGAATTACAATGCCAAAGAAGTGATTGAAGTGAAAACGCCAAGTGATTTTCATCTACCGAAAATCAATGTGAGCACCACCTACATTTTTGCACAACACAATGATTTCTTTGTGTATCCGAATAACTACAATCAGTTTGTAAATTATTACCAAAACACCTTTCAACATGGAGGGGTAAGTATGGAAGAAATGATGATACCTTTTGTTCAGTTAGTTCCAAAATCATGAAAGCATATAGCGTTAGTACACTTATTGAAATAGAAGCTGTTGCTCAGTTATTCATAGCAACGCATGAGTCTGGTGTATTTGAAGTTATTGGTGAAATGGGCGCCGGTAAAACCACGTTTATTTCTGAAGTGGTTCGTCAATTGGGAGAAGAGTCGCCCAGCTCTCCAACATATTCTTTAGTCAATGAATATGAATTGGCTTCGGGAGAAGTAGTTTATCACTTTGATTTGTATCGCATTCAAGACACAAACGAACTCGTTGAATTCGGTTTTGAAGATTACTTGTATAGCGAAGCGAAATACGTTTTTATTGAATGGCCTGAGAAAGCGGCGCCGTTTTTAGAGAAAACAAAACAGCTTCGCATTCGCGAAGCTGCTGGTATGAGAGTCATTGAATTTTAGTGTTTATTGTCCTGCATAGGGTTGGTTTCAGCAGGAAGCTCTTGCATTTTAACATCCTTCACAGCGGGCTCTATTGTTAAGGTGTCTTTTTTAGCAGTGCTATCTGCATGCTCTTTCACATCAACGTTATGCTTCATTTCTGCAGTAGGAATTGCAGCATCTAATGTTTTACGTTTAGCGGCTACGTTGCCGTTCACATTCACGAACAACAAAGTTAACGCTACACCTAAAGGTGCTATGAGCCATAAGAAAAAAGAGCCTTCTTTAGAATTTTGATTCGCCATAGGTTTTTCAAATTTTGATGGCCAAAAATAGTGGAATGCTTGCTACTATCAAAATTTATGAGGAATATCAAATTGCTATTGCGTAAATTCGGGCTAGAAATTAAGAACCACGCTTATGTCTAAAAAACACTTCCATTCGTTGGCCAGAGAGGCGGCATTGGCTACCCAAGAGGAAATGTTGCACGTTGGAAAAAGCATGCAACAGCTTGTTATTGGTATGCCAAAGGAAACTTCCTTTCAAGAGCGCCGCGTGGCTTTAGCTCCAGAAAGTGTGGCGCTATTGGTTAGTAGAGGGCATGATGTGATTATTGAATCGGGCGCCGGTGCGGAAAGCAATTTCACCGACCATGATTACAGTGAAAATGGGGGAAAAGTGGTTTATGATAAGAAAGAAGTGTTTAAGTCGAATATTATCATGAAAGTTTCTCCACCAAGTTTGGAAGAAATAGAAATGATGCCCGGGAAGCAAACCATTATTTCCGCGCTGAATTTACCGGTGCAGTCGAAAGAAAGTTTTGTTCAAATGAGCAACAAAAAAATCACGGCCATTGCCTGGGATTATATTCAAGACAAGCAGGGTATTTATCCCATTGTTCGTGCTATGGGGGAGATAGCAGGAAATACATCCATTATGTTAGCTGCTGAATATCTGAGTCAACATACAGGCGGACGAGGTTTAATGCTTGGTGGAATTACAGGTGTGCGACCAACAGAAGTTGTTATCATTGGTGCAGGAACTGTGGGCGAAAATGCTGCAAGAGCTGCCATGGGTTTAGGTGCAAGTGTTAAGGTATTTGATAACAGCATTTACAAACTAAAACGAATTCAAAATGATTTGGGCATTCATCTTTGGACCAGTACCATACAGCCATCAGAGTTAAAAAAGGCCTTGAGTAATGCCGATGTAGTTATTGGAGCTATTCGATCTAAAACGGGAAGAACGCCCGTAGTGGTCTCAGATGAAATGGTTCAGCAAATGAAGCAAGGAAGTGTTATTATTGATGTGAGTATAGATCGTGGCGGGTGCTTTGAAACTTCAGAGGTAACCTATCATGAAAACCCGGTTTACAGAAGACACGGTGTTATTCACTACTGTGTTCCGAATATTGCTGCACGCGTGTCTAGAACGGCGTCGTATGCACTTTCAAATATTTTTGCACCTGTTATTCTTGACTTGGGTGACGAAGGCGGAATTGTGAATTTGATTCGAAATCAGAAAGGGTTCCGTAACGGAGTGTACCTCTATCACGGAACCCTGACCAATGAGGATATAGCTAAAAACTTCGATTTATCGTGGAAACCACTTGAGCTTCTTATTGAAGCTATTTAATGGCTATTCATCATGTCCCTTGAATAAGAGTACTCCAATGGATACGTTGCCACGCAAGGCAATACGTTGTGTAATTTCAGTTTCAAACCCAGGTCCGCCAAGGTTTTCACCCATGTCATAGGTTCTAGTAGTTATAGCGGTTCCTCCGCCTACATAGAAATCAAAGATTATGCGGTCATCTGGACCCAACCATTTTTGATAGCCCAACTGGAGGCCATACACCCCAACGTGGGTTCTTAATCCTTGTGTTCCTCCAGTTGGATTCGCATAGTAATATGAAGAATCGGCGGGATCCATTAAGTAATCTTGATATTCATTTAACGTTGCACTTGAGAAACGCTGAGATGAATAGAATCCACCGTACATGCCCTCCATGGGTTTGTTGAAGTAATAGCGAACTTCCGGATCAATGGAAATTCCAGCTTTGCTATTATCGAAATCAATGTCATAATACAAGCCACCCGCTTGGTCCTCTAAACCAGAAGACTTTGGAAACAGGTTAGGACTAACACCAATGGCAACAGATACATTGGGTGTTCCTGGAATTAAATACTCTATATGCCCCGTAAATTTCATGTTGCGAAGCAAAGTAAGTGGAGTTACTTTAATTGCCAACTGAGCATAACTAGCTGTAGCAGCAAGAGTAATGCAAAAAGAAAGAAATAGTTTTTTCATTAGTATTGGTTATTTGCCAAATATAAATGAAAAATATTACGCAAAAGACTCAATAGGCGGACACGTACAAACCAAGTTTCTGTCGCCATAAGCATTGTCTACACGACCAACACTTGTCCAGAATTTATTTTCACGAAGTCCTGTCATCGGATAAGCCGCTTCGCTACGAGAGTAAGAATGGTTCCATTCATCGGCGGTTAATTCTTGCGCTGTGTGCGGAGCCATTTTCAACAAGTTGTCTTGTTTGTCGGCAGCACCGCTTTCAACATCTAAAATCTCTTTTTTAATTTGAATCATCGCATCGCAGAAACGATCCATTTCAACCAACGGTTCACTCTCGGTTGGCTCAACCATTACCGTCCCGGCCACAGGGAAAGAAACAGTTGGCGCGTGGAAACCGTAATCCATTAAACGCTTCGCAATGTCCTCCACTTCAATCCCGAAAGATTTAAATGCACGACAATCCAAAATCATTTCGTGTGCAACGTGTCCGTTCGTTCCAGTATAAAGAACATCGTAGTGTTCTTTCAAACGTGCCTTCATATAGTTGGCGTTGAAGATTGCAACTTTAGTTGCGTCTGCCAATCCATCAAATCCTAACATCTTAATGTATCCGTATGAAATCAATAAGATTAGTGCGCTTCCGAATGGAGCAGAACTCACACCATTAATTCCGTGCTCACCGCCTGTTTTCACAAATGCATTAGATGGAAGGAAAGGTTTCAAGTGAGCAGCAACACCAATAGGACCCATGCCAGGACCACCACCTCCGTGAGGAATAGCGAAGGTCTTGTGTAAGTTCAAGTGACAAACGTCTGCGCCAATGTTACCCGGATTGGTAAGACCAACCTGAGCGTTCATGTTCGCACCGTCCATGTATACTTGTCCGCCGTTGGCATGAATAATATCTGTAATCTCGTTAATGGCTTCTTCGAATACACCGTGTGTTGAAGGATAAGTCACCATTAATGCAGCAAGTTTGTCTTTGTGCAATTCTGCTTTCTCGCGAAGATCTGCAACATCTACGTTTCCGTTTTCGTCACATTTCGTTACAACAACTGTTAACCCAGCCATTACTGCAGACGCTGGATTTGTTCCGTGTGCAGAAGATGGAATGATACAAATGTTACGGTGATGATCACCGCGACTTCTGTGGTAAGCCATAATAACAAGCAATCCTGCTAACTCACCTTGTGCACCCGAGTTCGGTTGAAGAGACACTCCAGCGAAACCAGTACACTCACACAAATCTTTCTCAAGTTCAACCAACATCTTTTGGTATCCTGCCGTCTGACTGGCTGGCGCGAAAGGATGAATGCTATTGAACTCTGGCCAAGACAATGGAATCATCTCGCTTGTAGCATTCAATTTCATGGTACATGATCCCAAAGGAATCATTGCGTGTGCCAACGACAAATCTTTATTCTCTAGCTTCTTCATGTAACGCAACATTTCGGTTTCACTGTGATGTGAATTGAAATGCGGATGTGTCATGTATGCTGATGTTCTCGCCATTGAACCGAATGAACATTCGGTAGTCAAACTTACCGATCCCTCTTTTCCAGTTAAAATGAAATACAATTCATTAAGGTCAGCTGGCTTCGTTGTTTCGTTCAAGGAGAGACTAACACCGTTAGCGTGGAAGTTTAAGTTTACGTGCTTTGCAGCAGCACGTTCCTGAATGCCGCCATCTGTTGATGCTACAGTTAGGGTGTCGTAGAACGAAGCGTTAACCACATTCATTCCCGCACTTACCAACGCGTTACGCAACGAGTGTGTGTAGGTATGAATGCGTGTAGCAATGATCTTCACTCCTTTTGGTCCGTGATACACACCGTACATAGAGGCCATTACAGCCAACAAGGCTTGCGCAGTACAAATGTTTGAAGTTGCTTTCTCTCTGCGAATGTGTTGCTCACGTGTTTGAAGCGCCATGCGATAAGCAGTATTTCCGTGACGATCTTTCGACACACCAATGATACGTCCTGGCATGTTACGCTTGAAGTCTTCTTTCGTTGCGAAGAAGGCAGCGTGTGGTCCGCCGAATCCCATAGGAACACCGAAACGTTGCGAGTTACCAAAACACAAATCAGCACCCCACTCACCCGGAGGTGTTAAGGTAGCCAACGCCATTAAATCAGATGCTACAGAAACGTAAACATCGTTTGCATGCGCACCCTCACAGAACAATGAATAGTCTTCAACACTTCCTTCAGCATTCGGGAATTGAACACAAGCACCGAAAAACTCTGGAGTAAATACGTGTGTCTTGTAATCGCCAATCACCAACTCAATGCCTAAATGGAAGGCACGTCCTTTCAATACATCAATGGTTTGAGGGTATGTCTTCGCATCAACAAAATATTTGTTTGCACCCGCTTGCTCTTTCGCTCTTGAACGACTGTGGAAGAACAAAATCATGGCTTCCGCACCAGCAGTTCCTTCATCTAACAAACTTGCATTGGCAATAGGCAATGAAGTAAGATCGGTAATCATGGTTTGGAAATTCAATAAGGCTTCTAAACGTCCTTGAGCAATTTCTGCTTGGTAAGGCGTGTAGGCCGTATACCATCCTGGATTTTCGAAAATATTTCTAAGAACTACCGTTGGAGTTAATGTTGGGTGATAACCTAATCCAATATAGTTTTTGGCAACCACGTTCATTTTTCCAAGTTCCCACACGTGGCTCAAGTACTCGTCTTCGCTTAATGCGCTAGACACATTTAACGGAGCTTTCAAGCGAATGTGAGCAGGAACTGTCTCGTTAATTAATTGGTCAATGGAATTTACACCAATGGTTTGCAACATGTGTGATACTTCTTCTTGACGTGGGCCGTTGTGGCGATCTCTGAAATTAGTAGATGACATACATTTTGTCTTTAGGGTAGCAAATATAAGTAACGGCTTTCAGTACAAATCACAAGATTTTTATCAAGGTGTTGTACTTTTGAACTTCTATGTCTGAATTACCAACTATCTCGAAAGAGCTTTCGAAGGAAAAACGCTACAAAGCCGCGTGCGCTCAGGCTTTTGCTTTGTGCAATGGCGAGCCCAACTTTATTGCCAACGCTGGGAATGTGATGGCCTTGTTGAAGGAAAATTTCGATTTTCTGTGGGTGGGAATCTATATCGTGAATAACAATTTGTTGAACCTTTTCGTTTTTCAAGGTCCTGTTGCCTGCACCGAAATTGAACACGGTAAAGGAGTTTGTGGAACCGCTTGGGCAAATGCAGCTTCCATTATAGTTCCAAACGTGGATGAGTTTCCGGGTCACATTGCCTGCAGCAGCGCTTCGAAAAGTGAAATTGTAGTTCCCATTATAAAGAACAATGAAGTTATTGCTATTCTGGATGTAGATAGTGAACACCTTGATTTCTTCGACGAAGATGATGTAGACGGATTGGAAGAAATTGCAAATATTTTGGCCAATGAAGTTTTTTAGTCGTCTGTTCGGTATTGGTGTTTCATTGGTTGTTCTTGCATGCGCTCAGCAGCGCGGAATAAAGGGTGGTGAAAAAGACACCACTGCTCCCAAAGTGGTTCAAGCGAGTCTAGACACCATTTCAACCCATTTTCAAGGGAATTCCATAGCTATGACGTTCAATGAGTGGGTGCAAATAGGCAGTGCATCTGAAGTATTGTTTACACCTTCTTTGAAACAGCCCCCACTACTTAAATTAAAAGGAAAGACAGTCACGCTTTCTTGGACAGATACGTTGCAAAAAAACACCACTTATCAGGTAGATTTCTCGAAAGCAATTTCAGACGTTACGGAGAATAATTTTTGTTCGGCTAATTTTATTTTTTCTACTGGATTTAGTTTAGACAGTTTGCAAATTCAGGGAATAGTGCGTGATGCATTGACAGGTGCAATTCCCGAAAAGGCCGTTGTTTTGCTCTATTCCGATTCACTATTTGGAAAAATTGCATATTCACAACCACTTAAAAATGATGGTAGTTTTGCTTTTAAATATTTGCCCAACGCCCCCTTCAAATTAGCGGTTTTAGTTGATGAAGACGGCAACGGTTTGTGGGACGAAAATGAAAAGGGTGCCTTTCAATCGAATGATGTTAAGCCGAATGAACCCCAACGCGTCACACCCCTAAAAATACAAACTGCACCACAAACTATCTCCTGCTTGTCTCTAGATCAATTTGTAACCGATTCATTAGGCACAGGTTTCATTGTTCGCAAGCCCGGCATGAATAAACCACTTCGTTTGGCAGAGGCAGAGGCTAATAGACCATTTAGATATGGAGCGGTAGATGACATTGTAGACACACTTTACTTTGCCTTGGGGGGTGAGGTAACCAATGATTTTGTAGGTGTTCGAATGGCGTACGGCGAAACATGCATAGACACGCTTTCTAGTTTTTTTTCCAAACGAGCCAAACTTCCCGAATTCAAGTTTCACGATCGATTGCAAAAGAATCCTGAACAAATACTTCTCATTGAAGCACCTTGCTACAGCATATTGAAACAAGGAGCCAAAGCACAGGTAAATTTTCATGGTATTCAGGCTCAGGCTTCTATCATTGAAACAGGAAGTCCGTTGCATTTTGCAGTTCAGTTAGACGCTGAAAAAGAAGAGTTAACAGGAGAAATACAAGTGCAAATTTTACCCGGTGTTTTTGAAACCGCTTATGGTACTTCCAATGATACTCTCAACTTCAAAGGAACCTTTACATCGAAAGAGAAACTGGGTTCACTGCTCCTTCAATTTGAAAAATTTGGATCACCTTACGCCTCTTGCTTTGTAGAACTGAGAAATGAAAAATGGGCGTTGGTACAGCAGGCATCGCTGTCTGTTGCGGCAATGGAGTTCGCAGATTTGTTACCAGGTAAATATTTTATTCGTGTTGTTTGGGATGAAAATCAAAATGGTCGGTGGGATGTGAACAATTTTGGGAGCAGGCAGGTTGCGGAATATACTGAGGTGGCGTCAACACCTGTCATTGTGAAAGCCAATTGGCAAATGAAAGTGAAACTCTAAAACGCAACTTTGGTATTTTTTCTTACCCTTGGTTTTTTACCTTCAACACAAAGTCGTTTCCAATTCTCTGCGGAATAATAATCACCCAAATTTTCACCTTGTTTCCAATACTCGCAAGCTTTATCTTTCTCATGCATTAAGTAAGCAGTTTCACCTGCGAAATAAAAGGCTTGATCGCGGTAGTCATTTACTCCAAGTATGATATCTTGAAACGTTTGCATAGCTTCGTTTAATTGATTCAATTGCAATAGAATTATTCCATATTCCAATTTGGCTGCCACTAGGTTAGAATCTACATGCAATGCCTCTTCCATGCTATTTAAAGCTGCACTATATTGTTTTTTGCTGAATAAAATGGCGCCTTCTAAAAAATACGAAGGTGCGTAATGGTCATTGCATTCAAGGCTTCGTTCCAACGCAAGCACGGCTTGTTTGTTTTTGCCTTGAGAATAGTAATTGGCAGCTAGCCAATAATGACCTTTGTAATCTTGTGGGAATTGATGCGAGTGTAACAACAACAGCTCCTGACTAGTAAGGTAATTTCCCATTTGGTAGTTACATATTCCTCTGTTCAATGCCAATTCAGAGGCACCAGCACAGGCATCAAGACTTGCGGATTGATAAGCAAGATCGGCGCGTTCAAGAAATCCGTTTTTGAATAAAATATTCCCAAATACAAACCAATCACACCCTGAGAATTGTGTAGAATCGGCCTGCACGGCAAGTGCCAAAGCCTCATCATATCTTCCAGAATCATAGGCTTGTTCGGCCTGCACAATGATTTGTGTGAAAACGTGGTTTGTGAGCAGGGAAAATAAAATGAAGATGCCAATTCGGATCATGTTGCAAATTACGAGTATTCAGGAATTAGGTTACCTCGGTTGAGTACTTTTTGAACAATGAATTGGGTATGAATTAAAAAAATGTAGGGCCATGAACTAGAAATACAATTTACCTTTATGGTGAATTTCAAATGCTTATGAAAAAAATCCTATTCCTCTTTTTGGCTTGTGCATGTGTATTGAAAGTGCAATCACAAGATTTCTTCGGTGCTTCAACAAGCAACTATGGCGGATTGTATAGCATAGATTACAATCCAGCGAACATGGCAGACAATCGTTTGAAGTTTGATTTACAATTGTTTGGCCTTGGGTACAATGTGGGCCAAAATTTCATTGGTTTCAAGCCCCAATATTTGGTTCGTGATGGCGGAATTACCAGTTCAACCTATCCGTTGCTTGATCCAACGCCACCAACTTTGGATTTTACTAGCCCACAATTTAAAGACAATCGAAGTGCAATAGTTACAGGCCAAATTCAATTGCCTAGTTTGTATATCGCAATTTCAGATAAATATGGGTTTTCCATTAGTGGTAAACAGCGCAATTATTTGAACATTGACGGGGTGGATAGACAATTATATGAATTGGCATTCAATTCTCTTGACCTTCCCTCTCTTCAAAACATTGCTTTTACAAATGATAAACTGAGCGTACAAGCCATGAGTTGGATGGAGTATGGATTTGGATTTGGTGCGGTTGTTCATGACGGAGGCGAGCATTTTGTTAAGGTAGGTGGAAAGATGAAAGCGCTGTTCGGACTTACAGCGGCATACCTCTACAGCAATGACTTTAAGTTTGAAGTCACTTCAGATACTACAATAACACTTGTAAGCAGCGCGACCAGTTACGGTGTTGCACAGAACTTCGAATTCAATCAAAACAATGTGAAGTTTGATTGGATTTCTCGAATGGGATTGGGTTTTGATTTTGGAGCCGTTTATGAATGGAGACCAAAACATTTAGATTACAGGTATGACATGGATGGTGAGACAAATCTTTGGAGAAGAGAGAAGAATAAATACAAATTGAAGGTAGGTGTTTCCTTGAATGATTTAGGGGGAATTAAATTCAAAAAAGGAAATGGTTCAGGCGATTTCACTGCCAACGTAGTGAATTGGGATATTAACAACATTGTACTTGGTGACACTACCGCTGTCAGTGATTTAACTGATACACTCAATAATAGATTTGGTATTCCAAGCACAAGTGATTATTTCAAAATGAACTTGCCTACTGCGTTGAATACAAACATTGACTTTCAAATCTGGAGAGATTTATACATTAGTCAGACCAATATGATAGCCTTCGGATTTTCAAACAATCCGAATAAAGTGATAGAACACTCAGTTTTCGCAATTATTCCAAGATGGGATCATCGAGTTGCTGGTGTATCTGTTCCAATTTCCTACAGCCCGTTGATGGGTTTAAGAACAGGATTGGCGCTGAGATTTGGTCCAATCACTGCAGGTGCAAGCAGTTTGTATCCGTACACGCGATTCTTGCGTGCCGATGGTGAAGGTTCGAAAGATATTTATGGTGCAGATTTCTACATGAGTGTGCACATTCCTATTGCATACAAACGAGTGAAGGATAGTGATAAAGATAAAGTATCGAATAGAAAAGATAATTGCCCAGACGTTCCTGGTACTTGGGAATTCATGGGGTGTAGTGATCGCGATAACGATCACATCAGAGATGAAGAAGATGCTTGTCCAGATGTTTATGGGTTAAAAGAATTACAAGGATGCCCAGATAAGGACGGTGATGGAGTTACAGATTTGAAAGATGATTGTGTAGATGTTCCCGGATTGAAATCATTGGCCGGTTGTCCAGACCAAGACAATGATGGAATTGCAGACGGAAAAGACGATTGTCCAACAGAAACCGGGTTAGCCCAATTTAACGGATGTCCAGATCGTGATGGTGATGGTATCATGGATAAAAATGATGATTGTCCAGATGATAAAGGATTGGTGCAGTTCAACGGATGCCCTGATCGTGATGAAGATGGTGTAATGGATAAAGCAGATAATTGTCCAGATGTGAAAGGATTGGTTCAACTCAACGGTTGTCCAGACCAAGATGGTGATGGAATTATTGACCAAGATGACTTGTGTCCAACTGAATTTGGAATAGCTGCTCGTAGAGGTTGTCCTGCGCCTTCATTAACTGAATTCGTTGGTGGAACAGAAATAGAAACGGTTAGACAAACAGCAGATGTTTTTGCATACACCAAAGATGTAGACACCAAACAAGCTCAATTCAAATTGGCTGGTTTCGGAATTGACACTGTTACCGTTGTCTATGTAAGCGCTCCAAATCTTCGTGGCAAGAATGCGTATAAAGAAAAAGATGGTTACTTCAGATTCCCGAAAGAAGCTGAGGCGGTTGTCTTAAAGGAAGAAGAAAAAGAAGTAATTAAAAAAGCGTTTAATAATCTAGAGTTCGAAACAGCAAAAGATGTAATTAAGCCAGAATCACTCGCTAGTCTCAATGAATTAGCAAATCTTTTAGTAACCTACCCGAACTGGAAGTTACGCATCAGCGGTCACACAGATAACAAAGGAAAACGTGAAACCAATCTTGTTTTGTCAAAGAAAAGAGCGGATGCAGTAAAACGCTACCTCATGACTAAGGGATTGCCTGATTCTAAATTTGAAGTCTTATTCTTCGGACCAGATCAGCCCATTGCTCCGAATGATACTGAGGAGGGAAGAGCTTTGAATAGAAGGGTTGAGATGCTTATTGTAGAGTAGACGATTCCGTTACTGAATAGAAAGGCGCCGTTCCAATAGGAATTGGCGCCTTTTCTTTTTTCGTTCAGCTTGACTTGTACGAATAAAACATCTTTATTAAAAATAAAGCCCTATGGAAAGAGAAATAAACTCAGTAGGCGTTTGGGTCTACGCAGATTAAAAAATTGGTTTTGGTTAGTTGGGTTAATTGGTTGAAACGGCTTCATTCATTCGAATGAGGCCGTTTCGTTTTTGAACTCAACTGTTTCCTGAATGGCTTCTGTTAACGAACCGTATTGAAATTGAAAAAAGTCAATGGCTTTGGATCCGTTGTATGTATTCGTTTCGCCGTAATTGCGAATGATTTCTTTTGTTACGCTTGCTTTTTTTCCTGTGAACATTTCGGTAATACGTTCAAGCATATAAACTAGGTTAAGCTGCCATTTTTTCGCTATGCCGTTCCCTATTTTTACCTGAAGTGCCGCCGCTATTGTTGAAAATAGTTGCGCCATACTCCAATTTTCACTCACTAAAACAAATCGTTCATTGGTTGCTCCTCGCGTATATGCTGCAAGCATGGCCTGCACAACATTGTGCACGGTTACAAGTCCGGTTCCACCTGCGGGCATTGCCGGTAATCCTTTTTGTATGCGTAGAAACAATGTTCCAGAACTTTGACTGAATACACCTGGCCCAAGAATAACTCCGGGATTGAAAATGGTGCAGGGCAATCCCTCTTCAACGCCTCTCCAAACCTCGAGCTCTGCAAGGTATTTACTTCTCGAATAATTGGTATAATACAAAGCCATGTCTCGAGGCGTGTCTTCATTTATGGTTTCCTTGTCATTTTTCCCCAAAGCAGAAATTGAACTCACATAAATGAGATGTTCTACCTTGTTTTCTATGCACGCATTCACTACATGAGCAGTACCATCAACGTTCGTTTCCATTAATGCCTTCGCGTCTTTCGGATGGTAAGAAACCACTGCCGCACAATGAAAAACATGGGTGGCATTTTCAGTGATCTCCAATACATTTTCAAAATCGGTTATATCCAATTTCTCCCAAGAAAGGAAAGACAAGAGATGCTCTTTTTTATAAAATTGAAATAACGATTTGAGATGCTTTTTCTTTTTTTCTTTGTGATAACAAGCCCTAACAGGAACGCCCATCTCGGCAAGTCGAAGACATAAATGACTTCCAACCATTCCCGTTGCTCCAGTTACCACCATCATGCTCGCGAAGATATACCGATATTTGCACCGTGAATGTGAACGGCCACATAAAAAGTATTTTGAAAGCATTGCCTGTTAAACCCGGGGTATACCAATATCTCGATCAACAGGGGGTGGTGATTTACGTAGGGAAAGCTAAAAATCTCAAGAATAGGGTTTCAAGCTATTTCGTTAAACAACAATTTGATCAGGTTAAAACTAAGCGGTTGGTTGAAAAAATTGCGGATATCCGCTACACCGTTGTAGAGTCAGAATCAGATGCACTTCTGCTGGAAAATACATTGATAAAATCGCACAAACCGCGTTACAACATTTTACTCAAAGACGATAAATCATACGCCAGTATTGTTATAAAGAACGAGCCCTTTCCGCGGGTATTTGCGACAAGACAAGTTCTTCAAGACGGCTCGAAATATTTCGGTCCGTACACGAACGGTAAGGCGTTATACACGTTGCTAGATGTAATCAAAGAGGTTGTTCCCATGCGCACCTGCACGCTTGATTTGAAGCCTGCCAATATAAAAGCAGGGAAATTTAAAGTTTGCTTGGAATACCATTTGGGCAATTGTTTAGGCCCTTGTGAGGGCAAACAAAAAGAATCTGATTACTTGCAAGGAATAGATTACGCTCGACGCGTGATTAAAGGTGAAATTGTGGAAGTAATGAAATCGCTGCGCGAAGAAATGATTCAATGTGCAGATCAACTTGAATTTGAAAAGGCTCAACGCCTCAAGGAAAGAATTCATTCGCTTGAACAATTCAAGGTAAAATCAACCATTGTAAATCCTGAAATAGATCAGGTGGGTGTTTTAACAATCGCAAGAGACGGCATGTCGTGTTTTGCAAATTGGATGGTTGTCAACAGAGGGAGCATTGTACAAGTATACACGGCTGAGGTGGTGCGTGCAGAAGAGCAAGATGAGCAAGAGGTTATTTATAGCATTGCCCAGAATTGTTTAGAAAGAACCTCTCACCAGGTCAAACAAATTATAACTGCCGTTGAAATTGAAGATGAAATACAAGGAATTTCCTGGATGGTTCCTCAACGAGGCGACAAAAGAAAACTGCTGGAATTGTCAGAAAAAAATGCACAATTTTTCTTAATAGAGTCCAAGAAGCGAGAAGCATTCCTTGACCCTGAAAAAAACACGCGTCGCATTTTAGAGACGCTCAAAGCAGACTTGCGCATGCATGCACTACCCGAGCACATAGAGTGTTTTGATAATTCAAATATTCAAGGAACAAATCCGGTGAGTGCATGCGTTGTGTTTAAAGACGCAAAGCCAAGTAAAAAAGATTATCGCATTTTTAACATTGAATCGGTGGAAGGACCCGATGATTTTGCCTCCATGACCGAGGCAGTAGGTAGGCGATATTCTCGTTTGCTTCGCGAAGGTCAACCACTTCCACAATTGCTTATTATTGACGGTGGAAAAGGTCAGCTGTCTGCCGCCATGAAAGCACTGGAAGCACTTGATTTAAGAGGTAAAATAACCATCATTGGTATCGCTAAACGATTGGAAGAAATTTATTTTCCCGGTGATGAAATACCGCTGTATCTCGACAAAAGAAGTGAATCTTTGAAACTCATTCAACACCTCAGAAATGAAGCCCATAGGTTTGGATTAAGTAAACATAGGAACAGAAGAAGTAAAGGTGCCATAGGTTCTGAATTGGATTTGATTCAAGGGGTTGGAAAAATGTCTCGAGAAAAACTGCTGCGTTCCTTTGGTTCGGTTGCAAAAATAAAGCAGCAAACCATAGAAAATTTGAGACATGTCGTCTCAGAATCGATAGCTAAAAAGGTCTATCAATATTTTCATTTGAATGAATAAAAAGCACACTTTGTATCTAATTTAGTAATCTGAAATTTGACGCATGCAAAATGAGTTTCCCTTAGAAAAAAGGTATTTGAAAATTATCTGGTGGACAGCCATGTCACCTTGGATTTTATTTTCTGTTGGCCTCATTGTTCTCTTGAACAGTGGTCTCCCAGACATCGCCAGCTTAGCCAACCCTAAGGTGGGTTTAGCTTCTCAGATTTATGCTGCAGACGGCACACTTATGGGTACTTTCTACAAAGAAAACCGCTCAGATATTACGTATGAAGAAATTCCGCAGTACGTGAAAGATGCTCTGTTAGCTACGGAAGACGTGCGTTTCCATGAACACAGTGGAATAGATTTTCGGAGCTTAGCTCGCGCGTTGTTTTCCATGGGATCAGACGGCGGCGGAAGCACAATAACACAGCAGCTGGCAAAACTACAATTTACCAGAGATTTTGAAAATGTAAGTATGTTAACCCGGGTAGGTCAGAAATTTCAAGAATGGGTCATTGCACTTCGTCTTGAACGTTTGTATACCAAAGAAGAAATTCTAACCATGTACCTCAACCAATATGATTTCTTGAATCAAGCAGTAGGTATCAAAAGTGCGGCGCAAATTTATTTCAATACTTCACCAGATTCATTAACCGTAAATCAAGGTGCCATGTTGGTTGGTATGCTAAAAAACTCATCGCTATATAATCCAATTAAACGCGATTCATTGGTTCGAAAGAGAAGAGAGGTGGTATTGGATCAAATGGTGAAGTACGGAAAATTGGAAGAAGCGCAATACGAAAAATTGCGTGTTGAACCCCTTGGTCTGCAGTATACCGCGGTGAGTCACGAAACCGGTGAAGCCCCTTATTTCCGCGAAGCAGTGAGACAAAAACTGACTGAAATCTTTGAAGAGAAAGATGAGAAGGGTGAATACAAATACAAAAAATCTGATGGCACCCCATTCAACATTTATGAAGACGGGTTGCGTGTATACACCACCTTGGATTTAAACATGCAGCATCACGCTGAATATGCGGTAGAAGAACATTTGAAACGTGAACTTCAACCGGCCTTTACGCGAGATCTGAAATACAGAAAAAAAGAAAAATATCCTTTTTACAATGGTATCTCCGAGGAGGATAGAAACCATATTATTCGTCAGGCTGTAGAATCTAGCGATCGATATAAAATGATGTCAGGGCACATGTGTCCCGACTGCCAAAGACCAAAAGGATTCATTGAACAAGTGAACGGACAACACCATTGCAAAGAAGATCAGGGCGGATGCGGTCACCGTTGGCCAATTCTAGACGAAGGGGAAATGGATCAGGCCATGTACAAGCCCGCAAAAATGAAAGTATACTCGCACAGAGGCTACAGAGATACGCTTCTTAGTCCATATGACAGCATCATTTACCACAAGACCATTTTGCATGCTTCTCTCATGTCTGTAGATCCCAATAACGGATTTGTGAAGGCCTGGGTAGGTGGTATTGATTACAAGTATTTCAAATATGACAATGTTTGGTTATCGAAAAGGCAAGTAGGGTCAACTTTCAAGCCGTTCGTGTATGCCACAGCCATGCGTATGGGAATTAATCCATGCGAACCCATTGTTTGCTCTGGGGGATGTATTGATTTACCTACGGGCGGACAGTGGTGTCCGAAAGGTGGCGGCGGCGGTACTTACACCATGGCCAGGGCACTGGCAGGCTCCATAAACGCCGCCGCAGCAACACTCATTTCAAAATTTGGTCCCGAGCCCGTTATTGCCATGCTCAGACACATGGGTGTGAAGAGTGATATTCCTATGATGTATTCCATTGCGCTGGGTGCCGCGAATATTTCGTTGTTTGAATTATTAGGCGCACAAGCCACGCTGGTTAATCAAGGATTGTACATAGAGCCAACGTTCATCATGCGTGTGGAAGATAGAAACGGAAATTTAATTTACGAAGCAGACCCTGTCATAGATCAAGCGTTAGATCCAGATATTGCATATGAGACGGTAAAGCTCATGAAAGGAGTATGCGAACACGGAACAGCTTCGCGTATTCGAAGTCACCCGAAGTACGGAGGAATAAAACATCCACTTGCAGGTAAAACAGGAACCACGCAGAACAACACAGACGGTTGGTTTGTAGGTATGACTCCAGACTTAGTTACTGCTGTTTGGGTTGGAGCACAAGATCCTACAATCCGCTTCTCTTCAACCTTCTACGGACAAGGTGCAAATACAGGATTACCTATTTTCGGATACTTCATGAATAAAGTGTACCGTGATCCAAAAATTAAAATTTCAACAGAAGATTTCAAAAAGCCAGAAAACTATGATCCCAAAAAATTTGAATGTGTAGGTGAAATGGGCGCACTATTCTCTGAAGACTGGTGGGAAGAAGGAGAAGAAATACTAAATGGGGAATTGGAATTTGACGGCGATGATGGAAAATCGAATATTGAAAATCAAACACCATAAGCATGGGATTCAATAAAGTAAGAGCTTCTGCTGCAGAAGCATGTGAAGGAATAACCTCTGGCATGACACTCATGGTAGGCGGATTCGGGCTATGCGGTATTCCAGAAAACTGCATTTCTGAATTGGTAAAAATGGGAGTAAAAGATCTCACATGCATTTCAAACAATGCCGGCGTAGATGACTTTGGCTTAGGGCTACTGCTTCAACAAAAACAAGTCAAGAAAATGATTAGTTCTTATGTGGGCGAAAATGCCGAATTCGAACGACAAATGTTGAGCGGTGAATTGGAAGTAGAGTTAATACCTCAAGGAACATTGGCTACCCGATGCATGGCAGCCGGATACGGAATGCCAGTTGTTTTTACACCTGCGGGCGTGGGTACCGAAGTGGCGGAAGGAAAAGAAGTTCGTGAATTCAACGGGAAGAAATATCTGATGGAAGAAGCATTCAATGCAGACTTCGCTCTTGTGAAAGCTTGGAAAGGAGATGCCATGGGAAACCTAGTTTTTCGTTCTACAGCACGCAACTTCAACCCCATGATGGCCATGGCAGGAAAAACAACCATTGTTGAGGTGGAAGAATTGGTTCCTTTAGGCGCATTAGACCCCGATCACATTCATACACCGGGTATTTATGTGCATCGCATTTTTCAGGGTGCGAATTATGAAAAACGAATTGAGCAGCGCACTGTTCGCCAAAAAATATAACTATGGCTTGGGATAAAATTGGAATCGCGAAGCGCATTGCACAGGAAGTGCAAGATGGAACGTATGTGAATTTAGGTATTGGTATTCCCACCTTGGTAGCGAATTACATTCCAGAGGGAATGGAAGTTGAGCTGCAAAGTGAAAATGGAATTTTGGGTATGGGGCCTTTTCCATTTGAGGGAGAAGAAGATGCTGATTTAATTAATGCGGGAAAGCAAACGGTAACCTTGCGCGATGGATCTTCCATCTTCGATAGTGCCATGAGTTTCGGAATGATTCGCGCACAGAAAGTAGACCTCACCATTTTGGGTGCAATGGAGGTAAGTGAGCATGGCGACATCGCCAATTGGAAGGTTCCTGGTAAAATGGTGAAAGGAATGGGTGGCGCCATGGATTTGGTGGCAAGCGCGAAGAATATTATTGTAGCCATGCAACACTGCGACAAGGCGGGTAATTCTAAATTGTTACCTCAATGTACCTTGCCATTAACCGGTATTCATTGCATTAAAAAAGTAGTTACTGATTTGGGTGTATTCGACATTCGTGATGAAGCGTTCCATTTGGTTGAATTGGCTCCGGAAGTATCGTTGGAAGAAGTTGTGGCGAAGACAGCAGGGAAATTGGTGGTGTAACCACGAGGGCGAAGCATTTCGCCTTCTTTCGAAGTAGTTATACTACCGAGCGAACTTTGTTTAAGGTTCAGTTGTCTTTATTCGAGAACCAAAGACAACCAGATGAACAAAGCCCTCTTATTCTTAATTTTTTCAGCACTTACAACAAGCATATTTGCGCAAAATGTAAACTGCTATTCATTAAGTATCTTTCAACCTTCGAGCTGGACTGTTTACAGCAGCACAGGTGAGACTGCAGCGCAAGGTACATCTCCTGAAGCCACTACTTTTTGTGTTTCAGACGGCTGTTTTCAAGTCTATGTTGAATCTATGGCCATGAATCCACTTCCTTTGTTAGTAAGTGTTTCAGACGCTTCGGGGAATGTATTAAATATTGAAAATCAAGGAAACGAATTTTACTACATCGGATTCCTTTCAAACAATGGTGTTACAGGGTGTACCGACCCAAGCGCCTGCAATTTCAACCCGAATGCAACGTGTTTCGATTACATAAGTTGCGACTACTCATGTCTCGGCTGCACGAATCCAGAAGCATTTAACTACAATCCGAATGCAACTGCAGATAACGGTACATGTTGTATAGACCATTGGGCCACGTTTCAAGTTGATAATGGTGAAGCGGGCATTTGGTTATACAGTGAGCAATATTTCATGACAGGAGGAGATAATTTGGTGAATAACCAATTTTGTGTGAAGGACGGTTGTTACAGCTTGCAAGTTTATTCGTTCAATAATTCTGCAGTGGATCAAAACTACACTGTAGTGTTAGAAGATGGATCAACTTGGCTCTCTGGAATTGTAGATTCCAACTACCTCTACACGACCGTTTCATTAAATCCCATTTACGGTTGCGCCGATTTCAATGCCTGCAATTACAATCCTGGAACCACCTGCAATGACGGCTCTTGCGAATATGCTTCTTGCAGCGGATGTACAGACCCAACTGCAACCAATTATGATCCGAATGCAACCGTTGATAATGGAACCTGTTGTTTCAATAATTGGTACACGGTTGAGTGTTCCACCTGGATTGAGTGGTATGTTACTTCGTCAGATGAACTTTACCAACAAGGCGGATACAACAACATGCTTCAAGGATTTTGCATGGAACAAAACTGTTTCTCATTGAACGTTTGGAGTTTGAATGTTGCTCCTTTCAACCTGACTATTTATGGCCCTGATGGAAGTATTTTTTATCAGACAACAAATAACCCCAATCCGTACATCAATGAATATTTTTCGGTTGGTGAAATAATTGGTTGTACAGATCCATTTGCTTGTAACTACAATCCGAATGCAACCTGTGCGAATTACAATCTTTGCGATTACTCGTGTTTTGGCTGCACGAATGCATCAGCACCGAACTATGATTCGAGTGCAACAGTGGATGATGGTTCATGCTGTGACGCTTCAAATTGGAACACCATAAGTGCAACAGAACAGGTTGTATTCTATGCTTTTAATCCGAATACGGGTGAAGGCGACTTCAATGAATTTCCATATGTGAGCGGATATTGTATGAGTGCGACTTCGTGCTACCAATTGGTACTTTATTCATTCTCGCCAGAGAATAACAACGTAACTGTTTCAAACGCGCAAGGTGAAGTGGTATTGGAGGGAAATTTAGCAGACTTTGGGTATTTGCAGGCTTACGTATCATCAGCGAATGAAATTGCGGGCTGTATAGATCCAATGGCTTGTAATTACGAAAGTACTGCCACCTGCGACGTTGGAAGTTGTTTGTATTACTGCGGAGGTTGTGTTGACCCTATGGCAGCCAATTACAGCGATCAAGCGCAGTTTGATGATGGCAGTTGTGTGTATACGACTGATTTGCCTAACATGGGAATGATGTTGATGGAGGACCCTGCAAATAACCAATTTTATGTACTCATGGATCTGGCCTCAATGGGTACAGGAGGACCATACGGAGTCATGTCATCATTGAATGAGCCGGCGGCTGTAATGAGTACAACGGGTCAAACATTGAAAGGACCATATGCCTGTGGAACTGAGGTTCAGTTTACCGTTCATGACATGGGTAACAACATGCAAACGGCAATGACTAGTCCGGTTTACACCATGGCATGTGGAGTTGGTATTGGTGAGACCATCGCTGAAGGTAAAAATGAAATTCAGTTGTATCCGAATCCGGCGAGAACGCAAATTACAATTAAGGGTTTGGAGAAAGGAATGTTATTGGAGGTTTTAGATTTAACGGGAAGAATCGTTCACACTGAAAAGGTAACAACAGAACAGATGCAGTTGAATGTTGCTAAGTGGCAAACGGGATTGTATTTGGTTCGTGTTGGCGGAACAACGCTTCGATTGGTTAAAGAGTAATTGCTTTACGAAGGTTTTTCGAACGTTTACCGAAAAGCAATGCCAGTTAACTAAATCCCCTTCGCTAGAAAATATTTTTCTACCGGTGCGCTAAGCGCCGAAAGATTATCATGATCACTTGCTTTAGCAGCATCAATGATTTCGCCGTTTTTCATTTTCACCAAAATGCCCTCATTCATGCTGTTGTATGCACGGTTGTCGACTTTTCCATTCAACACGAAATAGCGAGCTTCTTCAGCTGAGATGCTATACTGATTTTGAATATTCTGAATAGCTTGCTGAATGCTGCTCTCAGGAATTTCATTGCGCGAAATCTCAATCTTGAAAAGCCGGCGCTCGACAATGCGCGTTGACAGTTGACTCAAAACAAAATCGGAATGCGAAGTCCACACCTTCAAAGCCCCCAAAATGTCAATGTCATCTAACTTCATAAACATCTCGAACGCTTCGTCACCTTCTTCAAAATGCGACAACGAGATCTTGTTGTTCAAGAAATATTGCAATGCCGGTGACGCCCACAACTGTTCACCCTGATCTGCCAACTGCTTCGCTCTGCGTAAGGCATTCACCAACATGTATTCGGCACTTAAAACGGTTTTGTGCAAGTACACTTGCCAATACATGAACCTACGCGCAACAATGAATTTCTCTATGGAATAAATGCCCTTCTCTTCCACCACCAACTGATCATTCACCACATCAAGCATCTTAATCAATCGCTCACTTCCAACCTGACCCTCAACTACGCCACTGAAAAAACTGTCGCGAGCTAAATAATCTAACCGATCCATGTCGAGCTGACTACTTACCAATTGATGCATGAATTTTCTCGGATAGGTTCCGTTGAATATTTCTAGAGTAAGATCAAGCTTCCCTTTAAACTTCTGACTCAAACGCTCCATGGCGAATGAAGAAATGTGTTCATGATGAACCTCATTCACAATTGAGCTCTCAAGAGCATGACTGAATGGCCCATGGCCAATGTCATGAAGTAAAATGGCACAAAGCAAACCCACCTCTTCTTCATTGGAAATAGAATGTCCTTTCAACCTTAATTCGTCAATGGCATTCTGCATCAAATGCATAGCACCCATAGCATGTTGAAAGCGATTGTGTCCAGCACCAGGATACACCAAATGAGAGAGCCCCAATTGTGTAATTCTACGAAGGCGCTGGAAATATTGATGGTTTATCAAGTCCAACACAAACCCATGTCGAATGGTGACGAATCCATAAACTGGATCATTGATCATTTTCCGCTTTAACATGCTGTAAAGGTATTTACTTAATTGCCTCTCCGTTCGAATCGAAATACTGAACTTCAAGTAATGCGTTGTTACTTGATGATATCAAATCAATTTTGATTGCAAAACGTTTTTTCCATTTGGCTAAAATGGTGTTGAACCACCAACCTTTCGTAAGGTATGCTGCCAATATGGGGTGAACCGCAACCTGAATGTGCTTCAGTCCGGAATTCTGTATAATTAAACGAATGCTGTTTTCGATTTCATCTTCGAAAAGCAAAGCCGATTCAACTTTTCCTGTTCCATTGCAAGACGGACAACTTTCGGTGGTCTCAACCTCGGTCACGGGCTTAACACGCTCGCGGGTAATTTCAACTACTCCAAATCTACTTGGAGCCAAAACATTGTGCTTCGCTTTATCACCCTTCATGAATTCTTTCAGAGCATCATGCAGCTTTTTCTGATTCTCTTTCTGCTGCATGTCTATGAAATCAACACAAATAATCCCTCCCATGTCGCGTAGACGAAGCAATCGAGCTATTTCTTTCGCACATTCCATGTTGGTTTGAAGCGCATTCTCTTCTTGGTCTTTCGCTGAAGCACTTTTTCTATTCCCGCTGTTCACATCAATGACGTGCATGGCCTCGGTATGCTCAACAATTAGGTAGGCTCCAGATTTTAGATTGACTTGTTTCGCGAAACCTGATTTTAATTGACGGTAAATATTAAACGCGTCGAACAAGTCATTCAACTTGTGAAGCTTCACAATCCCCTCTTGCTCTGGCGCAATACTTTTCAGATAGTTGCGAATTTCATGATACATCTTTTCGTCGTTCACATGAATGGCAGTGAACTGATCTGACAAAAGATCGCGAAGAACAGAAGATGTTTTCTTAATCTCACTTAAAATACGCTTCGGAGGCTGTTGGTTTTTTAGATTTTTCACCATCTCTTCCCAACGATGCAGGAGATCTGTTAAATCTTGATCTAATTCGGCTACACTGGTATCAACAGCTTGAGTGCGCACAATAACACCCATGTTTTGTGGGCGAATTTTTTGCATGAGCTTCTTCAAGCGGTCACGTTCTTCTTCGTTTGTAATTCTACTGGAAAGTGAAACTTTATTCGAGAAGGGAACAAGAACCAGGTACCTTCCTGCCAAGGTAATTTCGGCTGTCAATCGAGGACCTTTCGCCGAGATGGGTTCCTTCGCAATTTGCACAAGAATGGCATTACCCTGTCCAATGGCGTCTTTGATAACACCGTCTTTTTTAAGTTCCGGCTCCTTTGAAATACCAGATAAATCGGCATTCACTTTCTCACCACCTAAGACCCGACGAACAAATTTGTTTACGGTTGGAAAATGAGGGCCTAGGTCCAAAAAATGCAAGAAAGCGTCCTTATCATAACCTACATCAATAAATGTGGCATTGAGGTGGGGAACCATCTTACGGATTCGACCTAAATAAATATCGCCCACAGCGAATTGAGTGTTGCTTTCTTCACGATGCAATTCAACAAGAATTTTATCATGTAACAAGGCAATCTCAATGCCCTTGGCTGATGAGTGAATAACGAGTTCAGCGTTCAAGTTTGAGTAGAATTAAGCACAACAAGGAAGGAGCCCGAAGGAACCTTCCGTGTCGTACAAGATTATCTTCATAAAGAAGACTAGCGAGTCTTCTTTTTGTGACGATTCTTTCTTAGACGCTTCTTTCTTTTGTGCGTGGCCATTTTATGGCGCTTTCTTTTTTTACCGCAAGGCATATTACTTATTATTTAATTTAGTATCTATTCGTTTTACAAACACTTTCACACTGTCATTGATCTCACTTTCTTCTTTGTTGTTTCGAAGGAACTGCTTGTAGCGCGCATTGGCCATGGCTAAATTCCCTTCGAACTCATAAACTCTTCCCGCATAAAACAAAGCATTGGTTTCGGTTGAATCTATGCGTAATGCCGATTCAAAAGACTGTAGTGCTTCACTGGTTTTACCGGTGTTCAATTCACTCTCTCCCTTCAACACCCAAGAAGGTAAATGGTTGGAATTTACAGCAAGTACTTTATTGAACCATTCAATGGCTTTATCATACTGCCCTGATTGATGCGCAAATTTTCCGAGTTGGAATAGCGCCTTATCATTTGAAGGATTTTCTTCCACCAAATCCTTTAGAATTCCAATACCAACCATAGGAGATTCCATGCTGTTCATGGGTCCGCTGCTTACAATATTCACAGCTTGCTTTAAACGCAGATCTTCCGTTAAAGGCGGGTGTTTTGGAAGTAATAAAAAAAGAACGATGAGCATACTGCTCAGTAACATCAATAGCCCTATTACATAGGATTTACGCATTTCCCGCAACTTTCACCTTTTCCTTCACTGAATCTACAAACTCTTTCGCTGGTTTGAAAGCTGGAATGTAGTGAGCAGGAATGGAAACGGTTGTTTTTGCCAAAATGTTCCTTCCCAACTTCGCTGCACGCTTTTTAACTATGAAACTCCCGAAACCACGCAAGTACACATTTTCTCCGGCTTCCATTGATTTCTTAACCGTTCCCATAAAGCCTTCTACTATAGCCAACACGTCGTTTCGATCAATTCCAGTTTTGTTCGAAATCTCTGTAACAATATCTGCTTTCGTCATCTTAATCCTTATTTATTTGCTAAATTTTCCTCAAATTTGGGAGCGCGAATATACGGCTAAAATCTTAAAAACAAACCCTTTCCAATGAAAAACGCTGACATTCAATCTCTTTTATTCTGGTACGGGGGCAACAAGAGGGATTTGCCTTGGAGAAATAGCCGAGATCCCTATTGCATCTGGTTGTCAGAAATCATTCTGCAGCAGACCAGGGTTGATCAAGGCTTGGCTTATTATTACAAGTTTGTAGAAGCTTTTCCGCGGGTTCAAGATTTGGCGAAAGCCCACTTAGACGAGGTTTTGGCTATGTGGCAGGGGTTGGGTTATTACAGCAGGGGAAGAAACCTACATGCAACCGCTTTGCATGTAACGGAGATAGGAGGGTTCCCTTCTACATATGAGGCACTTTTGAAATTGAAGGGAGTGGGTCCGTATACAGCGGCGGCCATTGCCTCATTTGCATATCAAGAACAGGTGGCCGTTTTGGACGGCAACGTTTTCCGTGTTTTAAGTCGGTGGTTGGGAAGCCATCTTCCGATTGATGCTGCTTCAACTCGAAATGAATTTCAAGCGCTTTTGAATCAATGGATACCGGCAGATTCTCCAGATATTTTCAATCAAAGTATGATGGAATTGGGAGCCTTGGTATGCACTCCAAAATCTCCGAAATGTGAAGAATGTCCCTTACAAAATTCATGTAAGGCCAACGCAGAGGGTAATGCAACTAATTATCCTGTTAAAAAAACGAAAGTGAAAGTGAGTGCAATGGCTTTGACTTATTTCGAACTTCATGTAGCTGGAAAAGTAGCTTTCGTGAGACGTTCGAATAATGGCATATGGGCCGGGCTTTACGACCTGCCTTCTTGTTCTACTGAACAGGAAATGACAATAGATGAAATTGTGAATCAACTGCGTGATTGGGGGGTTCAAGGTGAATTGGAGTTTTGCCATGAAACGCGGCATTTGTTGAGTCACAGAAAAATTCAGGCTCGGTTCTACAAAGTGTTATGTGAACATATGCCAAGCAATGAATTTCAGTGGATAACCTTGAATGAATTGAAGGTGTTGGGTATTAGTACACTTCTGAAAAATTATCTGGAAAAACGCTATACGGTTGTTGCATAAGCAGAAATTGTGGGTGGTTCTGAAGCGGTCTAGTTTCGCCTTCAAATCAAAAACAATTTTTTATGTCAAACAATGTAAACAAAGTGATCTTAGTTGGTCACGTGGGCAAAAACCCCGAAGTAAAATCATTTGAAAATGGTGGAAAACTTGTGCAAGTGTCTCTTGCAACAAAAGAAACCTGGAAAGATGCCGCTGGAGCGAAACAGGAACAAACGGAGTGGCATCAGGTTGTGGTTAGGAAGGGTTCCGGTGTAAATTACATGGAGCAATTCGTGAAGAAGGGTATGCTGTTGTATGTAGAAGGGAGGTTGAAGTCGAAGTCTTACAAGTCGAAGTCTGGCGAGGAAAAAAGCGTGACTGAGATTGTAGCTGACGAAGTGAGTATTCTTCAGTCTGCGAAGAAGAGTGAAGAGGTTGCTGCGGCTTAGACCGAAGTTCTGCTAATTTGGATTGATTACCTTTACTGAAATTTTTCAGCAAAATGTCATCTGAAGTTATAGCATTCCTCAGCAGCACAGGCCCTTGGGCGCTTGTGCTGCTTTTTTTATTGGGAAGTGCTGTTATGAGTGCTTCTGAAGTGGCCTTATTTTCATTGACCCCGGCACAGTTGAAGGAGTTGGAAGAAAGTGAAGATGTGAGTTCTAAAAATGTGTTGAAATTACTTCGATCTCCCAATGCCGAATTAGCAACGAAGCGTCTCATAGCGTCAATTTTAGTGGGAAATAATTTAGCGAATATTGCAGTAGTGATTCTTACTTCGGAGTTGGTGAATTCATGGTTAAGTCAAAAGAATTGGGAAGAATGGGTGGTGTTTTTATTCAATGTTGTTGGCGTGACAACTTTGATATTGCTTTTTGGAGAGATCATTCCAAAGGTGTATGCCACCACGAATAATCTGAGGATTACGAGACGTGTTGCGTCTCTTTTTCTCGCTTTGGATAGTGTATTTAGTCCATTTATATGGCTGCTATTAGGAATAAACCGTTGGTTTGATCGATCAAATAAAGAGAAGTCGGAGAACATTTCCGTTGATGAATTGGGTCATGCGTTGGAATTAACGCAAGATGAAAATAGAAGTGAAGAGGAGAATCGAATTTTGGAAGGAATAGTTACATTCGGTGAGAAGGAAGTGGTTCAAATTATGACCTCGAGAACAGACATTGTTTTTCTCAATCGGGCATGGAATATACATGAGGTAAAACGGGTCATTTTAGATTCAGGATTTTCGCGAATTCCGGTATATACCGAGTCGCAAGATGAGGTTGTTGGTATTTTACATACAAAGGATTTACTGGGTCAATTGGATGATGAAAATTGTGTTTGGTGGGAATTCGCCCGAGATGTTTTTTTCATTCCAGAGACGAAGCAGATAGATGATTTACTTGAGGAGTTTCAACGAACGAAAAAGCATATGGCTTTGGTTGTGGATGAGTATGGAACTACCGTTGGTTTGGTGACCTTACAGGACATATTACAGGAAATAGTTGGGGATGTTCACGATGAATTTGACGATGCGGGTGAACAGCTTTTCACTAGACTAGATACA
>Ga0194116_10001197_pt1 | contig 38603 bp, 29 predicted proteins | sample TA2MahsurfametaG_4_FD_148617 | JGI IMG/M metagenome (GOLD analysis project Ga0194116, IMG submission 148617) | Freshwater microbial communities from Lake Tanganyika, Tanzania - TA2015008 Mahale S9 surface | ecosystem: Environmental > Aquatic > Freshwater > Lake | place: Tanzania: Lake... | reverse complement strand
GCACAAGGGTTTGTATTGGAGCAAGGTTCCGGGCACTGATTTGGCCAAAACGCCTGAGCCTGATGAAGATTATGTGGTGCCTTTTGGAAAAGCCCGCATCGCCTTGGCGGCTTCTAATGAGGCTGTGGATTCGGGAGAATCGGTGGGTGTGGTGACTTACGGTATGGGTGTTTATTGGGCCATGAATGCCGCCAAAGCGATGCCTGGGCAGGTGGAAGTGTTGGATTTGCGGACATTATCGCCCTACGACGAAGAAGCGGTTATAGCGTTAACCCAAAAGCATGGCAAAGTATTTGTGCTCACGGAGGAAACCCTGAGAAACAGTTTTGCGGAGGCGTTGGCGGGAAGAATCTCCCAAGCGTGTTTTCAATATTTGGATGCGCCCATTAGAACCATGGGAAGTGCCGACGTGCCTGCAGTGCCGTTGAATGCCGCCATGGAAGCCATCATGTTGCCGAACGCCGACAAAGTAGAAGCGGTGTTGCGGGAGATGTTGGAATCGTAATTGGGGGTTAGGCCAACGCCTCGATTTTGTATTTTTTCTGGTTGAACGCGATGACATCGCCCTCTTTGTGTCCACGCAAGGCTGTGCCTAGTGGTGATTGAACGCTGATGGCTTGCACCTGTTGTCCGTTGTATTTGAGACTGCCCAAGGCCGCGGCGATGTAAATGGTTAGTTGGTTGGAGCCCAAACTCACTGTCAAGAGAGAACCTTCCCCAACCGTGATGGATTTGCTTAGGGTGAGGCTGAGCAATACGGCTTTGGTGGTATGCACTTGGGAAATTTGCGTTTTGAGTCGCTCAATCTCCCGCTGAAACTGGGTGCGAGAGGTCTCATATTTGTCGCCCGCAGAACTTTTGGTTTCTTCAAACATGCCTTTTTGCAATTCTGCAATACTGTCCTCATACTCGGCGATGAGTTTGTCAACGTGGTCCAAACACAGCGTTTTGATATCGGTCTTTTCGGGTAGCATGATTGTTATGTCAATATTAAAGCAACATTCATGGATTCTAATTGTTTTTAGGATGTATTCCGCCATAAATTTGTAAAAGCATGTTGAATTCTAATGAAAGTACCCATACGATGTCGCCATTTCAGTTGAACACCATTGAAGAGGCCATTGCGGAGATCAAGGCCGGCAGGGTGGTGATCGTGGTGGATGATGAAAACCGTGAAAACGAGGGGGATTTTCTAACGGCCGCGCGCAACATGACGCCCGAGTTGGTGAACTTCATGGCCACCAAGGGCCGCGGCTTGATTTGTGTGCCGATGTTGGAAGAGCGCTGTCAGGCCTTGGGCATCGAAATGATGGTGAACAAAAACACCGCCACCCATGAAACGGCCTTTACGGTGAGTGTGGATTTGCTGGGACATGGTTGCACCACGGGAATCAGTGCATCGGACCGCAGCAAGACCATTCAGGCTTTGATAGATCCAAACATTCAAGCGAGTGAATTGGGCAAGCCCGGACATATTTTTCCGTTGATTGCTAAGAGCGGAGGGGTGTTGCGCAGGGCGGGACATACCGAGGCGGCGGTGGATTTGGCGGTGATGGCGGGGTTTGAGCCGGCGGGATGTATCGTGGAGATATTGAAAGAGGATGGGGAAATGGCCCGACTGCCCGATTTGTTAGAAATTGCCAAAGAGTTGAATTTGAAGATCATCTCCATTGAAGGCTTGATCGCGTATCGCTTGAAGCATGAGTCGTTGATTCAGCGAGAAATATCGGTGCAAATGCCTACCCAATGGGGTGATTTTGATTTGGTGGCTTTCCGACAAAAAGACAGCGGACAGGAGCATTTGGCTTTGATAAAGGGCGAGTGGACAATCGAGGAAGCTGTGATGGTGCGGGTGCATAGCAGTTGTTTAACAGGCGATATTTTTGGCAGTTGTAGGTGTGATTGTGGCGAGCAATTGCACAAGGCGATGCAGTTGATTGAGGCTGAGGGCAAGGGGGTGATTGTATACATGAACCAAGAGGGTAGAGGCATTGGCCTGCTGAATAAATTGAAGGCGTACAAATTGCAGGAGCAGGGCTTCGACACGGTGGAGGCCAATTTGAAGCTGGGTTTCAACATGGATGAGCGCGATTACGGTATAGGGGCGCAAATTCTGCGCGATTTGGGCATCAAAAAGATGCGATTGATCAGCAACAACCCCAAAAAACGCAAGGGATTGATTGGGTATGGATTGGAGATTGTAGACAATGTGCCTTTGCAAATTGAACCGAATCCCCACAACGCGAAATACCTCGATACGAAGAAAATAAAAATGGGTCACGCACTGTGATTTAAACCAGCCTATGAGCACACACGATTATTTGGAAGTTGATCCCAGTAGCACCCCGCTACCCCAGTTGCATCAATATTTGTTGGGCAGTGTGAGTCCGCGCCCGATCTGTTTTGCCAGTACAATTGACGCACAGGGTCGCTTGAACTTGGCACCCTTTAGTTTTTTCAATGTGGTGAGTGCGAATCCGCCGGTGGTTGTGTTTTCGCCCAACAATAGCGGCAGAGACGGCACCCCAAAGCAAACGTATTTGAATGCCAAGGCTGTACCAGAGGTGGTGGTCAATGTGGTGAGCTACTCCATGGTGGAGCAGATGAATGTGGCGGCAGCGCCTTGGGCCCATGGGGTGAGCGAATTTGAGAAGGCGGGATTTACGCCATTGGCGTCTGATTTGGTAAAGCCAATGCGTGTGGCGGAAGCGCCCGTGCAGTTGGAGTGCAAAGTGATTGATATTAAGGAGTTTGGTGAAGGTGGCGGATCGGGCAAACTGATCATGGCTCAGGTGTTGAAGATGCACATCAAATCCTCTGTGTTGGGAGAAGACGGAAAACTCGATCCCTTTAAAATGAATTTGGTGGGCAGAATGGGCGGTGCTTGGTATTGCTTGCCCAACAGAGATAGCATGTTTGAACTGTCGCAGCCGATGCAACCTACCTTGGGATACGATCGATTACCAGAAGCGGTTCGTATGAGTAAGGTGCTGACAGGTAATGAAATTGGACAGTTGTCGGCCCTGCCTGTAGAACCCACACAAGCGGATTACACCCAAGCATTGGCTTGGTTAAGTGATCAGGGTTTTGATAACCTTTCTTTGGAACAATGGCACAACCGAGAGGAGGCTGCGAAGAAGTTGCTCTCTGCAAAGTTGGTTCGCGAAGCAGCGGCTTTGCTGTTGTTGTAAGGCAGACGTTACGACAGCAATCGTTTTACGGTTTCGCTGATGAGTTTACCATCCGCCACGGCTCCCATGGCTTTCATGGCAACGGGCATCACTTTGCCAAGGTCTTTCATGCCACTGGCACCGGCTTCGGCGATGATGTTTTTCACTTGGGCTTCGATGTCTTCGGCGCTCATTTGTGCGGGCAAAAATTCCTCAATGACAGACAATTCGGCGCGTTCAATCACGGCCAAATCTTCGCGGCCTTGTTGCACGTAGATATCGAGGCTGTCTTTGCGTTGTTTGGCCATTTTTTGCAGGGCTTTGATGCACATATCGTCGGTGACTTCGCTCACGCCTTCGGCGGTTTGCAGCAACAAAAAGGCGCTTTTAATACCCCGCAAAGCGCGCAAACGATCTTGTTCTTTGGCCTTCATTGAGGCCATGATACCCGCATTTACTTGTTCTATCAAAGACATACCGCAAAGATAGTTAACTTTGCACTGATTTTATGAGTACCGAGAGACCTGTCCGCGTTCGTTTTGCCCCTAGTCCAACCGGCCCCCTCCACATTGGTGGGGTGCGCACGGCTTTGTATAATTATTTGTTGGCCCGCAAGCACGGCGGCACCATGATATTGCGCATTGAAGACACCGACCAAAACCGGTTTGTGCCTGGTGCGGAGCAGTACATCGTGGAGAGTATGAAGTGGGTAGGTATCGAAATTGATGAGGGGGTTGAGCAGGGCGGACCGCATACGCCTTACCGTCAGAGCGAGCGCAAGCCCATGTATGCGCAGTATGCGTATGATTTGATTGATAAGGGGTTGGCGTATTACGCGTTTGATACCGAAGAAGATTTGGAGCAGATGCGCAAGCGTTTGGAGGCGAGTAAAATGCAGCCGGCCTATGATTCGGTGAGCCGAATGAGCATGAAGAATTCTTTGACGTTGCCAGCCGATGAGGTAAAGGCGCGTTTGGATCGCGGTGATAATTTTGTGATTCGCATCAAATTGCCCCGCAAGGAAGAGGTGCGTTTCCACGACGTAATCCGCGGTTGGGTGGTGGTAAACACTTCTACCATGGACGATAAAGTATTGTTAAAAGGCGATGGCATGCCTACCTATCATTTGGCCAATGTGGTGGATGATTATTTGATGGGCATTAGTCACGTTATTCGCGGCGAGGAGTGGTTGCCCAGTGCGCCATTGCACGTGATGTTATACCGATATCTGGGCTGGGAAGAGGTGATGCCTCAGTTTGCCCATTTGCCCTTGTTGTTGAAGCCCGAAGGCAACGGGAAATTGAGCAAGCGCGATGGCGACCGTTTGGGATTCCCTGTGTTTCCCTTGCAGTGGACCGATCCCAAAACCCAGGAGGTGAGCAGTGGTTACCGAGAAGGGGGATATTACCCGGAGGCGGTGGCCAATATGTTGGCGTTGTTGGGATGGCATCCCAGCGGAAACCAGGAGTTGTTCTCCATGGAGGAATTGATTGCGGAGTTTAGTTTGGAGCGCGTAAGCAAGAGCGGAGCCAAGTTTGATGTGCAAAAAGCTTTGTGGTTCAACCAACAATATTTGCAGCGCAAGCCTTTGCATGAACAATACGAATTGTTAAAGCCACAAATTGAGGCCAAGGGCTACGATGCATGTCAGGAATATGTTGAACAGGTCATCGCTTTGATGCGCGAGAAAGTGCAGTTTGCCAAAGAAGTGGTGGAAGAAGGTTATTATTTCTTTGAGGCACCGACATCTTTCGACGAAGAAGTCATCCGCAAAAAGTGGAAGCCCGAAACTGGGGCACACATGGTGGGATTGGCCGAAACGTTTGGTCGGTTGGCAGAAAATGCCGGTGCAGAGGCCTACGAAATGGCGTTCAAATCTTACTGTGAAACGGCGGGTGTGAAGACTGGAGAATTGTTGCAACCTTTGCGTGTGGCCGTGAGTGGTGCGCCTATGGGACCGCCAATTTGGGACATGATTGCCTTGATTGGTCGCGATTTTATTGTCCCTCGTTTGCAGGTTGCCGCAGATAAAATTACGGTAGCGGGCGCCTGATGGCGTTTTTGCGTTTTCTTTTGGCGATGTAAATCCCTATTTTCGCTTCTTCATCTATTTAAAACAACTAGTTAACTCGATAATGAATTCTTTTGCTCGTTTAAATCGCATCATGGGTTGGGTGATGTTTGCCATCGCTTTGGTCGTTTACACACTCACATTGGAACAGAGCGTCAGTTTGTGGGATTGTGGTGAATTTGCCAGTGCAGCGTATAAATTACAAGTGGTTCACCCTCCTGGGGCGCCTTTGTTTTTGATGATTGGTCGATTGTTCTCGTTGATGGCTTCATCGCCGGAGATGGTGGGCTTCTGGATCAACATGTTGAGTGCTGTGGCCAGTGCGGGCACGGTGATGTTCACGTTTTGGATTACCACCTACTTTGCTGAGCGCATGGTGGATGATACCAACGAAAATAAAACGTTGTTGGTGTTGGGTGCGGGTGCTGTAGCGGCGTTGACCAATACCTTTATTGATAGTTTTTGGTTCAGCGCGGTTGAATCAGAGGTGTATGCATTGAGCTCGTTCTTTACGGCTTTGTCGTTCTGGGCCGTATTGCGCTGGTGGAAATCTGCCGACGATGCTTCTGCCGACCGTTGGATGGTGTTTATCGCCTTCATGATTGGTTTGGCGTTGGGTACGCACATGTTGAATTTGTTGGTGATTCCAACGGTTTGTTTGGCGTACTACTTCAGAAAATATCCGGTTACCCGCAACGGGGTCATTTTGGCATTGGGTGCCTCTGCGTTGGCGTTAGCGTTTGTCATGAAGATTGTTTACCCCGGTATTCCCTGGTTGTTGGCTACGTTAGACCGCGTCTTCGTGAACGATTTTGGTCAGGGTTTCTACACAGGTACCATTGCGGCGGTGGTTTTGATCATTGGCTTGGCGGGTTATTTGTTGTACTACACCCACAAAATGGGAAAACGCAATTGGAACGTGATTTTGATGGCGGCATCTTTCGTGGTATTGGGTTATTCTTCCTATGCGATGGTGATCATTCGTTCTATGGCGAATCCTGCGATCGACATGAACAACCCCGAAGATCCTTACAAATTTTATGGGTACATCACCCGTGAGCAATATGGCGACCGTCCTTTGATGTACGGACCTTATTTCAACGCGCCTGAGAGCGGTTATAAGGTTATCGGAAAGAAACGCTTTAAGGGAAAAGATGGTTACGAAGACGGGGGTGACAATTTCGATTACACCTACCCTGATGAGTACATGACATTGTTCCCGCGTATGGGCAAGAGCAACAAGCCAAACGATGCGCGCGGATTCCGCGATTACGGTGGAATGACAGACGTTCAAAATCGCATCGATGAGTTGCAAGGAATGAGTCAGCAGAGGGCGTTGAGCGAGGAAGAGCAACAGGAATTGCAGTATTTGAACTATCAGAAGCCCACGTTTGGCAACAATTTGAGCTATTTCTTTGGCTATCAGTTGCGCTACATGTATTTGCGCTATTTCATGTGGAATTTTGTGGGTAGATTCAACGACCAGCAAGCTGTGATGGGCAACACCCGTTTCGATGGAAACTGGTACAGCGGTATTCCATTGGTGGACCGTTTTGTGGTTGGACCGAATGAGGGCATGCCCGATTATTACAAGAACCAGAAAGCGAAGAACCCTTATTATTTCTTCCCATTGTTGTTGGGAATATTGGGGCTGTTGATGCATTTGAAGAAACGGAAATACGATTTCTGGCTGGTGATGACTTTGTTCTTGTTCACCGGTATATTGATCAACGTTTATATGAACCAGCCTCCTTACGAGCCCCGCGAGCGTGATTATGCGTTGGTGGGATCGTTCCAGACCTTCTGTATTTGGGTGGGATTGGGTGTGTTGACTGTGGCCGATATGTTGCAGCGCCGATTGGGCAAAAAGAGTGCTTTGGTTGCTACCATGGCGTCTGTTTTGTTGGTGCCCGTGAACATGGGCTACCAAAACTGGGACGATCATGATCGCAGCGGTCGCAGCATCGGTATCGACATGGCTAAAAACTTCTTGGAGAGCTTGGAGCCCAACGCCGTGTTGTTCTGTAATGGTGACAACGATACGTATCCTTTGTGGTATGCGCAGAACGTGGAAGGCATTCGTACAGACGTGCGAATCATCAACCAAAGTTTGTTGCCAACAGATTGGTATAGCAGTGTGCTGTTGGACAAGGTATATGAGTCTGAGCCGTTGCCATTGAGTTTGACCAAAGAAGATTTGCAAACGGGTAGTTTTGAGGGGGGTATTGAAATTCAATCGGAAGACGGCAGCGTTACGCGATTGGATGAGGCCATCAAGCAGGTTTTGGCGGAGAACAAGAAGGGGGTTGACCGCAACTATTTCCGCGCCCGCAAGATTTGGTTCCCAGTGGATCGCAAGTCGGTGATTGCTTCTGGATTGGTGGCTGCGAAAGACACGGCCGAAGTGGTTAATCGCATCGAATATAACTTGGGCGGTTCTTACATTTCTAAAGGGGATTTGGTGTTCATGGATTTGATTACCCAGAATGCAAAAACTGGCTGGAAACGTCCGATTTATTTCACCAGTGTGAGTGGTTACGATTTCTTCGATGTGAATGATTATTTACAGTTGGAAGGTTTGGTATACAAATTTGTTCCCATTAAAGGGGGTTCTAACAGCCGTCAGCCTCAGCGTGTGGCCGATTACAAGATGTACAGCAACTTGGTGAAGAGCTATAAGTATTATGGCATGAAGGAGAAGGAGAATTTCTTCCTCGACGACAAAGCGGCTTATGTTCCGGGCGATTTGCAGCAGATGGCAATGTTGTTGGCCAAGACCTATTTGAACAAGATCAAGACTTACGAGCAGTATCAGGCACAAGTTGCCAAAGTTGGTGTGGCGGGTGCGCCGGTGCCATCGGGGTTCCGTTCTGTGGAAGATTATTTGGCCCGTGAGAAAGACTCTTTGGGTGTGTATCGCAGTCGCGCCAAGGATGTATTGAACCACATTTTGACCGAGATTCCTGAGACGGTGATGCCGATGCGCAAAGAATACAAGGTAGACTACGGTATTACGTTGTTGGAGTTGGGCGATGAAGCCAATGCGAAGAAGGTATTGGATCGTGCGGTGAAGGATTGCGTTCAGTACGGTACTTACTTCGTGAAATGGGAAGATCAAATGTTTGGTGCCCGCGAGGTGCAGATGAGCCAAGACATTTTGAAGTCGATCATCGATGAGTGTGAGCGACTGGGTAAGAAGGATTGGGCTGCTGAGTACAGACAGCAATCGAGTGGGGTTTAATGAATAAAAGAAAAGGTCCCGCCGCTAGGCGGGACACTTGTTTATATGGAATTTAGAAAGAAAGAAAAGGATGCTTTTGTGTACGGGATTCATCCTGTATTGGAGGCATTGCAGTCGGGCAAAACGGTCGACAAAGTATGGTTGCAAGAGGGTGTGTTACAGGGGCAGTTGAAGGATTTGTTGCCATTGTTGCGCGCCAAAAATTTGATTTGGAAGCAAGTACCCACCGCCAAGCTCAATGCTTTGGTAAAAGGCAATCATCAGGGTGTGGTTATTTCGGTGAGTTCGGTAGATTTTGCCGATCTCGATACTGTGGTGGCCAATGCTTTTGAGGCGGGAGAGGATCCCTTTATTTTGGTATTAGACGGGGTTACGGATGTTAGGAATTTTGGGGCCATCGCAAGAACGGCGGCTTGTGCGGGTGTGCATGGCATTTTGGTGCCCGAAAAGGGTTCCGCGCCATTGAGTGCCGACGCGGTGAGGACCTCTGCTGGAGCCCTGATGAAAATTCCCGTATGTAGAACCCAATCGCTGTATGGTAGCATCAAAATGCTCAAGAATTCGGGCTTAAAGATCGTGGGCGCCACAGAAAAAACGTCGGAGGCCCTTTTTGATGCGGATTTGAGCGGTCCTATCGCTGTGGTGATGGGCGATGAAGAAACAGGTTTGAGCACCAACACTTGGAAATTATGTGATGCCCACGTGAAAATTCCTCTTTCTGCCCAGGGTGTGGGTTCGTTGAACGTTTCGGTGGCGGCGGGTGTCATCACTTACGAAGTGGTTCGACAGCGCACCAAATAAAATGACCCAAATCGTTTTGGGTAGGTTCAAACGCTTAATTTTGTATTGATGCGGCGCATACAAATGGTTGACCTTCAAGGGCAATACGCCCGATTGGCTTCGGACATCGATCCAGCCATACAGCAGGTGTTGCGCGATGCAGATTTTATTCAAGGCGGTGCGGTGCGTAGGTTGGAGGCGGCCTTAGCAGAGCGTTATGAAGTAAAACACGTCATTGGTTGTGCAAACGGTACGGATGCTCTGCAGTTGGCTTTCATGGCGTTGAATTTGCCGGCGGGGTCTGAAGTAATTACTCCGGCGTTTTCCTATGCAGCCCTTACCGAGGTGTTGCTGTTGATGGGACTTAAGCCCGTTTTTGTGGATGTGGACCCTGGTACGTTTTTGATGGATGTTTCCCAGGTAGAATCGCTCATTACGGCGAACACGCGGGCCATTGCACCGGTGCATTTGTACGGACAGATGGTCTCCATGGAACCCTTGCGTGCGTTGGCGCAAAAGCACCATTTGTTTGTTGTTGAGGATGCGGCGCAGGCTATTGGATCGCAATATTGCACCCCGAACGAACATGGGTTTGCGGGGACGATGGGACATATAGGCACCACTTCGTTTTTTCCAAGCAAAAATTTGGGTTGTTTTGGCGATGGCGGGGCTTTGTTTACGAACGACGATGACTTGGCCGCGCGATTGCGCAGCATGGCGAACCACGGTCAGACGGTTAAATATCAGCACGACCTCCTGGGATTAAACTCTCGGTTGGATACGTTGCAGGCGGCGGTGGTGTTGGCGAAGTTGAACCACTTGGGGGATTTCGAAAGAAGACGTCGTGCCGTTGCCCATCGCTACGATGAAGGATTGTTGGGGCTTTCTGGCGTTGAGGTGCCGCAGAGAACGGTAGACAGTTCGCATGTATTTCATCAGTACACCTTGAAATGCGAGAACCAGACGATGCGTGATGCCTTGAAATTGGCCTTGGCCGAACAAGGAATCCCATCGATGATTTATTATCCGATACCATTACATTGGCAAACGGCCTACAAACAGGTTGTGAGTCTGCCGATTTCTGAAGACCTTTGCGGTCGCGTGTTGAGTTTGCCCATTTGTTCAGAATTGGACGAAGAGCAGCAAGAACACATCATCAAGAATATACGAAATTTTACCCAAAAATCCCAATAAAATCGAATGAAAGTAGCAGTTGTAGGAACCGGATATGTAGGTTTGGTGAGCGGAACTTGTTTCGCAGAAACTGGCAATGACGTGATTTGTGTTGACATCGATCAGCGCAAGGTAGACATGCTGAGTGGCGGACAGATTACCATCTTTGAACCCGGTTTGGAGATTCTTTTCAAACGCAACTTGAAGGAAGGTCGTTTGTCGTTCACCACCCAATTGGAAGAGGCGGTGAAGGAAGCGCAGGTGATCTTTTTGGCGTTGCCAACCCCTCCTGGTGAGGGCGGTGCGGCTGATTTGAAATACGTGTTGGGTGTGGCTGACCACTTGGGTAAAATCCTGACCGATTACAAGGTGATTGTGGACAAGAGCACGGTGCCTGTGGGTACGGCGGATAAAGTGGAGGCGGCGATTCGCGCCAACTTCAGTGGTGAGTTTGATGTTGTGAGCAACCCAGAATTCTTGCGTGAGGGCGTGGCGGTGGATGATTTCATGAAGCCCGACCGCGTGGTGATTGGCGCCAAAAGTCAGCGAGCTTTTGATGTAATGGATGAATTGTACGCTCCGTACGTACGTCAGGGCAACCCGGTGATGCACATGGATACGCGCAGCGCGGAGTTAACCAAATATGCGGCCAACAGTTTCTTGGCCACCAAGATTTCATTCATGAACGAGATCGCTCGTTTGTGTGAGTTGTTGGGCGCGGATGTAGACATGGTACGCAAGGGTGTGGGCAGCGATGACCGCATCGGCAAGCGTTTCTTGTTTCCGGGCATTGGTTATGGTGGAAGTTGCTTCCCCAAAGACGTACAGGCTCTGGTGCACAGTGCGTCGGAGGTTGACTACGATTTCAAGATTTTGAAGGCGGTGGAAGAGGTTAATTACGACCAGAAAAAGGCGTTGTTGCCCAAGATCGATGGTCATTTCGGTAGCATTGCGGGCAAAACCGTGGCGATGTGGGGCTTGGCATTCAAACCCAATACCGACGACATTCGCGAGGCACCGGCGTTGGAAATGATCGATGCTTTGGTGTCGCGCGGGGCCAAAGTACAGTGTTATGATCCTGAAGCGATGCCCAATGTGCAGCGTTTGATTGGCGACAAGGCGGTATTTGCGGAGAAAATGTATGCGGCCTTGGAGGGCGCTGATTTCTTGGTGATTGCTACTGAGTGGCCCGAGTTCAGGACCCCTGATTTTGCAAAAATTGAGGCGTTGTTGAAAGAAAAGGTGATCTTCGACGGCAGAAACGTCTTTGAATTGGATACCGTTCGCAAGCACGGATATACGTATTACAGCATCGGACGTCAAGACATCAAATGAGCAAAGAACGTGTATTGATTACTGGCGCAGCCGGTTTTTTGGGAAGCCACTTGTGTGAGCGCTTTTTGAAAGAGGGTTACCATGTCATTGCCATGGATAATTTGATCACCGGTGATTTGAGAAACATTGAACACTTGTTTCCTTTGGAGCAGTTCGAATTTCACAACCACGACGTGAGCAAGTTTGTGCATGTTGCGGGTGATTTGAAATATATTTTGCACTTTGCCTCACCGGCATCGCCCATTGATTACCTGAAAATCCCCATTCAAACATTGAAGGTGGGCTCATTGGGCACCCACAATTTGTTGGGTTTGGCGATGGCGAAAAAGGCACGCATTTTGGTGGCGAGCACTTCGGAAGTGTACGGCGATCCAACGGTACATCCGCAAACGGAGGCGTACTGGGGAAATGTGAATCCGGTGGGTCCGCGGGGTGTCTACGATGAAGCCAAGCGCTTTCAGGAGGCGATCACCATGGCTTATCATACGTTCCACGGTTTGGAAACCCGCATAGTGCGAATCTTCAATACGTACGGACCTAGAATGCGCCTGAACGATGGTCGCGTGTTACCTGCTTTCATGGGACAAGCCCTCCGCGGTGAGGATTTGACCGTGTTTGGCGATGGCAGTCAGACCCGCAGCTTTTGTTACGTGGATGATTTGGTGGAAGGTATTTATCGGTTGTTGCTGAGCGATTGCGCTGATCCAGTGAATGTGGGCAATCCGCATGAGATTACGATTGGACAGTTTGCCGAAGAGATCATCAAACTGACAGGCACCGACCAAAAAGTGATTTACAAACCCTTGCCTACAGACGACCCAAAACAACGTCAGCCCGACATCACCAAAGCCAAAGCGGTTTTGGGTTGGGAGCCGAAGGTGGATCGTTCGGAGGGATTGAGAATCACGTGGGAATATTTCAAATCCTTGCCCAAGGATCGATTGTACGAAGAAGCCCATCACCGGGATTTTGTGAAAAACGCCTAATTTTTAATTTGCCAATTGGTTGGCGAGCTGACCGCAGGCAGCATCGATGTCTTTACCCCGACTTCTGCGCACGTGGACGATGAGTTTTTGTCGTTCCAAGGCCGCCGCGAAAGCGTCTAACCTACTTGTGGGCTGGTAATCGGCTAGGGATATGGGGTTGTACTCAATTAAATTAATTTTTGATGGAAATTTTCGGGCGAAGATGGCGAGTTCGCGCTCTTCTTCTTGACCATCGTTCACTCCGGCGATCACGGTATATTCTAGGGTTGGGCGGATGCCCGTTTTTTCGTACCAATATCCCAATGCTTCTGCGAGCATTTCGAGGGTATTGCTTTCGTTGATGGGCATGATGGCCGACCGTTTTTCATTGTTGGCGGCATGCAAACTCAGGGCGAGGTTGGTTTTGATGCCATCATCGGCCAGTTTTTGAATCATTTTGGCGATGCCAGCGGTAGAGACCGTCAATCGCTGCGGGCTCATGCCCAGACCGTCTGGCGAGGTAATAATTTGGATGCTTTGCAACACATTGGCGTAATTGAGCAGGGGTTCACCCATGCCCATGTACACGATGTTATCGAGTCGTTTGCCATGATGTTCAAGCGCCAATTCATTGATGAGCCAAACTTGATCAAAAATCTCTGCAGCGGTTAAATTGCGCATGCGTTTGAGGTAACCGGTGGCGCAGAATTTACAATCGAGGGAGCAGCCCACTTGTGAGCTCACGCAGGCGGTGGTTCGGCTGCTTGTGGGGATGAGAACCCCTTCTACTTTGTTGCCATCGTGGAGTTCAAAAGCCACTTTGATGGTGCCATCTTTGGAGTGTTGGGCCGTATGAATTTTGGCCACATGAAAGGTGAACGCTTCGGCGAGTTTTTCACGCAGGGGTTTGGAGAGGTTTGTCATTTCCTCGAAGCTGCGCGCACCTTTTTGCCATAGCCATTGGTGGATTTGCTTGGCCCTAAATCCTGGCTCTCCCATGGCTTTGAGCGCATCGGTGAGTTGGGAAACATCTAGGTCGCGAATATCCACGGATTTGGTCATGGCGAAGGTTATTTCTTGCGATAGAACAGGCTAATGGGCACCCCAGAAAGCGGGAATTTCTCGCGCATCTTATTTTCCAAGAAGCGGGTATAGCTTTCGGCCACGTATTGTGGTAGGTTACAGAACAGGGCGAAGGCCACGCGTTTGCTGGGCAGCTGGGTAACGTATTTGATTTTCACAAATTTGCCCTTTTTGCTTGGCGGTGGGGTTGCTTCCATGATGGGCAGTAAATAATCGTTCAGGGCCCGGGTTGGAATTTTGAGACTGAGGTTTTCGTACACCTGTAAGATGGTTTCCATCCCTTGGAACACGCGTTGCTTTGTCAAGGCCGAAACATACATGATGGGCACATCCACGAAGGGGGCAATTTCTTTGCGTATGTTTTCGGTATACTCCAAGTGGGTGTTGGATTCTTTTTCGACCAAATCCCATTTGTTCACCAAAATGACTACCCCTTTTCCTTGGCGATGCGCCATCCAGAACAAGTTCAAATCTTGGCTTTCCATGCCCAGGGTAGCGTCGAGCACCAGCACCACAACATCCGCATTCTCCAGTGCACGCAAACTGCGCATCACGGAATAGAATTCGATGTTCTCGTTTACTTTGCTTTTGCGTCGAATCCCGGCGGTATCAATCAGCACGAATTCTTTGCCATAAGCTTTGTATTTGGTATCGATACTGTCGCGGGTGGTGCCAGCGATGTTGGTTACGATATTTCTGTCTTCCCCAATCAGGGCATTGATCAAACTGGATTTTCCTACGTTGGGTCTACCTACGATGGCGATGCGGGGCAAATCGGCGATGTGTTCTTCGTCGGGCGCTTCGTCTTTGAGGTATTCCACAACTTCATCGAGCAGGTCACCGGTTCCAGAGCCGTTGGCTGCAGATACTTCATGAAAATGGTCGAACCCAAGGCTATAGAACGACGCTGTTTCCATGCGCAAACGGTCGTTATCGACCTTGTTCACACACAAAACCACTGGCTTTTTGCTCTTGCGCAAAATGTGGGCGAAGTCTTCATCGAGGGGGTTGACATCGGTCTGTACATCCACCACAAAAATGAGCACGGCGGCTTCTTCGATGGCGATGTGCACTTGGTCGCGGATGGCGGCTTCGAACGTATCCGAACTTTCGGGTACAAAACCTCCGGTATCGATGACGGTAAAGTCTATACCATTCCAATCAGAAAAGCCATAATGTCTATCGCGGGTAACGCCACTGTAATCATCTACAATGGCTTTGAATTCGCCGGTTAATCGGTTAAAAAGTGTGCTTTTGCCAACGTTGGGTCTGCCTACAATGGCTACAATTCTACTCATGGACCCGCAAAGATACAACCACGCGCTGTGGATTGTATATTTGTGATATGCTTATTTCTATGATTGCCGCCGTGGGAGAGAACCTTGAATTGGGGGCTGGCAACGAATTGTTATGGCATTTGCCGGATGATTTTGCGTGGTTTATCAAACATACGCGGGGCAAACCGGTGATTATGGGACGTAAAACGATGGAGAGTTTGGGCAAACCGTTGAAGGGCAGAACCAACATCGTACTTACCTCTCGCGAGTTTGTGATGCCCGGGTTTCAGCGTGCCGAAAATTGGGAGCAGGCATTGGCGCAAGCTACGGAGGCCATCAAACAGAAACGCGCAGCCCAGGCCATTTCGGGCGATGCAGAAGCCTTGCCAGTGGCCGAAGAAATCATGATCATTGGTGGGGGTGAAATCTATAAACAGGCCCTCGGATTCTCGAATCGATTGTATCTCACCCAAGTAAAAGCGTCGTTTGATGCTGCTGATACCCGTTTCCCAAAGTGGCATGAGGATCATTGGTCGGTGGATCATTGTGAATCGCACGGAATCGACGAAAAACACAAATATGCATTTGTTCTTTGCGTTTTGAACCGAAAATCTCCCCAAGGATAGGGTATCTTTGTATAGAAAATCATGAGAATTGCCGTTTATGCCAAATCTGTTCGCGACCCCAAGCACCAATCGGGTTTTGGAGAATTGCTGAAGGCGTTGGCCTCACGCGGACATGAATTATGGTTGCCACCGTCGCTGGAAGACCACGTTCACATGAACATTGAAAGTGGTATTCAGGTGCGGGTTTTCGATTATTTTGTTCAAGGGGAAACCATGGCGGATGTGCTCATTTGCGTGGGTGGCGATGGTACCATTCTGGATACGCTCGGTATTGTGCGCGACACGGGCGTTCCGATTTTGGCGTTGAATACCGGTCGGTTGGGATTCTTGGCCGACGTACAGCTAGAGAACTTGCATACGGCGCTCGACGACATTGAAAAGGGCAATTACACCATTGAGCAGCGCAGCCTGTTGCAGTTGGATTCTTCGCATGAACTGTTCGACTACAACTTTGCACTCAATGATTTTGTGATTCACAAGAAGGAAACATCGAGCATGATTGTGGTTCACGCGTATTTGAACGGTGAATTTTTGAACAGTTATTGGAGCGATGGATTGATCATTTCTACCCCAACAGGCAGTACGGGCTATTCGTTGAGTTGCGGGGGTCCCATCATTTTCCCCAAGAGCGATAGTTTTGTGATTACGCCCATCGCCCCGCACAACTTGAATGTGAGGCCGGTGGTGGTGAGTGATGATGTGGTGATTAGTTTTGAGATTGAGGGTAGGGCCAGCAGTTATCTTGCCAGTTTAGACGCACGAAGTCAGAGTATCAGCGGGGAAGTGAACATGGCCATTCGCAAGGCCGACCACAAACTCAACTTGATGCGCTTGTCGAACATCCATTTTTTGGATACGCTGCGCAGCAAATTGCACTGGGGTTTTGATCGTAGAAATTGAGGCGTTTTGGGGGAGAAAGGTCGCATGCGATTGTTGAGCATTATCATGGTTGTTTTGTTGGGGGTCTGTCCGACCGTCTTGGTATCGCAAGTGCCCAAAATTGGCACGGATTCCACGTTGGATGTGGCCACATGGAATGTGGAATGGTTTGGGGATAGTTTGAATGGTCCAAGCAACGAGGCAACTCAGCTGAAAAATGTTACGGAGGTCATCACCAACATGGACATGGATGTGATGGGGTTGTGTGAGATCTCCAATGCTGGGTATTGGGCGAAGTTGCAGGCCAATTTGCCCCAGTACGGCGCGGTGATTACTACCTATTCGCAGACGCAGAAAACGGCGTTGTTGTATAAGAAGTCGATGTTTCGGTTGTTGTATAGCAAGTCGATTTTGCTGGCTTTCGACTACGAATTTGCCAGTGGTCGGTTTCCGTTAGAGGTTGCTTTGGAATCGCAGTGGGGGAGCAAGAAAGACACGCTTTATTTTTGGGTGATACATTTGAAGGCCAACACGGGTTCAACATCGGAAAAGTTGGCATCATACGACCGTCGGGCCAAGGCTGCTGAGGAGTTGAAGAACTACTTGGAGCCCAAAAAACGGTGGAAAGGGATTGTCTTGGGCGATTGGAACGACGATTTGGATGTATCGATTGTGAGTGGCAAAGCCAGTCCGTTTTTGGCTTGGCGGAACGACACCAACTATGTGTTTCCCTCGTATCGATTGAGTTTGGCCAAGCAAAAAAGTACGGCGAGTTATTCGGAAATGATTGACCACCTGTGTGTAACGGCTTCATTGAAAGGCAATTTTTTATCGAACCAGAGCGGTGTGATGGTGGGTGATAGTTATATCGCGAGTTATCGGTTGAATACCTCGGACCACTACCCCGTGTGGGCGCGTTTTGCGATGGATTTCAAGCCATGGGTGGGTGTTGAGTGGTTCCCAGGAAATTCAATAACCAACATGTCGCACCCCGTTTGGGTGGAGGTATACGACGTTCAGGGTCGGCTGCTGTTGCAGGGTGATCCGGCGGTGGTGAAGGTGACCGAGGGAGGATTGTATGTGGTGCATTTCATTTATGCGAACGGTTATCGAAAAAGTGTGAAAGTGCTTGTGCGATAGTGGGGTTGAAGTGTTATATTTACACTTTATACCATGCAAAAGTTGTTTGTTACGGTCGGAATTAGCTGCCTTTTTGCGCTGACGGCGAATGCGCAAAAAGGCAACAAAGCCAAAACCCCTAAGAGTAAATCAAAGGCCGCTCAGCAGGAGCAAGTGGCGGTGGATAAAGAAAAGGGCAAACCAACCGAAAAGCGAATGGTGGTAGCGCCGGCACGGAAAAGTCTGATCGACATCAACGATCCTTCGTTGGGATTGAACAACATGGTAACTTTACAGCCTGGCAAGACTTGGGTATGGCTGGGGGATTATTTTCCTTATGTATCGGCCATCGACAGTGTAACTGTTCCCAAAAATCACCCAGGTTCGGGCATATCCAATTTGCGGTTTTCTTGGTATCGCGGGGAGTTGGATTCGATGCAATTGTGGTGGGAGGGCGATAACTATGGCAAAGAAACCGCGCTGCAATATTTTCAAATTTGGAGTGCGGGCAAGAGCACCGCTGTGCCGGTGCGCAAATCAGAGAAAGTACTGCGGGAGTTTCGTTGGAAAACAAAGACCAATGCCTACAGTGCTGTGAAAGTCAAAGGCACCTTCAATGCTTGGAATGCCAACAATTTATCGCTGCGCTGGGAGGAAGATCCTACAGACAAAACCCAAGGCAGTTGGGTGGGTAGCACGTGGGTAGGTCCCGGCAGTCATCAGTATGTATTTGTGGTGTCCTACGCGGGAAAATGGAACTTAGAAACCAAAGAAATTCGCGACCCCAACAACAATGACTCTTTGGGTAACGGCATGGGTGGATTCAATTCTACGTTCATGGTGTCTACGGCTGATTTGCAGTTGTCAACGGCCTATACATCGCCGATGCCTGGCGATTATTGGAATGCGGAAATCCCCTCAGAAATTGTGGTAAGCACGAAAAACATGGTGGGTTTGGCAAAGGGAGAATACAACACCGTTTTGGCGATGTGGCAGAATCAACGCCTAGACATTCAGCTGGGAGAGTATGACCCGAACACAGGCGCGAGCATCATCAAAATTGCGGTCCCCAAGGCAGCGGCACAGACATCGCGCAGTTATATCCGTGTTTGGATTGGCAGCAGCGAGGGTGTGAGTAATGAGGTGTTGGTGCCGTTGGTGGCAGGACGTGTGATTTACGACATGGGCAAATTTGGCGATCGCAAAGATCCCCGAACCATGGTGATGTACAATCCCATGATTGATCGTTTTGTGGATGGGAAGAAGGAGAACAACCGGCCATTGAACCGCGCGGATGTGGATCCGAAAGTGGATTTTTATGGGGGAGATGTTGTAGGCATTACCAAGAAGATTGAGGAGGGATTTTTCTCTGAGCTGGGCATCAACAGTTTGTGGATCTCGCCGGTGGTGCGGAATCCTGAGGGTCCTTACGGACAGTGGACGAAAACTCCGGCCACCAAGTTCAGTGGGTATCACGGGTATTGGCCCGTGGCGCTCCGCGCCACGGACCCTAGATTTTGCACAGAAGCAGAACTCAAACAATTCATCGAAACCGCCCACAAATATGGCATCAACGTTTTCTTGGATTATGTAGCCCACCACATTCACCAAGAACACCCCCTGTACAAACAATACCCCTCGTGGTTTACCCCGTTGTACCTCCCAGATGGGTCCAAAAATACCGAGCGATGGGATGAATATCGCCTCACAACCTGGTTCGATGACTTCATGCCCACCTTCAACTATTTCAAACCCGAAGTGGTCAACGCCCTCACCGATTCCGCCTTGTGGTGGTTCAAAAATTTCGATGTGGATGGTTTCCGTCACGATGCCACCAAACACACCCCCGACCCCTTTTGGCGGTCGCTAACCTACAAAATCAAAACCGAAGTATCGATCCCCCAGCATCGCAGCTACTACCAAATTGGTGAAACCTATGGAAGCCCAGAACTCATCAGTTCTTACCTGGGTAGCGGAATGCTTGATGCTCAGTTCGACTTCAATATGTACGATGCCGCTGTGAGTACCTTCAAAGGTCAAGGGGGCTGTAAGCAATTGGCGCAAACCCTCAACGACTCCAAGAAATGGTATGGTGCTCACCACACCATGGGCAATGTGTCAGGCAACCAAGACAAAGCCCGCATCATTTCCATCCTCGATGGATCCATGAAGGAAGGGGAAGACAGCAAACAAGCGGGTTGGGATAGAAATATTCAGGTGCGCGACACTCAAGCTTACGACCGATTGTTGAGCATGATGGCCTTCAATTTTGCGATCCCCGGAATTCCTGTTATTTATTATGGCGATGAAATTGGCATGCCGGGCGCCAACGACCCCGACAGTCGCAGAATGATGCGATTCGACCGTGGTTTGCAGTCCGAGGCTGGTCTGAATGATCGTGAAAAACGCCAACGCACCTTGGTTGGACAGTTATCAAACTTCCGCAGAAGCCACATGGCGATGACCTATGGCGACATGAAAGTTACCACGCTGTCTGATGATGTGTTGATCATTCAACGCAAGTATTTCGGCGAAATCGTTTACGCAGTGTTTAACCGCAGCAATTCAACCAAAGCCGTGGAGTTGAGTTTTTCCGACGGGGTATATCCTGCCAACTTCAGTACGGGTAAAACCTATGTTGGTCAAAAAGGTGGAATCCAAACCTTCAATGACACCCCATTGGTTTTGGGTGACTTAGGCACCGTTTGGTTGATGATTCCTGCAGGCAAATTTGAGTACGTTCACAATTGATATGATGAACAGCGCTGGGGCGATTACGCCAAGGTAATCACGGTAATTTCTGGGTAGATGCCCATGCGTCCGGGGTAACCGAGGTAACCGAATCCGCGGTTCACATACAGGTGTTGGTCTTTCACAGTGTAGAGGTCCAACCATTCTTTGTACACATATTTCACGGGGCTCCAGCGGTAGAATTTGGAGTCGATACCAAACTGCATTCCGTGGGTATGTCCGGCAAACGTGAGGGCGATGTCGGTCTGTTTACCCACCACTTCTTCGCGCCAATGCGAGGGGTCGTGACTGAGTAACAATTTCAATATGTCTTTTGGGGCGCCTTCCAAGGCTTTTTCGAGGTTGCCATATTTGGGGAAACGCGCTTTCGCACTCCAGTTTTGTACACCCACGATGGTCAGTTTTTGTCCATCCTTCTCCAACACCCGATGTTCGTCGTTCAGGATATCCCAGCCCATTTGTTTGTGATAGGAAATCAGGTCTTCGAGGTTTTTCTTTTTGGCAGCGGCGGAGGGCCAAGGCACATAATCCCCGTAATCGTGGTTTCCCAGGGTCGAAAATACCCCCATGGGCGCTTTGATTTGGGCAAAAAGATCCATCCAAGGAAGGAGTTCTTCTGAGCGGTTGTTGACGATATCGCCAGTGAAAAAGACCACATCGGCCTGTTGTTCGTTGATCAGCTTGATGCCTTCTGCCACGGCTTCACGGTCCCAGAAGCTGCCCGAATGGATATCTGATATTTGGAGAATTTTGAGTCCTTTGAAGGCGTTGGGCAAACCGACCAACTTGATTTTTTTGCGGTGGATGGTGTAGTTGTGTGCGCCTTTGAAAATGCCCCAAATGGCGGTTCCAACAAACGCAGCTCCTACGACCAGCCCTGTGTATTGCAGGAACTTCAACCGCGAAATGCCACTGGGTCTATCGGGTGCGGTTTCAACATCGGAAAAGAAATACTGTTGAATCCACCGTCCCAATCGGATGATATCATCCAACAGCAAAAATATCACCCAGATGAGTTTGGCGATAACCACGGCGAAAGCGATGGCCGACATGATTTTTACCATAGACGTGGGCAACGGTAAGAACTGGAATCGTACCAGCAAAAAGAAAACAAAGGTGAATACAGTATAACCCCAATAGCTGTATTTCAGAATGCTCTTGGCACGCTGACTCCATTGGGGTGTGATGGTTTTGATGCCCTGCCAAACATAGGTATCAAGTGCGAGAAAAAAGAGGGTAAAAAAAATGAAACCAGTGATTTGTTGTTTGAACATGGGTGAATGAGGGTGCAAAGATAGAATGTTAAACAAGCGCCTCACTGTTTTGTTCGATAAAACCCCGTTGGAATGCGGTGGAATGTGTGGGTGAGACTACCAACTACGCGTGGAATTTTGTAGGTTTGAAACATGCAGATTTTGATGACTTCCGATGCGCAGTCTGGGTTGAACCGTTTGGCGCGCAGAACGTTGGGATTTACTTTCTTGGTTGGGGTACTTTGGTTGGGCGATGTTCGGGCTCAGCAAACACCGACAGAGGCAGCGGCAGGCAAGGAGCTGGAAGCCGTGATGAAGCACATCCCCAAACGCAACATCGGTCCGGGTGCTATGAGCGGTCGGGTAACGGCGTTGGCCATGCCCAGAAAAGGGGCTTTGGAGTCGGTGAATCGCAACATCATTTACGCCGGTACAGCCAGCGGTGGGGTATGGAAGAGCCAAAATGGAGGCATCGCATGGAGTCCTATTTTCGATGAAATGGATGTACAAAGCATAGGGGCCATCGCGGTGAATCCTGCGAATGCCAGTGTGGTGTATGTAGGAACGGGCGAGGGCAATCCGCGCAACAGTCACAACAGCGGCAAGGGGTTGTACAAGAGCATCGATGGAGGAAAAACGTGGAAATGCATCGGCTTGGAGGCCACCAAAACCATCCATAGAATTGTGATCAATCCGCAAAATCCTGCCCAATTGTGGGTGGCGGCGATGGGCTCTGTATGGGGAGGCAATGTGGATAGGGGGGTTTTTCGGTCCGACGATGGCGGGGCTACTTGGCAGAAGGCCTTGTACGTGAATGCTACCACAGGTTGTGCGGAGTTGGTGATTGACCCCATGAATCCGCAGAAGTTGTATGCGGCCATGTGGGATTTTGAGCGTAAGCCATGGACTTTTCGCAGTGGAAAGGCTTCTACCGTGAATGGTGCAGAGAAAAAAGGCCCAGAGAAGGGCGAGCCCTCGGGCAGCGGATTGTATATTTCTTATGACGGGGGAAAGACGTGGAAGCGGAGTGGGGTGAAGGAGGGCATGCCAAAGGGCGATATCGGTCGGATAGGATTGGCCGTTGCGGCTTCATCGCCCAACAGGGTGTACGCGCTCATTGAGTCGGCCGAAACGGGTGTCTATCGCAGCGATGATGGCGGTGATCATTGGTCTAAAGTGAGTACCGATGGCAACGCGGGGAACCGTCCGTTCTATTACTCGGAAATTTACGTGGACCCCAGCAACGAAAACCGGGTTTATAGCATTTGGAGTCAGATTACCCGCAGTGAAGACGGGGGAAAGCATTGGGAGGTGCTGGCCGATTGGGGACATATTCACCCAGATCACCATGCATTTTACATTCATCCCGATGACCCGAAATATGTGATCAACGGGAACGATGGGGGTTTGAACATTTCATACGACGGGGGAGAGACTTGGCGGTATGCGGAGAATATTCCGGTGGGACAGTTTTACCACGTAGACGTAGACAATCAGGAGCCCTACAATGTGTATGGCGGGTTGCAGGACAATGGGAGTTGGTATGGTCCGGCCTATCATTGGGTAGAGGGCGGTATCAAGAACAGCGAGTGGCAGGAGGTGTTGTTTGGCGATGGATTTGATGTGGCGTCGATGCCTGGGAAACCGGGTGAGGGCTATGCGATGTATCAGGGTGGTAATGTGTATCACTGGAACAGAAACACGCATCAATCGGAATACATCAAGCCGCAGCACCCGGAGGGTAAGCCGTTGCGGTATAATTGGAATGCGGCGATGGCGGTGGATCCGTTCAATGCAAATGGACTTTATTATGGCAGTCAGTACGTACATTACAGCGATGATCAGGGAAAATCGTGGCGGGTAATATCGCAGGATTTGACCAGCAACGACCCCAAGAAGATGGAGCAGGCGAAGAGCGGGGGGATCACGGTAGATGCTACTGGGGCGGAAAACCATTGTACCATTTTGGCGATTGCACCGTCGGCTTCGGACAAAAATGTGGTGTATGTGGGCACAGACGATGGTCGGGTGCATGTAACCCGCGATGGCGGGAAGTCGTGGACGTTTGTGGGCGGGGCGATTGCCAAGGATGCGCCGGGGGCTTGGGTGCCTTACGTGTGGACGAATCCCAAGAATGCCGCTGAGGTGTGGGTGGTGGTGAACAATTACCGTCAGAACGACTGGGCGCCATACTTGTATCATTCGGTGAATTACGGGGCGAGTTGGACGCGCAAAGTGGGTGCCGACGGGTTTGGCAACAAGGAGGGCAGGGGCGATAAGGTAACGGGGTATGTGTTGAGTGTTTTGCCGGATGCGGAAGCGCCGGGTTTGGTGTTTTTGGGCACGGATCACGGGTTGTATGTGAGTTTGGATGGGGGCGTGGTTTGGAAGAAGTGGAAAGGGTTTCCGAGTGTACCTGTGGCGGACATGAAGATACAGGCGCGGGAGCGCGATTTGGTGTTGGGAACGTTTGGTCGGGGTATTTGGGTATTTGATGATATCGCGGTGTTGCGTGGATTGGTTAAGGGGGGTGTTTTGGTATCTGCGGGTGGAAACAACTATTTGGCAGGCCCATTGGTGGGATCAACCAATTTGGTGGGATCGGTGAATATAGACATTTTGCACGCCGGCGACGGGGTACTGGCCAGGTACACGCAACCGAGCGGAGCGAGGTTTGCGGCCGATGAGGCTTGGAGCGCAGCGAACAAGCCTTATGGTGCCCAGATAGATCTGAAGGTGACAACCGAAAAGGAATCAACATCCGGGGATTGGAAAAAATTGGATTGTGTGGGCAAAGTGTACAATGAATCGGGCAAGCTGATTCGCACCCACGAATTCTCATTTGATAGTTCGGGGTATTACCGGGTGCCATACAGAATGGTGGAAGACGGGTTCCGTTGGCCAACGCACCACACCCCCAAAGCCGATGACGGCATTCCAGCGGGAAGAACGGTGGCGCCGGGCAGGTACAAATTGGTGATTTCATCGGTTAAGGCGGCCGATTCGGTTTGGATTCAGGTGAGAATGCCACAAGGGATTGTTTACAATGCCCAGGGCGATGCCAAGCAACGCGAGATGTTGGATACGTTGAAGAAAACGGTGGAGCGCGCGCGATTGGCTTTTGAGGGGTTGAAGGAGGCGGAGAAAGCCATCGGGATATGGGTGAATCAGAAGTATCTGAGCGACAGTGCAGCTGCCAAGTTGCGCAATTTGGAGAAACCGCTGTTGGATAGCCTCGCTGCGCTAAAGTTGCTGTATATGTTACCCGCCGATTTCCGTCCGTACGAGGAGGCAACCATCCGTCTGATGGACCATTTACAAACGGCGTATGGGTTGATTGAAAGCAATGAAATGCCGGGCGAAAACTGCGCGGTGGCTTTGCGGACGGCCCAAAAGGAGACGGATTTGGTGGTGAAGCGCATCAAATGCGTTCATGGCCAAGGACTATGCACTGTTTGTAAAAGCGGTGACAGCGGAGAGCATCGCACCGATTTTCGACAAATATGGCTGGTAATTGGGGTGTTTTACACCGGATTATTGATGATTTTTTTAGAAAATTTGGTTGCAGGGTGATATATTTTGTGTAAATATTCATTTGTAATGCATTGATTTTTAATGGACGCGAATATTTTTTGTTTAGCTTTTGGCATTCATAAGTAAAACAAAAAGAGATTATGGAAATTATTTTTTAATAAGTTATTTTCCCTTGTGCCCCGTAAACATTGATGTTTTCTGTGTTATTGTCTGAAATTTAATTTGTTACAACGATAAAAATTGCATTATTTGGAATAAAATCATTTTAATTTACACTTGTAAATTCGTTAACGAAACTAAACTAAATCCAATGATTACACAATTACTTAACACAGTTGCATCCAGCAGTGAGTTGGATCTTCTAACCGGAACTTCACTTCCGTCGTACATTGCCTTTACCTTCTTCGTAGGTACTATGGCAATGATGGCGGCTTCTGTTTTTTTCTTCTTCGAGATGCGCAATGTTGCAGAGCGTTGGAGAACTTCTATGTTGGTATCAGGTTTGATTACCTTCATCGCTGCCGTGCACTACTACTACATGCGCGGATTCTTCATGGAGCATCAGTCATCACCCACTTTCTTCCGTTACGTGGATTGGTTGTTGACCGTTCCTTTGATGTGTGTTGAATTTTATTTGATCACCAAAAAAGCAGGTGCTAAATCTGGCTTGTTGTGGAAATTGATTTTCGCTTCAGTTGTGATGTTGGTAGCTGGTTACTTCGGAGAAGCAGTATGGCGCGAGTCTAGTGTTCTCTGGGGTGTAGTATCAGGTGCTGCTTACTTCTACATTGCTTACTTGGTATGGTTCGGCGAGGTTGCTGCTTTGGCAAACACCGCAGGTCCAGCAGTAGCAAAAGCTACCAAGACTTTGGCTTGGTTCGTATTGGTAGGATGGGCTATTTATCCTTTGGGTTACATTTTGGGTACCCCAGGTGGTTTGTTCGGAATTACCTTCAGCGCAGACACACGTGTAATGGATGTTATCTACAACATCGGTGATGCAGTGAACAAAATCGGATTCGGTTTGGTTATCTACGCTTTGACTCAGGCAGATAAAGATTAATTTCTTTAAATGTATAGATTAGCCAAAAAGGCCCGCGAAAGCGGGCCTTTTTTGTTTGGTATCTCTCCTTTACGGGGTTGGTACCGATGGAGCAGTGATCAATCCATGATAAACCCTTGGGCCTTCTTCACGAAACGCTCCAGGGATTCTCCTTGTAACTGTCCGCGCTGTAGCATCGCTAAGTCCATGCAGTACTGCAACAATTCGCTTCTGCTTTCGCCCTCCTTGCTCAATACCTTGCCAGCCAATGCGTGGTTGGTATTCACCACCATGGTTTGTTTGTTCAAGCCCATGTTGCCATACGGGAATCCGTTGCCCATCTTCGCCATGTCTTCCATCCTGCGCTCCCACTCGTTGCGATGCACAGAGATGAAGTCGTCCTGCGGAGGTAATGATTCAATTTTTACTTCAAAGGCCAACTCGTTCACCACAGATTTTACGCTCTCTTCCAAGGTCTTGCGCTGCTCCTCGCTCAACACCGATTCAATGGTTACCTCTTTTTCAATCAGTTGATCCATCGGACCGCCATCTACGCAACGGAACTTCACTTTTTCGAACTTGCCCTCGCACCATCCGGCGAAATGGGTATCGAGCGGACCGTTCAATACCACCACTTCGTAGCCCTTGTCTTTCGCCGCTTTGATGTTCATGTGCTGAACGGCGGTGTCGGTTGAGTACAAAATCACCGTTTCGCCATTTTTATCGGTCTGATTGATTTTCGCATGATCAATCCACTCTTGAATGGTGTAAAACTTGCCTTCTGTGGTCTTCAATAAGCAGATGTCCTTGGTGCGCTCGGCAAATTTCTCGTCGGCCACCATGCCGTACTTCACAAACAAATCCAAATATTCCCATTTGCCATCGAAATCGGTGCGATCTGCTTTGAACAGCTCATTCAATTTATCGCTCACCTTTTTGCTGATGTGCTGGGTGATTTTCTTCACGTTGGCATCGCTCTGCAACGAACTGCGCGATACGTTCAATGGAATGTCGGGCGAGTCAATAACCCCCTTCAACAATACCAAATAATCGGGCAATACGTCTTTCACATCCTCGGTAACAAACACCTGGTTGCAATACAACTGAACACGGTTTTGACGGTTGTCGATGGCTTCGTTCACCTTGGGGAAGTACAACACCCCGGTGAGGTTGAACGGATAGTCAGTGTTGATGTGAATGTTGAACAACGGCGCTTCTTGGGCTGGGTAGAGCTCTTCGAAGAATTTTTTGTAATCCTCCGACTCCAATTCTGCGGGCTTTTTGGTCCAGATGGGCTGCGTATTGTTGATGTCTTCGCCGTCAAATGTGATGGGTATGGGGAGGAAGCGACAGTACTTACGCAACAATTCGCGCAGTTTCCACTTCGATAAATAGGTTTCAGCATCTTCGTCGGTCAGGTGCAAAATCACATCCGTTCCGCGCTTTTTGCGTTTTCCTTTACCGATGTTATAGCTGGTAGCTCCATCACAGTCCCAATGAACCGCTTGGGCACCTTTTTGATACGATTTTGTTTCGATGGTTACCATTTTGGAAACCATGAATGCGGAGTAGAATCCCAGACCGAAGTGACCGATCATTTGATCAGGGTCTTTGTCTTTCCAGTGTTCTGCGAATTCACGGGCACCCGAAAATGCCAACTGGGTGATGTATTTTTCTACCTCTTCTTCTGTCATCCCGATACCGGAATCAGAAATGGTCAAGGTTTTGGCTTTTTCATCGAAACTGATTTCTACTTTGCAGTTGTCGATGGGGTCTTCAAACTCACCCGCGCGCGAGAGGGTGCTGAGTTTTTTGGTGGCATCCACCGCGTTGCTCACCAATTCACGAATGAAAATTTCCTGGTCGGTGTACAGGAATTTTTTGATGATGGGGAAAATGTTCTCCGATTGAACTGAAATCTGTCCTGTTCTCATGCGATGGCATTGGCAATCCATGTACCATTTCGGAAGAACTGAAATTTTGTCATACCGATGCGTTTCAGTCCGCGATTTTGTTGGTTAAAGGGTTACTATCTGACAGATTTTGGCAAAAATTGCCAAAGAATTTTTGCAAATGCTAACGCAGAAGGAGTGATTTTTGTAAAATCTCATGGAGAACGGACCTCAGTTCAAAAAAACCTTAACCCCCTCGCAGGCAAGACCCAAAATCGAAAAGTTTTGTGCCTACCAGGAGCGAAGTCACCAGCAAGTGAAGCGCAAATTGTTGGGTTATGGGTTAAATCACCTCGATGCGGACATCCTGCTGGTAGAATTGATGCAGGCCAACTTTGTCAACGAAGAGCGGTTTGCCATGGCCTATGCACGGGGTAAATTCAAAATCAAAGGCTGGGGAAAAGCAAAAATCAAACAGGGACTCAAGCGCGAAGGCGTGGGTGAAAAATTGATACAGCAGGCCTTGTCGTCGCTGGGACTCGACGATTACCTCAAAACCCTACACACGTTGGCAGAGAAAAAATGGCCGCTCATTAAAGGTCAGTCGCACATGGAAAAGGTGTTTAAACTCAAGCGATACCTCGTGGGTAAAGGCTATGATTTTGAGGCCATCGGCAGAGCCATTGCCCAAGTTACGGCATAGCTTGGTTGCTTTAATTGCTTATGGTTTGAAGTGTGAGAGTGGCATATTGAGCCATTCCAACGCCGAGGTGCCCAGCATCATGGATTTGATGTCGTCTGAGTATTGCGACAAACGAATCAACTCACCGGGGTTGTCTTCACCCAGTGGGAAGGGGTAATCCGTGCCCAGAGTGATGCGGTTAGGTCCCACCAAATCCACCACCACTTCCAACATTTTTGGATCGTGAACCAAACTGTCTAACCAGAACTGACCCAAGTATTTTTTGGGATTGTGAATGTTGTCGACCGCCATCAAATCGGGGCGGGCTTGCCATCCGTGCTCTATTCGTCCGATGGTTGCAGGAAACGCGCCGCCGCCGTGGGCAAATGCCACGCGCAAGCGGGGCAGACGCTCAAAAATCCCCCCGAAAATCATCGAACAGATCGCCAGCGACGTTTCCATGGGCATACCCACCAGCCAAGGCAGCCAGTAGTGTTGCATTTTTTTGTTCGCCGAATACCACCAAGGGTGCACAAACAAGGCCATATCCAGTTCCTGCATCGCTTCAAAGATGGGGAACAAAGAAGGATCGTTCAGGTTTATGTGGTTCACGTGCGAACCAATTTGTATGCCTTTCAATCCGATTTCCTTGCATCGCTTTAGTTCTTGAATGGCCAAATCGGTGTGTTGCATCGGCAGGGTGCCCAAACCCACAAATCGGGTGGGGTAGCGATGGCAAACATCGGCGATGTGATCGTTCAGGTACATGGCAATTTCCAACCCGTCTTTGGGTTCTGCCCAGTAACTAAACATCACGGGTATGGTACTGATCACTTGTACATCCACGTGGTGATGCCCGCATTCTTTCAAACGCTGTTCGGGGTCCCAGCAGTTGCTCTCAATTTCGCGAAAGAAGGCATCGTCCATCATCATGCGCGCGCAACAGGGCTTGTGATGCTCCAATTGCACAAACTCACCATAGCCAAATTTCTGCTTCCATTTGGGGAGGTTTTCTGGGATGATGTGGGTGTGAATGTCAACGGTGAAAAAATTCTGCGAAGAAAGCATGCGACAAAAGTACACAGATTCCCTGAAATGCGGGATTCGGTCGTATTTTCGCTTCTTAACCAAAGATCAATGAGCGGTGCAAAGCAGCGAAATGTAGATTTGTTTGGTGCCACCAGTATCGTGGTCGCCAACATGATAGGCACTGGGGTGTTTACCAGTTTGGGGTACCAATTGTTTGAAATTCAATCCGGCTTCGGCATTGTGATGATTTGGTTGGTGGGCGGTTTGCTGGCTTTTTGTGGCGCCTTTTGTTATGCAGAACTGGCCACGCGGCTGCCCGAAGATGGCGGCGAGTATTATTTTTTATCAAAGATTTATCATCCGGCCTTGGGATTTGTGGCGGGGTTTGTAAGTTCCACTGTGGGATTTGCAGCGCCCATTGTGGGGGCATCCATTGCTTTGGGGGCCTACGTGCATGGTGTTTGGTCGGGTGTGAATGAAACCGCATTGGCCATGGGCGTTATCACCCTCATCAGTGCCATTCACTGGTGGAATGCCCGCTTGGGGATCGATTTTCAGAAAGGGTCTACCGTGCTTAAAGTCTCCATGATCGTGCTCTTCATTGGGGCGGGATTTGCTTTGGGTACGGAACCGGTGAACTTTTTGCCATCGGCCCAAGGTTGGAAAGAGATTTTTGGTGATGCCTCTGCAAGTGCCGAATCATCGGGCTTCATGGGTTTGGGCAGTTTGGTGGCCCCTGCTTTTGCCACCAGCCTCATCTGGGTGAGTTTTGCCTATAGCGGTTGGAATGCCAGCACCTACATCGCGGGCTCCATCGAAAACCCCAACCGAAATTTATCGCGCAGCATATTGCTCGGCACCCTCACCGTCACTGGCCTATACGTGTTGCTCAACATGGTCTTGATGAAATCAACCGCTGTGCACAATTTGGTGGGTGTGAAAGAAGTGGGCTTGGTGGCTGCGGAGGCTTTGTTGGGCACGAATATCGGAAAACTCATGGGCGGCATCATCAGCCTGCTTTTGGTGTCTACCATCAGTTCGATGGTTTTTACCGGTCCACGCGTGCTTGCCAAAATGTTCGAAACGATTCCCAGCATGCAGGGACTTTCCAAGCGGGAAGCCGATGGCAATCCCCGACGTTCCATCGTGGTTCAATGGGTGGTTTCGTTGATGTTGCTGTTTGTGATGGACTTCCCACAACTCATTTACTACATTGCATTTACGTTGAGTTTGTTTACCATGCTCACCGTTTTGGGGATGATCATATTGCGGTTTCGCGAAGGCAAACCCGAAGGATACAGGGCTTGGGGCTACCCAGTTACCCCCATATTGTTTTTAATCACCACCGGTGCTGTGGCCCTGTTTTTTGTGCAGGATAAACCTACCGAGAGTTTGTATGGCTTGTCGACAGCCGCCGTGGGATTTGTCTTTTATTTTTTGAGCAAGCGCACATGAGACCTATAAAATTGGCGGTCGGTTCCTTGGCGTTGTGGCTGGGCTGTTTGTATGTCCCATCAGTATCGGCGCAAGACGGTAAATCAAACCAAAGCGTGGGTTCTTACCCACCCGATGAGTTTTCGCCCAAAGCCAAGAAGTACTGCAGTCTGTTAAAAAAAGAGCACAGAGCCGGAATCCCAGAAACTGGCCAAGGAGATGCTGAAGGTGTTGAAGCAGTTGAAATAGAACGGGTTTAGCCTTTTTGTTTTGGCAGCATGAAAGTACTCAGTGCGCCCAAAATCAAGGCAATGCCGGCCAACACCATGGTGTTGATTACCGCGTCGCCCAGGAATGTTTTATAGGCCCAGTTGATGCCACCCAAGGCCGCCACAATTTGCGGGATGACGATAAACATGTTGAAGATGCCCATGGATACACCCATCTTCTCCGGTTTCACCGAGCTGGAAAGGATGGCGTAAGGCATCGACAAGATACTACCCCAAGAGACACCGATGAGGGCGAATGCCAAATTCAGGATGCCGTCGTTGGCTTCATTGGCGGTTGTCATCAACAGGAATCCTGCGCCGCCGGCAAGGAGTGAGAGCATGTGGATGAGTCTGCGGTTGATGCCATTGCGGGCCGTGACCAAGGTAAGCAACAAGGCGAAGGCCATGGAGCTCAGTCCGTACATCCCCATGGAGCTAGAAACAATGGTGGCCGCTTGGTTGAAGAGTTGATTTTTGGAATCGAAATCTACATCGCCGTGTTTGGGCATCGCCGCATGATATACGTGCTCTGTGAGGGCTGGTGTGGCAAAGGACCACATCGTGAAGAACGCAAACCAACTGAAGAACTGCACCACGCCCAATTTCCACATCACCGAGGGCATGGACTTGAAGTTGTGGGCGATTTCAATGAGTCCGTTGAATAGGCCGCTGCTCTCTGCGTTTTGTTTGCGGAAAGCCTCTAAATCCGCAGGGGGCTCTTCGGTGGTGGTGAACACCGACCACAAAATTGAACCCATGAACACGATGGCGCCAATGGCGAAGGACCAAATGACTGAGTCGGGGACGTTTCCTTCAGCCGCTTCGTTCGACACGCCCAAATAGTTCATAAACCAGGGCAGATTCGAGGCGACCCATGTGCCTACGCCAATGATGAGCGTTTGGACCACAAAACCGTAGGAACGCTGTGAATCGGGTAGTTTGTCGGCCACCAACGCACGGAATGGTTCCATGGAAATGTTGATGGAGGCATCCATGATCCACAGGAAACCGGCTGCCATCCAAAGGGTACTGGAGTAGGGTGCGAAAAAGAGCGCCAAAGAGCTGAGTACTGCGCCGAGCAAGAAGTAGGGTCTTCTTCTACCAAATTTGGGGTGCCATGTGCGGTCGCTGAGGTAGCCGATGATGGGCTGCACAATTAGTCCGGTGAGTGGCGCGGCGATCCACAACATGGGAATTGAGTCTTCTGAAGCGCCCAGGGTTTGGAAGATGCGCGACATGTTACCGCCTTGCAGGGCGAAGCCAAATTGGATGCCTAAGAAGCCGAAGCTCATGTTCCATATCTGCCAGAAGGAGAGTTTTTTGCTGCTCATGAAAAGGTTTATGGATATTGTAATATTAAATTAATCGACGATTACAGCATAACCCCATCCATCCATCGGCATACCTTGACCGATGTGTTTGATCGTCACGGGTGATTTTACGTAGGTCTTTTCGGTTCCGTCGAGGGTGCGGTCTCCTACGGCCTGAATCCATTGTTGTTTGCCACTCAGGTTTACTATTACTGTAACGGTTTGTCCTTGGCTGGTTCTGCGGAATGCATAGATGTTTTCGTCGCCCCCGGTAACTTTCAGCACCTCTTCTTTGCCGCCCCACAGGCCATTTCTCAAGGCGGGATGGGTGTGTTTTAGTTGGTTCATGGTGCGATACCAAGCATAGCGAGAGGTGTCGGCCCAGGAGGTGATGGGGTCTTTCTCGAAGAATTGTAAACGTTTGGTGTTGTTGGCTTCTTCTCCGTTGTAGATGAGGGGGAAGCTGTTTTGCAGGGTGTAGTTGAGCACGCTGAAAACCTGCCAATGGTTGCCATATTTTTCTTCCACGGTACCATTCCAAGAGTTCTCATCGTGGTTGGTGAGGAAGCTCATCATCATTGATTTTTCCGGGAATAGGGCGCGGGCTTCGGTGAATTTATTCACGAACTCGCGGCCGGTGATTTTGCCTTTGGCACAATCTGCTGACGCGGAGTGTAAGGTCCAACCGTAATACGCATCAAACGCTTTCTCCATGTATCCGGGCGGGTTGGGGTCGATGTCTTTGTTGTTTTCCATCTCGGCAAGCATGAACAGCGATTTGCGGGACTCTAACGCCGTGCGGGCCTCTTCCCAGAAACTGCGTGGCACCAAGAAGGCCACATCGCAACGAAATCCGTCAATGCCGCATTCGTCCACCCAAAACTTCATCTCTTGGATCATCGCCTTGCGCAGTTCGGGGTTTTTGAAATTGAGCTGGGCCACGTCGGTCCAATCCCAAGGCGTCACTATTTTACCGGAATTGTCGTGCACATACCAATCGGGGTGTTCGGTAACCCAAGGGTGATCCCAAGCGGTGTGGTTGCCTACCCAGTCGAGGATGACTTTCATGCCTTCGTTGTGCGCCGCCATGACCACCTCTTTGAAATCGCTCATCGTACCAAACTCAGGGTTGATGTCGTGGTAGTTTTTGATGCTGTAGTAACTGCCCAACCCCCCTTTTCTGTTGAGTTGTCCGATAGGGTACACCGGCATAAACCAGAGGATGTCGGCACCCAGCGCTTTGATGCGAGGAATTTCTGGCTTGAACGATTGGAAGGTTCCACCGTTGTTGAACTGTCGCACGTTAACCTCATAAATCACGTCGTTCATACTCCAAGAGAGATCTTCGTAATCCGCACTAACAGGGTCTCTTGCCCATCCCACTAGTTCATTTGGTGCTTGGGGAATCGGCTCATTTCCCATGTCTACGTCATCGGTATTGGGATTGGAGGCTACTTTTTTGTGGAACAAGCTACAAGAGGTGGCGAGGGTAGAGATCGCCAAGGCGATGGTAAATAATCCGGCTACGGAGAACCTTCTTGTATTGGTGTCAATCATACACTTAGTGATAAAAACGCAAGATACCATTAAAATTCTCGCATTTCAAAATGGCGGTACCGATGTTATTTTAGAACTTTGCGGCATGGAATTGTCAGTATTACTGAATTCGGTAGAAAAAGCCATTCACGATTTGGGGGTTGACCCTGCTCAGGCGCGTGGGGAAGAGCAAGGACAGTGGTTGTTGATGCGCAATGAAACGCCCATTTATTTGGATGCGTGGACGGCAGAGCAAAAATCGCCCTGGAATTACTTTATTTTCGAGGAAGATGCCACCACCTTTCAGTTGACCATTCCCTTTTGCTATGCGCCAACGCTGCAGCGCGAAGCATTCTTGGAAGAGTTGCTCACGGTGAACCTCAATATTTTGTACGGTAAATTTACTTACAATGCCAAAGACAATGTGGTTGCCCTGATTTTCCGGGTACCCGGCAAGAGTTTTCAGCCCTCAGACCTCACCCACATCATCGATGGGTTGATGTATTACAGCGAAATGGCGTACCATGTGCTCAAAGACGAGTTCACCCTTAAGCGCGTGCTGGTGGAAGAGAATTAGAACTCAAATTTCAATCCCCCAGATGGGAAAATCGCCAATCCTTCGTAATAGGGTTTGCCCGTGTATGAGTTGAAGTTCTCGAAATTGGGAATAACCTGATTCTGTACGTTTACGATGTCCATGAACCCAGTCATGTTGATTTTCCTATATCGAAAACTATAGTTTACCCGAAAATCCAAGCTGCTAAAATTGGGTAATCGCAGCGAGTTGAGGGCAATGATTTCCTTGGAATAGCGGTAATACTGGTTGTTGTTGAACACGTTTTCATGGATGATAAAATCATCTTTGGGTCGGCCCGAAGCGTATCGGTATTTCACAGAAACTACAATGTTCTCCCTCAACTTATAATTAATCAATAGGTTAAACTGGTGAGGTTGAGAAAAAATGAAATCATACCAATAGCTTGTGGCCGCATCTTTTCGTTTGGTTTCGATGTAGGAATAGCCCACCTGTCCGCCTAATCGATGGGTCATTTTCTTTGACACATTAAAATCCAAGCTTGTTTTTGGCATTCAACTGCGTGCTGGTTTTCAGGACAAGGTCTCCGTATCTCGGCAATCCGATGTCTTTGAGTCCAATCAAATTCACCAACGCATAGAAATTTTGGTATCGGGCAGATAGAAAGAGGGTGGTTTTTTTCCATCGGGTGGGACCGTCGTAATTCAGGGTTACACCGAGGAGGTCCATTTGCCCATCCACAATCGCGTTGCCTTTATTGCCCTCTTTGATGGTTAGACCTAAATAACTCGCCGATCGCCGACCAAATTCGGGTCCAAATCCACCGCCTTGAAATTGTGCTTTTTCGATCACACGGGGTGCAAAAAGGCTGAATCGACCCCCGTTGGGGTCATTGAAAAACGAGTTTCCTTCGAGGTGGCCAATTTCTGTGACAGGAATATCATCGACCATGTAAACATTGTCTCTTACCCCTTGTCCGCGAACCGAAATGGCTGAATACACCCCACCGCTGCTGGTGACTCCAGGCAACATGCCAATGGCCCGGAAAATATCGCCTTGGGCCCCGGGATTCATGGAGATTTCCTCACGGGAAAAACTGTAGGCCGAAACTGGATTTTGCGGACTGTTGTCGTAACTTTTTGATGCAATGTTTACCGCACCCATTCGATCAGAAATGGGAATGAGCGATACATTGTATTCCAACGATTTGTCGGCAACGAAGGTGGCATGTGAAATGAGCTCATTTTGGTAGCCGCTCGCGGAAATCTGCAAATCTCCAGAAGCGATGTTGAGGTTGGTAAGCTCAAAGTATCCATTGGAGTCGGTAACCGTTTGAAACCGCGTTTGCAATATCTCTATCCGAGCTTGAGGAATTCCTGCATCGCTGTATTTGTTGCTTACTTTGCCAAAGATTTTGGCTATGGATTGGGCATCCGCGCCCCAAGCCCAAAACAGTGTAATGAAGAAAAACGCGTATTTCAATTTCTGAATGTGGTGAGATTAACGTCCGCCTCGTTGCTGTTGGGCGTACATGCGTTGCAAGTCTAACACGCTTTGTTTGGCGGCATAGAAGTTTTTGTCTTCTTTCAAGGCGGCCTCCAAGGCATTGGCAGAGGCCATGATGTCGCCCGCTCCTCGGAGCATCAACGCCTGTAAATAAATGTAAGCGGCTTTAGCATTTACCGTTTCGGCCACGCCCGCTGCGATGTGTTCCATGCGCACTTTTTTCTCAACCACTTTGGGGTCGGCCAGCGCCAAGGTTACCATAGAATCGCAACCCATGACATTGCCTCGGGCCATCTCTACAAAGCACATATCCCACCAGTAGGTCTGGTCTTTGGTTTCATCGTACAAATCGCGCAACATCACCATAGAAGCCGTGTCTTTGCCTTGCTCCAATAACAATTTGGCTTTGATTTCGCGCAAGAAAGTGCTTTTTGCGTTTTGCTTCAGACCCGCCTCGGCATAAAACAAAGGCGTTTTAGGATTTCTTACCTGATCGCCAGAACCGCCCAAATGGAAGTAATGGATGTAGGCCAAACTGTCGTAGGCCCAAGATTGAATGCTTGAATCTTGATTTAACCACAGCACCAACGCATTGCCAGCAGCATGGTAATCTCCAGCGGCAATCGCCATTTTATAGGATTTCTCTAAAGAGTCAGATTTTTGGGTACAGGCCGAAATTCCGGCGACCAAGGCAACAAGCGTAAGAAATTTGAGGGCTTTCATTCTAAACAAAGGTAATTGGAATTTTTCAATCGAAAAGGAGGGGGTTTTTGTAACTTTGCCTTATCTATGTTTGAGAACCTACAGAACCGGTTAGAGAAAGCCTTCAAATCGCTGAAAGGACAAGGGCGCATCAACGAAGTGAACGTGGCGGATACCGTCAAGGAAATCCGACGTGCATTGATCGCGGCCGACGTAAACTTCAAGGTGGCCAAAGACTTCACCGATACCATTCTGGAAAAGGCGAAAGGACAAGATGTGATTAAGTCGGTATCGCCCGGACAGTTGCTCACCAAAATCGTGAACGATGAGTTGGTGGTGTTGCTGGGTGGTGAAAAATCCGATTTGCAGTTGAATGCCAGTCCTACCGTGATTTTGATCGCTGGACTTCAGGGTTCGGGTAAAACCACGTTCACGGGTAAACTGGGTAAATACCTCAAGGGCTTGGGCCGCAATCCGCTGTTTGTGGCGGGGGATGTTTACCGTCCGGCTGCCCGACAGCAATTGAAGGTGTTGGGAGAGCAAGTGGGTGTTGAGGTATACAGCGAAGACGGCAGTAATGATCCGGTGGCTATCGCAGAAAATGCCATCGCCTATGCTAAGAAGAACAACCACAACGTAGTGGTGGTGGATACGGCAGGTCGTATCGCCATCGACGAGCAAATGATGCAAGAGATTGCGCAATTGAAGCGCTCGGTGAAGCCCCATGAGATATTGTTTGTGGTGGATTCGATGACCGGTCAAGACGCGGTAAACACGGCCAAAGCGTTCAACGATGTGTTGGATTTTACGGGGGTTGTTTTAACCAAGTTAGACGGTGATACCCGCGGGGGTGCTGCGTTGAGCATCAAGACGGTGGTGAACAAGCCCATCAAGTTTGTGAGCATGGGTGAGAAGATGGAGGCGTTGGATGTGTTTTATCCCGATCGTATGGCGGGACGGATTTTGGGGATGGGGGATGTGGTTTCTTTGGTGGAGCGCGCGCAGTTGGCCTTTGACGAAGAGGAAGCCGAGCGATTGTCGAAGAAAATCGCGAAGAACAAATTTGATTTTGAAGATTTCTTGGCCCAATTGCAGCAGATCAAAAAGATGGGTAACATCAAGGATTTGTTGGGCATGTTACCTGGGGTTGGCAGTCAGATCAAAGATATGGACATCGACGACAATGCATTTAAGGGCATCGAATCGATGATTCAGAGCATGACACCCAGAGAGCGCGCCAAACCCGAGATATTAAATAGCAGCCGTAAACAACGCATCGTGCGGGGAAGCGGACGCAATATCCAGGAGTTGAACAAGCTGTTGACACAATTTGAACAGATGCGGAAGATGATGAAAATGGTGAACAACTCGGGTGGAAGAATGCCGAAGATGCCGAATTTCCCTGGCAT